>Ga0256406_1005688_pt1 | contig 13113 bp, 13 predicted proteins | sample RumenRJG_03DNA_FD_185986 | JGI IMG/M metagenome (GOLD analysis project Ga0256406, IMG submission 185986) | Bovine rumen microbial communities from Lethbridge, Alberta, Canada - RJG_03 | ecosystem: Host-associated > Mammals > Digestive system > Stomach > Rumen | place: Canada: Alberta | collected...
TCATTGTCTCTGAACCCACGCCCGAAGACGACCTTTTTCTTACATGTTGTGATGAGGGAACATTCGATAAATATCCGGAATATTAACAATCATTGAGGGTCGTCGGTACCTGTCCCCCTGACCCTTGCCGCTTCCAATGGAGCTATAATTCCCGATGGAGCGGATAATAGTGATATTGTCAACAAAGTTGCTGGGTACATCTCATCGTTTCAGTCCGATAAAGAAAAGTATGACGTCGATATAAACGAAGGCTATGTTAGATATCGGTATCTCCAATCTTTGAGAATCGCGGATAATATGCCAGGACAGAGCTATGAATTATTTAGGTTCTACTATATTCGCAGTTTCTGTTCGATGGCACAATTTGGCTTTTACTCTTTTGATAGACATATTGATATAGATAAAGATGAAGATGATGGGATTTTTTCTCCTAAGTATGTTTTGATTGCAAAGCCGAAATCACATATTGAAGTTAGCTTAAATTTCCTACCCCAAATAAAAATCACTGAATGTGCAGAATTCTACGAAAAGCGCCCTTGGAAACATCTCAACGGAAACAAGGAATTTAATGAAATTTACACCTTTCAAATAGATCGGTAACTTAGATTGCTATTTAAACTAAGTTGATTTAGAGTATAGTTTATGAATCAAGATATAAAATTCAGCGTGACGGTACCGGCTTACAAGGCGCAGTTCTTGGGTGAGTGTATCGACAGTATCTTGGCGCAGACATATAAGAACTTTGAGGTGATCATCGTCAACGATGCATCACCGCAGGATTTGGACAGTATCGTCAAGAGATATGATGACCCACGAATCCACTATTACAAGAACAAGGTAGGATTCGGCGCCGAGCATGTGGTTGGCAACTGGAATAAGTGCCTAGAGTATGCAACGGGTGACTATCTGATCTGCATGGGTGACGATGACAAGCTCTTGCCAAACTGCTTAGGGGAATATGTCAAGCTTATGGGGCAATACCCTAATCTAGATGTCTATCATGCTATGACGCTGATGATAGACGAGAACAGTAAAGTGATTGGAGTACAATCACCCAGGCCCATATATGAGTCGATGTTATCTATGGTTTATTATAGATGGTTCGGTATTGGCAGGCCTCAATATATTGGTGACTGGTTATTTAAAACTAAGACATTAAAAAAAGAGGGTGGCTTTGTTGATCTTCCCTACGCATGGGAATCAGATGACATCTCAGCATGTAGAGCCGCAGTACTGAAAGGAATTGCCAATATGCAGGTGCCGGGATTCTTGTATAGAATTAACTCACAAACAATTACTAGCAACACATCCAATACAGGGAAGAAACTAGAGTCTCGAATCAAAGCTTTGAAGATATATAAACAAATTATAGAGGGAAATAGACCTATTGTTGAGCCTGACATTTTCTATTATGAAAATATCAAGAATGGGTATATGAAACACTTAGCGAAGGGGCAGGTAATAGACATATCATCTGATATGTCAAATAATATTTTAAAGATTGTTGGATGGTGGCTCAAGCGTAATCGTTATAAGATTTCATCATCCACACTAATAAAAGCTTTACTTTTCTCAATAACAGAAAAGTATCACAACAGACAATTGAAAAACACAACAAATAGAAAGTGAGGTGATTAATGAAAATCTTAGAATACTTAAAAAGAAAACAATTTGAACATAGACTCAGCACAGTTGATGGACATGAACGTGCCGAGATGTTACGGGATAAGTTCTATTATTTGGGCAAGAATGTAGAGTTGTATACTACAGACATCGGCAATGAGCCTTACTTAATATCCATTCATGATAATGTAATAGTTGCCGGCAATGTGAAATTTATCAACCATGATTACAGTGTAGCAAATATCGCAAGATATTTGGAGAAACCAATTGGATATGTTGATAAAGTCGGAAGTATCGAGTTGTTCGATAATTGCTTCATTGGTACTGAAGCAATGCTTCTTCCCAATACTTCAGTTGGGAAGAATTCTATTGTAGCAGCTGGGGCAGTTGTCACGAAACACATACCTAGCGAGGAAGTATGGGGGGGGTACCGGCTCACTTCATTATGACGACTAAAGAATTAGCAGAGAGAATGGCAGAAGCTTCTTCTAAGTTCCCATGGATGCCCCTTGAGAAGAAAAAGTCATTAACAGATTCCGAGATAATTAAACTGCGACAGCAATATTTTTTTAACAAATAAATCCATCTATGGTATATATAGTAAGCCAAGATTATGGAGGAACAAGAGGTAATCATGCTGGCATGGTCTATCTCTTTAATAAGATACATAGTATGTATCCAACGAAAACTCGCTTGTTTGTAACAAGCGTCATGACTCCAAGAGAATCAAAACTCCATGTTATTTTTAGAGCTTTCCTTGTATTGCTTTATTCGATAATAATATTGATAAGACTTAAGAGAGATGATACTGTGTTTCTTACAGAGTATCTCTCCCATGGTCCTTTTCAAGAAATAATGGCATCTATAATAAGAAAGGTCCATCCAAACTCAAAAATAATAGCAATTGTACATCTACTTCCAGAATCCCTTATGCATGGTTATACAGATGATGAACTGAGAAAGTATGCAGCAAAAGTAGATAAAATCATCACTTTAGGTTCGAGTTTAACGGATTTTCTTAATTCTAAAAATATACACAATGTAGTGACATCTTTTCATTATGTTGACAGCTACTACATAAGAAGGGACGCTATACCAAATGATAAGTCGGCTAGACTTAATGTGATAGCTATGGGCTTTAATGGCCGTAAGTTTGAAAAATTAATTCCGATTATAAAAAGTCTACCGGACATAAACTTTATCATTTGCAATGGAAAATATAAAGTTGAAGAAATGTTCAATGATCTTCAGAATGTCCGTCTTACTGGTTATTTAAGGGAAGACGATTTAAGAAGGGAAATGAATAAAGCTGATGTTTCTCTTAATGTAATGGAGGATACTGTAGGAAGCAATGTAATATGTACATCGCTAGGTATGGGATTGGCCATAATTGTCAGTGATGTAGGGTCCATTCATGACTATTGTGATAATAGAAATGCTATTTTCTGTAGAACAGAGCAAGAATTTATACAGGCTCTTATTCAGATTAACTCTAATCGTGAAAAACTATATCAGATGAGGATATCATCATTTGATAGATCCGCAGACTTGAGCATTAGGTCATTCATAAATGATATTAAACCAGTTATCAGTTTCGAATAGGAATATGAGAATAGTTCACTTCAAGTCAGGCTTAGGAAATCAAATTTTCTATTATCTGTTCTATCTGTTTCTAAGAGATAGATTCCCTAAAGAGAACATTTATGGCTATTATCTTAATAAAGACTTAAAGAGCCATAACGGATTGGAAATTGATAAAGTCTTTGATATCGTATTACCACCTGCTACAATATTGTCAAATATCGTGGCATTTATATGCCGTCTGTTATCTAAATTGGGCTTTAAAATGTTCAAGCAAGATAAAGATCCTGTTTCCCTTAATGGGGTTCTATATTCTGCTTACTACCAAGATAAGAAATATTTCAGAAACAATATAGGCTCTCTTAGTTTTAGGAAATTTCCCCTTGATATAATAAACAAGAATCTCTTAAGACATATTGAAGATTCCAATTCTGTTTCAATTCATATAAGGCGAGGAGATTACCTAAATCCAGAAAATCGTAAGATTTATGGGAATATAGCTACTCCTGAATACTATAAAAAAGCTATAGAAATTGTAAAGAAGGAAATTGAGAGCCCTGTATTTTTTATCTTTTCCAATGATCCCCAATGGTGTATAGAGAATTTAAATTTACAAGACGCTGTAGTTGTAAGCAATAATATAGGGGACAAAAGTTACATAGATATGTTTCTTATGAGTCATTGCAGAGTAAACATAATAGCAAATAGTTCATTTAGTTATTGGGCTGCTATGCTTAATAAAAATGACAATAAAGAAGTTATATATCCAAGAAAATGGAATAATGAACTGACTCCTGATATCTTTCCATCAACTTGGTTAGGCCTTTAAATTATTATGAGAAAAAAGTTACTGAGTACATCAAAGACAAATAAAGGAATAAGTTGGCTTATGCTAATTTATTTTACATTTGTGAGTTGGGGATTTAGTTATAACGGCTTTAGAAACAATAGTATCAATCTTTTTGTCTATGGGTTGTGTACCTTGATATTTTTATATTTCCTTACACAGTTTCTTAAATTCAGAAGAAGAAAGATACCATTGTTTGGCTACGTTGCTTGTCTTTCGATATTACCTTTAATAACTATTGCGTTAAAGCAGCAAATAAGGCCTGAGCCTATCAATCCAGAAATGGAGGCCACTATCATGGGGGCATTCTCTGTAGGCTTATTTTGCTGGTATTATAATAGACATATAACAGAGAGTGAACTAGTTAACACATTGATATGCATTTCAATGATAACTCTGATACTACAGGTGTTTCAAAATCTATTTCCAGAGGCTGCGATGTTCGGAACTTATCAAGAAGACGTCTATAATAATTATGGTGAGTTACAAATTGCCTCAGAAAGAAATGGAATACTAAGTTTCAGAATCGCAACTAATAGAGCATCAATAGTATGTCTGTTCTTTTTCTGGTGTAGATTGTTACGTAATTTTACATTTAAAGATTTCCTTTTTTTCCTTTGCTTTTCTGTTTCCATATATTTGAACATGACTAGACAGGTTCTGGGAGTCATTGCTTTCGTTCTTTTATATTCATATGCAAAGCAACTTGGTTCAGGTCATACAATTCAGAAAATTACATTTGGGTTTGTTAGCATATTTCTTTTGTATTATTTCTGGGATGATCTATTTGGGAATCTGATAGGTATGCTAAAAGATGATACCTATACCATTGATATTCGTGGTATAGCACTTCCCTATATCTTTAATGAGTCTTCAGACAATATAATCCAATTCCTCTTTGGGCATGGAGGTTTGACCGAAAGAGAAAACATTTGGGAGCAATCCGGTATATATATTTCTGATGTAGGATTCGTTGGTGAGTTATTCCGATACGGATTAGTATGGATCCTTATGTACTTCGGATTCATAATTTATTCTTTTAAAAAGCGAAGAGTAACACCGCATTATATTAATTTATTCTTGTTGGCCACATTCTTAGATTGTATATTTATTTTCCCGTATAGAAATGTTCAAGAAATATTTGTGTGGGTTATATGCTTATATATAATGAGTCTACATCTTCGGAAGGATAAAGAATCTATTCTTCCAAGATAATACTTCTTGTTATTGGACAAACGCTTTGAGTATTTATTTTTTTTTATTTTAATAGCAATCAAGGATTTTATGAAGCAAAGATTAGAGTACATAGATATAGCTAAAGGATTCACCATTATTATGGTAGTCATGGGGCATATTGTACTTTGGGACATGAAGGGCGCAAGTCAAGTTAAAGTACTTAACTTCATTGACAGTTTTCAGATGCCTACCTTTATGTTGCTAAGCGGATATGTATTAGCATTAGGTAGTTTTCCTCCAAAATATGGGTTTTGGGGAACAGCTATAAGAAAATTCAGACAACTTGTCATTCCTTTTTTGATATGGGGAATTTTTATTACACCTTTTATACTCAAAAGGATAGATATACCAAGTTACCCACAATATTTGAAGACGTGGTTATTACATCCTGATAATGGGCTATGGTTTTTGATTTCTCTATTTGATATTCAAATAGCTTTTTCGATTTCTAGATTTATATCAAATCGATTAACTAAATGCAATAGTAAAATAATTGACCTCGTAACAGTAGCTATTACACTATTATTTCCTGTAGCATGGAAAGTTTGTTATGAGCAATTGGTATCAGAATCAGACTGGGGGGGGTAGTACTATATATGCCAATCGGCTACACTGTCGCATTCTGCCTTGGGTATTTGTTTAAAAAGCATGAGGCTTGGATTATAAATAAAAGAACCCTAATCCTGGTACTTGTGTCTTTCTGCATATCTTTTCCTACTTTCGACAGGCAGTCTTCTCCTACGAGCATAAAGATTATTACGGGTACATTAGCCTCCATTGTTATCCTTAATTTCTCAAAATATATAGAAGATTTATATAAAGAAAAAGGCTCTTGGTTGTACAGACAGATACTAGCAATGGGGCAATGTTCGATAATGATATATATATTGCATTTTCTCATAGTCGTTTTTACGACTCAAATTATTGATACTTTTTGGATAACGGCGCTTCCATTATACATCACTTTGTTACCTTTAAGTTTCGTTATCGCATACATTTGTGTGTTTATTGGTAGATTATTGTCATTTAATGATATCTTAGGAAAATATTTGTTTGGCAAAATATGAAATTGTAAAAGGAAATAGGGTTGATACATAAAGCTAATTAATCAGAATTATGCACGTCCTTTTTAAAACATTTAATGTCGGCAATGGTGACTGTATCGCATTGCTTCTGCAAGATGGAGAGCATGAGATACACTTGTTGATCGATTGTGGTAATTATACAGAGGAAGTCGACAACTTCGTTGCTGACAGGTTTCACAATTTCATAGACTATCTTGTCGTCACACATATCGATAACGATCATATTGTGGGACTTATCAACATGCTTGAAAGGAAACCTGATCTTACCATCCGACACATATATTATAACAGTTACCAAAGGACTTCAGAGGACTCAAAGCATTGGGATGAGAACTTGAAAGCCAATATCTTACGCGTGATGGGTAATCTACCTATCGTTGCCGACATGCTAGATAATAAGATCAGTGCAGTAAAAGCAAAAACTCTTTCAGAGGCAATTTTGTCCAACCCAGAATGGAAAAGAGTATGGAGAAGGGAATACATCACCGATGAAACTCGACCAATAAATTTGGACGATAACATGGGTAGGCTTATCTTTCTGTCGCCAACAAAAGAGGCCTTGAATAGTCTTGATCATTTATATAGAAGACTTTTTTGGGAGAAACTTTATAAGGAGAAAAGAGAGGACTATGACGATGAGGAGACCATTTACGAGGCTCTTTTAAGGTCAGTAAACAATAAAACGGTTAGTAGCAAGATAAATATTAGTTCAACAGAGTTGAAGAAAGAAAGTCTTCTTCAGTTGGCTGATGTCCCTCTTAAGCCTATCACTGAGACTAATAAAGCATCCATAGCCTTCATATGGGAAAGAAATGAGCATAGAATACTATTTTTAGGAGATGCTTCTCCTGAGATTGTGTGCAGCTCATTACGAAAAATATATTCTGAAGAAAAGCCAGTGATTTTCGATGCCATTAAGGTCTCACACCATGGGAGTGCAGAAAACACATCAAAGGAGTTAGTGTCATTAGCAGATAGTAGTAGATACTTTTTTACCGGCAGGACAAGCTCAGCACCTTCTATCAATACTTTGGCAAGAATCGTAACTGCAAATCTACCACAAGGTATAGCGAGCAGGGAGATTAATTATAACAGGAAAAGTCCAGCAATAGAAGAGTTAGATAAGGACACGGCCTTGCAGGCGGATCTTCATTTCACAATTCAAGAAAACACAGATTATGAATTTGACTGTTGATATAAGAGCAAAGATCTATTCTTCTGTTGTCCCCGTAAGATGTGGAAGCAAAGTAGGCACAGCCTTTTTCATAACCCCCGACACGCTCCTTACGGCCAGACATATTATAACCGATTATGTGGAAAGTGAGCATGCGGAGAAAATCTCAATATCTGTAGGAAAGCAGATTTTTTGTGAGCCGGAGTTCATTGCTGAGGAGGGAGTTCCTATTGATGTTATCTTACTAAGGAGTATAGACTTCAAGAATGAGAATCTTGGGAGAGAAAGTTTATGCCTCAATCTATTGGCAGACAATTTCAATCTTGAATCAAAACTTGCCATCGTTGGTTATCCCGAGGAATTCGGAAAGAATGAAAACTTGATTAGTCTGGATGTCCTTAACCGTATTGAGGTTCAGCAGCAAGACTATGACAGAACTGTAGTCCGTAAAGATTCTCTCGAATTTACATCTTACAGCGGTTTTTCTGGATCTCCAGTAATCAATGAAAAAGGTTCCGTCATTGGTATAGCTCTGGAACAGCAAAATCAAGGCATAGGATATTTGTCAATAAGGAAAATAAGCGATTTACTGAGAAAAAAGAATATTGATGTAAGTGAGGATTGGCAAAGTGAAGACTTCTCACCTCTTGGAAGAGGAACTAGCCAGAGGCAGGTAGAGGAAGCCGTCAATTATGCTTCAGTGAGATACAATCGTGATTTACATGTGGCCAATAAAGACAGAGACCAAGATCTTGACATCTTTTGTGGATATGGAGTTGAAGAACAATGCAGACAGGAACTCTCGCAATTGGAAGCCGATGCAATAGAATTCTATGGTATCACAATCGAGCCGAAATCCGTAGGTGGTTATAACTTAGGTAAATATGTGGACTTACCAGACGCACTATATGCATGGGCTACGAAAAACCATAAAAAAAATTTCAGGTCCTATAATTATTACCAAGAAACAGACGCCAAAGTAAAAAAGATACTGAGGGAATGGAGTATAGCCGGTCAACAGAGAGCAATTATTCATGCAAGTGCAGGATGTGGAAAAACGCATTATATGTGTTATACTGCAGAACGCTTAAGCAAGAAGATGAATGTTTACCTTTTGTTTGGGAGCCGTTTTTCAGGCGACAAAGATTTTTCTTCCCAACTGACCGCAATGATGGACATTGGTAATCATTCTCTATCCGATTTAAATGAAAGATTAATATCGAGTAAAGAAAATGCGCTGATAATTATAGATGCAATTAATGAAGGTGCGGGTGACTCATTTTGGAAAACCGCCGTAAGACAGATAGAAAGCAAGTTTAGCCTTTTTAGGAATATTAAATTTATCCTTACATATAGAGAAGGTGACAGTTCTCTGAATTTTGATGGATGGGAAGATATTGTTATATCTGGATTCGGTGAAAACCGGGATGAAGCAATAGAGAAATATTTTAGTCATTATGACATTAATGATGAAGATAATAGCATAAGACGGAAATATAGAACAGTATTTAACGAACCCTTATTCTTGTCCATTTTCTGTCAGACTTTTCATGATATCAGTAGCGGACAGCTAAAAGATATAACTTATTCTTTAATGTTTCGGCTTTATATCTATAGAAGGAATGAAGTTGTTTCTGTTAAAGTCGATGAGGATCCATATAGGAATGTAACTTATAAGTTCCTGGAAAAAATAGCTAACTACTCTTTGTATTATGCCGACTGCTCACATGTGCCACGTAAAAAAGCCAGGCAATACGCAGATCAAATATGTCGATGGCGGCCATGGTCTAAGAATCTATTACATTGTGTACTCAATGAAAACTTACTGATAGAGACAGGCAGTACAAGTGATAGCGTGATGTTTGCATTTCAGAAAATGGGTGATTTCCTCATGGCAGATATCTTCGCGAGCAATAAGATGGCTGATGAAGAAAAAATCAATTACGTTATAAAGGTTGGGGGATGGGCTCCTTACAGGCGCTTTGTTTCGGCATTGATTTCTGACTGGAATCTGACGCCAAGGTTGTTAAAAGAGCCTTTAAAGAGGTTAGGTGGAATAACTCCATCTATCTTAGAAAGTGTCAGAAATCATGGTTTAAACCACGCCTTGGTTATAGATTGGTTGGCTGATAACAGGATAATCAGCACGTTCATCCTCCATGATTATTTTGAAGAACTGCCCCTAAAATATTTCGAAAAAATCCATGACATCTTTTTAAAATTAAATTTAGCAAAGAGAGATGAGGTTTGGTCCTCGCAGGTCAACAAGTTATATCTTGAATATAAGGCAGAATCATTCAGTAATTTTATTGATGTTGTAGTTGAGGAAGACAATGAGTCTCTTAAGAAATACACCATTTTCTTATGTTGGATGTCTACATCCTCCTATCCTATTATTCGGAAAACCGTTACAAGAAGATTAACAGCATTCTTTGAGAAGCACTATGACATGATACGCTATGCTATCAATAAATTCCGTGAATGTGATGACCCTTATGTCATGCAAGTTATTACATGTGCTGTTTATGGTTGCCTGTTAAGGAAGAGGGATGCGGACTTCTCCCATCGAGTAGCTTCTATACTATATGATAGCTTGTTCAGCAATGGATCTTCTCCAGCAGATATTATAATTCGACAGTGGTCGCTTCTTATATTCCAATTCTCTGATTATCTGAACAATACCCAAGATTTCACAGATAAGGCTAAGCCACCATTCAAATTGCCAAACCCTTATACCGTAATTAAGGACAGAAATATTGAAACGAATGAGAAGTACTTTGGAGAGAACAATGGCTCGTGGCGAATGTTCGAGACCTTATTTGGTTTTTCTGACTTCAAACGGTACATATTGGGCTCAAATAGTCGATCAGAAAGCAGTGTTTTCTTTCAGAAGGACAAAGAAGGGAACTTAGCAGGACTGCCATTACAGGATATTCAGATGATGATTGCCAATATTGCTAAACATGATTTGGGATGGAATGATAATCTCGGAGAGTTAGATAAGGGCATTGAATCGAAAGGAAGATACAATAATAAGGAAGAGCGTTTTGGAAAGAAATATCTTTGGCTGGCGTTATACCGTGTTGACGCTATGATGGCTGACAACTATTATGTAGCTAAAGATTCGTTTGGAGGTATCTCTAATAAAGAAGACCTTGCCCAAATACCTTATCCATGGTACACCGAAGAATATTCACATTTAGATCCTTCCATTCTTAGTGAATCTGATACCTATCCTGAGACGTTAAGTTCTCCCAATTTTATTTCTGTGAAAGGAGTTCCTTATGATACATGGTTGTCACAAACATATCCTATCGATAATCCAAGGCTTATATTGGGAGATAACGGAGATTGGATAGTCCTTACTTGCTATGATGGATACGAAGTGCCTGAGGAAGATGAAACCGTGAAGGATTTCTTTCTATTCACTAATGCAGCCTTTGTTAGAAACGGCGATCTTAAAGCATATAACGATTGGGCTAAAGATCAGAATTTCTATGGTAGGTGGATGCCGGAACGAAGAAATGGCAGCATAGACCATTTGTGGAACGAATATCCTTGGGCTGATACTTATAAGAGAACGGAGGAATATGATGAGAACTTGGACTGTACCCCAAGTGGCTGCCCAGTGCATATTTCACTTTCTTACGAATCTCAGCTTCAGGAAGAATGGGGAGACCTTAATGAAGACAACATTGGACTTCGCGAAGTAGTTATGCCGAATAATATAATGATGGAGCAACTTGGCCTTTATACGGCTGAACGTGGTATTATCAGAGATCTGAAGAAGCCTGAAATAAAGGCAGCGGTTAACTTTGAAATGGACCGACTTAGAGGACTTGCGATACGCCGCGACTATCTTCAGAAGTTTCTGAATAGAAATAATTATTCATTAGTCTATTACACATTAGGAGAAAAATATGTGCATAGGAGGAAAGATTACCACAATGTTGGATACAGACACAATCTTTCCGGCGCCTACTTTTATAATGATAAAGAAAATAAGGTTGAAACTGTTCAATCAATCCACATCGTAGAATCGTATCCAAAAGCACAATAACATGGATAAAAACACTAAGAAAGGCATAAAGCAGCCGCTCGTATCGGTTTGCGTTCCAATATATGGAGTCGAGAAGTATATTGGTCGATGTGCTGAAAGTTTATTCGCACAAACATATCAGAACATGGAGTTCGTGTTCGTGAATGATTGCACTAAGGATCATAGCATAGAAATATTAAAGGAGACTTTGGATAGCTATCCCGAAAGGAAGCAACAAGTCAGAATTATTAATCACTCAACAAACAAAGGACTGGCTGCTGCAAGAAACACAGCCGTGGACAATGCGCATGGAGAATTCCTTATTCATGTAGATTCTGATGATTATGTAGAACCCAGTTTGGTAGAAAAGCTTGTAGATAAGCAAAGAGAAACGAATGCCGATATTGTTTCATCAGGCTATGCCATAGTAGGAGGTGTCAATGCAAAACGACAGAATTGTACATATAATGGTTCCCCTCACCAATTAGCACTAGATATGTTTATGCGTAAGCAGCCTGCACATGTATGGGGAAGATTTATAAGACGCAACATATACACAGATAATAGTATTCACTGTGAAGAGGGTATTAATATGGGTGAGGATTTTCAAGTTATTCCAATGTTAGTTTTCCATTCTAAGGCTATATCATCAGTTGACGAGCCTTTATATGTTTATCGTTTTATGTCTGAAGAATCTTACTCCAAAAAGTTTAACAAAAAACGTCTCTTACAGGGATGGAGATCTTTCGATATAATAAAGGAATTTTTCCTACAGTATGAAGGTAAGTTTAATAATCAAATAGCTTATGCAGAATTGAGAACTGTAGTAATGTATTTAGTCTTTGCAGCTAGGTATTCTAATAAGGATTATTATGTGGAAGCGAGAGCAAGACTTCTAAAGATTGACAAGAAATATTGGAAGGAGATGCCTCTGCCAATGCGTATTCAATTATGGTTAAGTGGCAATTTCCATTTGATGTCTATATATTCAAATTTCTCAACCTTTATTAAACATAAAATCCAGTAAACATGAAGATAACAGACAAACATGCTTATCTCATAATGGCGCATAACGATCCTTATTGCTTTCATAAATTAATCAGTTTGTTAGATGACAAACGGAATGATATATATGTTCATATAGATAAGAAATCTGACATTAATCTTTTCAATGATGTAAAAGTAAAGTATAGCAATATATACTTTATTTCGAATAGGATAGATGTACAGTGGGGTTCATACTCTCAAATAAAAACAGAATTAACTTTACTTTACACAGCTGCATCACATAGAAAATATGCGCGTTATCATTTGCTTTCTGGAGTTGACCTTCCCTTAAAGACGCAAAATGAAATTCACAAGTTCTTTGATATGTATAACTCAAAGGAGTTTGTTGGTTATGCCCCCCCCCAGGCCGTCCGAAAACCTTTTGTAGGACGGCTATGGGGCGTATGAGGCCAGTACGAAGCCTATAGTGGGCCTCTGGAGAGCATAAATTCAGAAACTAATTTTTTGAATTGTAAAATTT
>Ga0256406_1005689_pt1 | contig 13113 bp, 13 predicted proteins | sample RumenRJG_03DNA_FD_185986 | JGI IMG/M metagenome (GOLD analysis project Ga0256406, IMG submission 185986) | Bovine rumen microbial communities from Lethbridge, Alberta, Canada - RJG_03 | ecosystem: Host-associated > Mammals > Digestive system > Stomach > Rumen | place: Canada: Alberta | collected...
CGACGGGCGAAGCCGACCCCAGAATCACACCGGTTGGCCGGTTCATCAGGAGGGTTCGTATTGATGAACTCCCACAGCTGATCAATATTATCAAGGGAGATATGTCGATTGTTGGCCCCAGACCAGAGAGACCGGAAATTGCTGCAGAATATGAGAAAGAACTTCCGGAATTCCGGCTTCGGCTTCAGGCAAAGTGCGGGTTAACCGGATATGCCCAGGTTTTTGGAAAGTACAATACAACGCCGTATGACAAATTACAGATGGATCTGATGTATATCTCAAATCCAAGCATTGTGCAGGATCTGAGGATTATATTCGCGACAATAAAAATATTGTTCTTACGAGAATCGACAGAGGGCGTAGCAGAGGGACAAACGACTGCTTCAGTTGTGAAATCTGACACTCGTGAAAATAAGGACTCAAATGCACAAACGCAACATGTTGTGGACGAAACGGAGCAAAACAACAATATATAGTGAAAAATCTTTTATGAACAATAAAGTTCTGTTGCTATACAGCTTCAGAAGGGCATAAAAAAACCGCTCCGGCAGGTACCTGGCATTCAGCTGAGAAGCTGATGTAAGTCCAAACCAGAGCGGAGAGAATTATGCCGCCAGTCTTTTGATGAGTCTCGTCTTGAGCACGATCTGCTTAGGACGATCCCTCTCATAAGACACCTCATCGCAAACGTAGACAGCGTCCGGTGAGAAGATCAGGTAACCCGGCTGAATTGGGAAGCGGTACTGATTGAAGTCACGTTTTGTTTCATCAAGCCGGAACGTGGTGAATTTCCCGTCATCCTCCAGAAGGGTTCCGTGAGCAGGGCGCTCCTTGATGCCGCGCTTGGGAACAGGGCAGACGATGGAGAGATCAAACATTGGTCTGTTCATATGAGCCTCCTTTCATCAGGCAGCCGGACGGGCGGTGATGATCACGTGCTTGGTCTTGCCGTTGCTGAAGCAGTAGTCAAGGCACTCGTAAGTACCTTCGTCTGTTTCAATCAGGAAGCCGGGCATGAGCGGGAATCTCCACTGATCGAAGTCACGCTTGGTCTGCTCGAGACCGATGAGGGTCTGGCCGTCATCATGGTGGATCAGTCCCAGTACAGGACGGGGCTTGTAGGCGCCTTTGTCTGAAGGCCAGGAAACCGTGTAAGCATGATAAAAAGTGTTTTCGAAGTTCATAATTACCTCCTTATTTCACAGTGAGTAGTTGTGATACTCGGAATCATTGACGACCACCATATATGGTATTCGTGGTACTCGGATATTACCGTATATAGTGGGAATAGTGAAGCGATATCTGCTTCTCATTTCATGATTATCTTAGCAGTGAGGGTGGGGTGAAAAAAAGTGAAAAATAGCGAAAAAAGGTGAAAAAACATGAAGACTTTTAGGCTTCAAGAATGCTTCTTGAGCTGAGAGGTCATATGTTGCATATAGCGCGTAACGGTTTGCGTGACACATAAAAATCCTGTTTATGAAGGAGAGCACCGAGGGAGTTGCGGAAGGGCAGACCACCGCAAGTGCCGGAAGTGTTGAAAATACTGGGGTTTCGGAAGATCGGGCAGCGGAGAAATAAGGCTGAATGAGGTCTTGTCTTTTATGAACAGAACGAGTTTGGGTACTAATTGAGGGAGAGAGTAGGTAAGTTATTGTGGACAACAAATATTCGGTCTTAATGTCCGTTTATTACAAAGAAAAACCTGAATATTTGCAGCAGAGCATTGAGAGCATTCTCAATCAGACTGTGCCCACAGATGACTTCGTACTGGTCTGTGACGGTCCCCTCACTCAGGAACTTGATTCTGTTGTTGCTCAGTATCCTTCACTCCATGTGATCCGTCTCAAGGAAAATGGTGGGCTGGGGAAGGCACTTAATGAAGGCATGAAGCACTGCCAGCATGATCTCATTGCCCGGATGGATTCCGACGATATCAGCAGGCTGGATCGTTGCGAAAGGGAGCTGATGGTATTTGCAGAGCATCCTGAGGTGGACATTGTCAGCGGAACGATCGAGGAGTTTGTTACATCTCCTGACGAGGTGTACAGCAGGAGAGTCCTGCCGGAGACCAGTGAGGAGATTGTTGAGTTTGCAAAGAAGCGTAATCCATTCAATCACCCGGCGGTCATGTACAGAAAGAGCGCAGTCGAATCCGCTGGTGGGTACAAGGACTTCTACCTGCTAGAGGATTATTTTTTGTGGATACGAATGATCCAGCGGGGAAGTCAAGGGTACAACATCCCGGAGCCTGTCCTGTGGATGAGAGCTGGGAGTGACCTGTACAAGCGGAGAGGCGGCTGGGAATACGTCAGCTCTGAGAAGAAGCTGTTCAGCTATATGCTAGCGAAGGGTTTCATCAGTAAGGGCGAATACACAACAGCGATGATCAGCCGGGCAGCGGGAGCAATGGTCCCGAACTCCGTAAGGAGTTTTTTGTATAAGAGGATGTTGAGAGGATGAAGATCGGAATTCTTACATACTACGGAGTGCACAACCACGGAGCAGTCCTTCAGGCGAATGCGCTGAAGAGCGTCCTTGAAGCACAAGGGCATGAAGTGAAATTCCTGACCTTCAATCGCAGTTACGAATACATCCCAGCGGAGCAAACAAAAAAGTATAAGATCAGTCCTGCCAGCATCGGATTTTACGCTAAATACATGACACAAAAGGGTGTTGGCAATATCGTCTATAATCTTGAAAAGAGCAAAACGCTGAAGGAATACCGCCAGACGCATTTTGATCTTTCCACGCCATATGATCGGTTCGATGGCGACGCTATTATCATTGGCAGTGACGAAGTTTTCAGTCTGGAAATAGGTTATAATCCTATATTATACGGGTTGGGTTTGAATTGCAATAAGGTCTTGAGCTATGCTGGATCCTTTGGCCCTACAACGATAGAAGATGTTGATCGGCTGGCGAAAAGAGAGAAAATTACCAAGGGTCTGAGTGGCATGGCAGCAATCAGCGTCCGAGATCAGAACTCTCAGAGCGTGGTGAAGGAGCTGACAGGGAAGGATGTACCTCTAGTCTGTGATCCGGTCATTCTCTATGGATATAGTAAGGAGATGGGCAAGAAGCATGACAGTGAATACATTCTTGTCTATGCCTATGATGGTCGGATGAATGATCCTGATGAGGTACAGAAGATCAAAGCCTTTGCTAAAGCCCACTATAAGAAACTTTACTCTGTCGGATACCATCATAAGTGGTGCGATCGCAATGTAAACGTCAGTCCGGATCAGTTGCTGCAGTTGATCAATAATGCTTCATTTGTTATCACTGATACATTCCATGGTTCTGTGATGTCCATCATCTGCAACACACCGATGGCAGTCAAGTTAAGGGATAATTCAAACAAGCTAAGATATCTCATGTCAGAGTATGGCTTAGAAGATCAGATTGTTGATGACTTCGGAGATTTGGACCGAGCAGCTGCCAACAAGATAGATTTCAATGAGGTTAACCAGAAGGTTTTAGAGAGAAGACGGTTCTCTATGAATTATTTGGTTAATGCACTGAGGAAGTAAGAATGGAGAATAACGGAAAGGTATCGATTATCGTACCTGTCTACAAATCGGAAGCATTCCTGGATAAATGCGTTTCTTCAATACTCAATCAAACTTATCAGAACGTAGAACTGATCCTTGTTGATGACGGGTCTCCGGACAATAGCGGGAAGATGTGCGATGACTATGCCGCTAGGGATAATCGGGTAGTTGTTATACATAAGGAGAACGGCGGTACCTGTGAAGCTAGGAATGAAGGACTGAAGAGGGTAACAGGGCAGTACCTGATGTTTGCGGATGGCGACGACTGGCTTGCAGAAGATTGCATAGAATATCTGATGTCCATTATGAAGAAGACCGGTTCAGATATGGCTATGACTGATTGCGTATTCACTACTCGTAATCTGAAGCAGAACGATGCGGACTTTTTGAAGAGGTTGACACCAGAGCAGGCAGCATGCGAGATTCTATATGTTAAAACGCCGGTTGGCCCATGGAACAAGTTATACACAACAGAAATTATTAAAAAGAATAATCTGACCTTCTCTGTACCGTGGTTTGGTGAAGGACTGTGGTTTTCTGTTATGGCAGCGCAGTATTCTCACTCCATCGCTTATGGCCATCGGAAAATCTATATATATAGGAAGAATAACCCGAATAGCGGGACGACAGAGAGAAATGTTCAGCATGGATTGAATTCGCTCCAAAACATTAAGTATATCAAAGATCAGTTGGTGGTAAGGACACCAGCGACAATTCATGCTGCAGACTGGCATATCTGGAATAATTACTTCAACCTGATCATGTTCATTGTTGGCGCACATGCAGAGAAAGAATACGCAAAGGAATATAGAGAGGCTCTCCATATGGTGAGGAAGATGGAGCCGTCAGTGTTCAAAAATTCCGATCTAAGTGGTAAGAGGAAAGCTTATATCCTTGGAGTTAGCATGTTTCCAAGAACAGCTGCTAAGTGTGCATTGAGGTTGAAGAAGTATATGTTCAAGAAAGATATACAGAACGTAAGTTCTGTGGGGGGGGGGTAACAGAAAATTGTAATATTCTGAATATCTCGATCTTTGAACTGGAAGGAGCTGTAGCATGACTTCTTCCAATCCAAAGGTTTCAGTAATTATCCCTGCTTATAATATTGAAAAGTACATACAGTACTGCGTTGATTCTGTCTTAAAGAACACCTATGAAAATTTTGAAGTAATCATAGTAAATGACGGATCAACCGATAGGACTGAAGACGTATGTAAAGATCTATTATTAGATCCACGAGTTCGCTTGATTTCGCAAGGTAACCAAGGGGTGAGCGCAGCAAGGAATACTGGAATCAGGGCTGCCAATGGCGATTACATCACATTCATTGACGGGGATGACTTTGTTGATGACGATTATCTGACATACTTCGTAAATCTTGCGGAGAATACGGATTCAGAATTCTGTATTTCAAAGTATTGTTACAAGAAACGGGGAGAGCAGCAGGCCAAGGATATTAGGACTGAAGTTTATTCAAATTTGGATGCTACAGCATTGCTCCTTTCGGACGTTGTAGTAGTTGGCTGTTGGAACAAACTCTATAAACGATCATTCCTTATAGGAAATAACATCTGGTTTAATGAGGACTTATTCTATGGGGAAGGATTACAGTTTATTACCACCTGTGCATTAAAGGCGCCCCACATTGGAGTTGGCGATAAAAAGGTTTATTACTATAGGCGTAATAACGCAGCTTCAGCAACGACCAAATTCAATATTGAGAGTGTGCTGAATGGCGAAAAATCTATTGATCGTATTGAATCCAGAATAAATCAGATAAACGACTATTTGGATGCGATGCTTCTGCAGCATAGGTGCATGTACTATGTAGGAGCGTTAGTGAAAATCAGGAATAATAACCTTCAGACAAAATACCCGAATGATTATCATAGATGGGAACAATTCCTTCATCAATCAATTGGAAAGGTACTCAGGAATAAATACATCTCAAAGTATAGAAAAGCCTTGATACTAGGAGGATGCGTATCACCTTACTGTCTTGGTAAGCTCGATACTATCCGAAGACGAAGGATAGCAAAGCATAGTGTGTCATAGAGCAAGGAGAAGAAGTGGCAAACGTTAAGAAACTGGTCAGACATGTTGTATCTGCAGTAAAAATGAAAAATGTTGTTCCAGTGTATCAGACTATAAAAGACTCAGAGGAACTTAAGGGAAAAGTTGCGCTGATTGTAGGTGGCACAGGTGGAATAGGTTTAGCCATTGCAAAAAGTTTGCTGTCGAGTGGATGTAAGGTTATAGTGACCGGTACTCGAGAAGAGTCCATCAATAATGCCATTTTCAAATTGGGGGGGGTGAACAATAGTTCTGTAAAGGCTATTAAAATAAATGCTAGCGATGTAGATAGCTTTAACGGAAAGGTTCAAGAAGCAGTTAATTGTTTTGGGAAACTTGATATCTTCATTAACAGTGCTGGTGTTCATACAGAGCATGTTGACTTTTGGAGTATGACTTCTGCTGAATACGACAGAGTGATGAACATCAATTTAAAGGGCACTTATTTCCTTTGTCAGTCAGTTGCCAGGTACATGGTGAATAATAAGGTCCATGGACATATTCTACTGGTTTCTTCTTCACGAGGACTTGAACCTGCATGGTCTCCATATGGCATCTCAAAGTGGGGAATCAACGGTTTGGTTAAAGGGCTTGCTGAGATTCTTATAGAAAAGGGAATAATTGTTAATGGAATTGCTCCTGGGTCTACAGCAACAGCACTAATCGGTGTTTCAACGGATGACACGATATATTCAGAAGAGAATAAGGTAGGGCGGTTCATCCTGCCAGAGGAAGTAGCAGAAGTTGCAAAGTTACTTGTTAGCCCGGCTGGGGATATGATTGTTGGAGAAGTTGTTCCAGTGTCCGGTGGGCGAGGAACATTTGATATAAGGTAAACAGGAAGATTGATATGACAGTTACGGTTTTGATGTCTACATATAATGGAGAGAAATATCTGCGAGAACAGCTTGATAGTATTATAGGTCAGCAAGGTGTTGACGTCAGAATTGTAATTCGTGATGATGGTTCTACAGATAATACTCTTCAGATTTTAAATGAATATGAAGAGAAGTACGATTTCATTACTATTGAAAACGATGGTAGGAACTTAAAGCCGTGTAAATCTTTTTTTAAATTAATATGTGAGCACACTGATAGCGAATATTTTGCGCTTTCTGATCAGGATGATATCTGGGATAAGGATAAGCTTTACACCGCAATATTGATGCTCGAAAAATTTGATCCAGAAAAACCGGTAATGTATTTTTCAAATCTGCGTATTGTGGATGAAAACAACAAGTTCTATAGAAACTCACATAACATCCGACGCGACATGAAGAATAAATATAGGACGTTAATAGAAACTGCCGCAACAGGATGCACAATAGTTTATAACAAACAATTAGCAAAAATCGCATCGAAGGTCCGGCCCAATACTTTCTCTATGCACGATACATGGATTTACATGACATGTGCATTCTTTGGAAATGTAGTATACGACTTTGAACCACATATTAATTACCGGCAACATGGTAACAATGTGGTAGGGACGTCTCTTACAAAGAGAAGATTTCCTAAAATCAAAAATGAAGTGAATAGGTTCTTTAATCGCAATCTACAACCAAGATTTGATAATGCAGTTGAATTTCTAAGAGAGTTTGGAACAGAACTGCCAGAGGAAGATTTAGAAAAGGTCCTAGAAATTGTCAACTATAAGAGAACTAGACAATCGAGAAAACAACTCATGAACGATACCGATATTATTCCGGAAAATGGTTTTAACCGATTCAGGTTACGAATGCTTATCCGCCTTGGTATTGTTTGAAACGAGGAACGGCTAGATGACATTATTACTATTGCTCTTGATTATTGGCATAGGAGCATTAATACGAAATAAAAAAATATCAGCGGTAATGCTCGCTATATATTTGTGGATATTATTTGCATTTAGTACAAATAACTCAGATTATGCCAGCTATGTTAACCAATTCTTTGTTTACGGAAGGTCATTACCGAACAATATTGCAAACATTGGATATAGACTCTTATGTGTGTTATATTACGCACGCGGACTTAAATATGAAAATTTGTTAATGACAGAAGCTACGGTTGGCCTTTTTATCTTGCTATTTGTAGCTCTTAAGTATAGCAAGAATCCCTTTTGGACGCTTGTCCTTTATACAATTTATCCTTTTATCATAGATACGACACAAGTAAGAACCTTTTTCGCTTCTAGTTTTATCATACTGGGCCTGGCGGTTTATTCTGCACATAGAAGAAGGAGAGATTATGTCTTTTTAGCTGTTTGCATAATTATCGCTTCTCTTATTCACGTTATGTGTTTTGCGTTTCTAGCTTTGTTACTAATTCCATTATTCGAAAGAATGAAGTGGTATCAATGGCTGATTGTGATTCTTATTATAGAGGGGCTTATAGCGATAAATTTCAGTAGGCTCGCATTGCTGGTAACCAGTGAAAGTCATGTAAATTCCTTCATGAGCAAATCAACGAGTATCTACTCAAAGATATTCATGCTGGTATATTTCGCCCTTATGATCGCAGGAGTAATCTGGTCGTCTCATAGAGTATACTATGAATCAGATAAGGATACGTGTTTTGCAGATGGGATATATAAGGCAAATATGATTATGCTTATATTCCTCCCGCTTACCTTAGTCACAAATGATTTTTTGCGGCTGTATCGTTGTATAACAATTCTTGATTACATTTTGATCATCAATGGTACAGTGGAAACTCGGAGAGAAGGAGGACATGATATTCACCATTTCCCTATACAGTACATTGTTCAATTAGGAGCCTTATGCTTTTCGGCGTTATCAAATTTTGCTTTTATAAGCTCATTGTACTGGGATACGGTTGTCCAGCCTCTCTTTATGAATAACTCACTTATCAAGTGGTGAATTGATGAATAAACAGGTATCAGTAAAGAAGAACGCCATGCTGAATATGATCAAGCAAGCATGCAGCGTTGTATTTCCCTTGATCACTTTTCCTTACGTGTCCAGGGTGCTTGGAGCCGAAAGCTTTGGAAAGGTTAATTTTGCAAATTCAATAATCCAGTATTTCGCATTGTTCGCGGGACTTGGTATATCAACTTATGCTGTTCGTGAGGGCGCAAGAGTACGTGATGACAAAGAGAAGATAGAAAAGCTGGTCAATGAACTGTTCTCCATAAATGTATGTACAGCAACAGCATCATTGGTTGTATTAGTCTTACTCATTATTTTTTGGCCGAAACTTCACTCATATGTTCCGCTAATGTTTATTGAAGCACAGATTATCGTGCTTACAACATGCGGCAGTGATTGGATCAATTCCATATATGAAGATTTTCAGTACATTACAATACGTTATATTGTTTTGCAGTCAGCAGCAATAGTTCCCTTATTTTTATTTGTACGTACACCGCATGATTATGTCATTTATGCGCTGATTATAGTGCTGGCTGGTTATGGTGGGAACCTTTTTAATATTTATTACATCAGGCGATATGTAAATAGAAAATTCACGCTCAACTGTAATTGGAAAAAGCATATCAAACCTATCCTGGTACTTTTTTCCACAGCTGTCGCGGTAAAGATTTATCTCAATTCAGATATTACAATGCTTGGAATACTCTCGACAGAGAAGCAGACAGGTATTTATAGCGCGACATCACGAATTTACCAGATGGTTAAGGAACTGATAAATGCCATTACCATAGTAATGGTTCCCAGAATATCCAATATGTTACAGAATAAGGAAGAAGAGCAGTATGAGCATCTTTCGAATTCCACACTTAACATCTTGGTATCATTGATTATGCCATTGACAGTTGGTCTTATCGTATTACGAACGCCAATTCTGTACATTGTGTGTGGTAAAGAGTATTTATCCGGCAGTAACACTCTCATGATTCTAAGCCTAGCGCTGCCATTGGGAGTGCTGTCATGTTTTTATTGTAATGCTATCCTGATACCAAATCGTGAAGAGAAGTTTTATTTGATTAGCACCTCCATCGCAGCTATTGTGAATATTGCTCTCAATATGGCATTCATTCCATTATTTGGAATTGCCGGTGCAGCGATAACAACATTCATAGCTGAACTCATAGTTTTACTAATGTCGAGGGTTCGGTGCAGAAGATTATTGAATATTATATTTAAGAAAAAGAATCTGCTGTCAGTATTGGTCGGCTGCATTGTTGAGATAGTCTATTGCATGCTGATTATTAAAGTCGCATCGAATAAATACATAATTCAGACTATCCTTTGTGTGGTAGGATCAATACCTCTGTATTTTGCAGTGTTAAAGGTTTTTCATAATGAAAGCCTTCAAGAACTGATGAGTGCAAGAAAGAAATAGTCATGTATGAAGTAAGTAGCGGTAAGAAACGAATAAAGGAGTTTGATTTATTGCGGACCTTTTGTGCAATTGTGATAATTTTATATCACTTTTCTGTGCACATTGGGGGGGGGGTACAGCTTCCTATGGCTTGGTAACACAAATGCAAAATGGGGATTAGTTGCCGTTACTGTATTCTTTATGCTCTCAGGTTGCCTGTTATACTATAATCATGATGAAGTACATAAGGATGAGGTAAAAGAATTCTACAAGAAAAGATGGAAGCAGATTTTTCCATCATTTTACCTTGCTTATGTGTTTGTACTTCTTATTCAAATATTTCGGCATGGCAATGAACAGTTTGCTGGTAAGCGGCCTTGGACCTTTATATTCACGCTGACGGGAATGGACGGTTATTTGACGGCAGCGATTCCAAATTATTACATATTGGGGGAGTGGTTTCTCGGCGCAATTATTATTCTGTATATCATTTATCCGCTGCTGTGTAAGTTGGTTAATTTGGCTCCTATTATATTCGCAGTAATAGCTTCAGCATTGTTTCTGGTAACGTTTAATTTTGAGATGCTCAATCAGGAGAGCTTTAGAAATATCTTCGCCTGTATATTCTCTTTTGCGGTGGGAATATATGTTATGAAGTATCGTCTGTATAGAAGTAAGGCATTCAACTGGTTCTGCTTGGCTTCTTTCATTACTATTGCATTTCTGCCAATAAACATAAATGAGAACATTCTCAATCATGTAGAAGGCATATTACTTTTCTTCGGATTGTTTGCTATTGGTTCCATAATAATGAATGGCGGTATATGCAGCAGGATCATTGCCTTTATAAGCGGAATCTCGTATGAAATATTTTTACTCCAACATGCAGCTGTCTCGATGACAATAAAAGTGATTTCACCATCACAATATTGGAAGAAGACGATCCTCGTGATTCTTATTATCATCATGACAATAATAAGTGCCTGGATTCTCATGAATATCAGAAAGATTCTGGTAGAAAAAATTGGTAAGGGATTGGCCAGGCATAGCAAATAAGAGATTGAAAGGCGATCCGTGCTCAGATACGCAGTCTTCTTGATTTTCTTAGCGGTGGGCTTCATCTTATCCCGCCATCGATGCATCTACCCAATAGTTGCAATCATCTACAGCATAGCACTTTTCTACTACACCTTCCTGTCTCGCATGGAATTGGCGACAACGACAGAAGCAGTAGTAGCGATCTCAGCTCCAGTCCAACAGCACTGGTGGGTAAACGCAGCCTATGAAATCTTCCGCATGAAGACGAGCAGTTACAAAGAAGCCTTCATTCTGAACATCATGCTGTTCGTGCCGATGGGATATTTGTTCGGATATAAGAAAACATGGAAGACAATCCTGATCTGCTCAGCGGTATCCATCACCATCGAAATTCTGCAGGAAATAACTGGCTTCGGCATGTTCGACTGGAATGACTGGATAGCGAATAGCATAGGGGCGACGATCGGAGTTGTCATGGCCCGGATGTATAGGTCCAGCAAGGCTGGATGAAGCGATGGACATATGACACCCCCATCCCCCCCTGGGCACTGCGGCAGGTTCCGCACCCGGGGCGGGAGGCTAGCATGTGTGACTTGTAATGTGTGACTAGAAAGAAAGGGTTCAACATGAAAGAAAACGATGGACGCAGGAGAGAGAAGAAGAATCCAAGTGCGGACTTTATCAATCAGATATGCTCTCTGTATGATGACGAGTATGACGATCGCGAGGAGGACAGTAGCATCGGTGGGGATGATTGGGCTCCGGGCAAGACGGCCATGCACACATCTCTTGTTGCCTTCCAGAAAGAATTGGAAGAAGGGTATGGCATAAAACTTTCCACTGCAAAGATCCGCAAGATCCTGATCACTGGCGGCTGTTGGACCACAGAGCGGAGCAGGGAGGTTGCGGACCTCTATGAGAAGTATGGATCGGTGGCAAGAGTCGCCAAGGAGCTCGGTCTGTCAGAGACGCTTGTGAAGACCTATCTTCCGTATGGCAAGGTTGTCTATGATCTCGAAGACAAGTCCGGCAATGCCAAGCGGGTCGAGCGGTGGAGAGAGAAGCATAAAAAGTAAGGGCATATACAGTTCATGCCCATATGAATTAACACACCCCGGAGTGGTTTTCAGGACTTTCCTGATTACTGCTCCGGGGTATTTTTTTTGCCTTTTTGGTTAGCAATTACTAACTATGATTATACCGCCCGACTCTTCATCATTTCGTAATGCTCATCTTGGCCGAGAGAGTAGAAGATATCCTTGAATACTTCCCGGTATACGTCCGGCTTTACAGCAGAGGCATCGTAGTACAGGCTGTCATTAAATCCGGCAGAATTTGTATCGAGACACCCGACCATGGCAACTGCCAGATCATACCTGCCTGTATTATCTGAGCCATCATCATTCTTCTCGACAAAGGACTCTTTGTGTTCGTCGATCAGCTTTCTGAGACTTCGCTTTCCGCTGACCTGCAGGAAGTAGTATTCGAGGATGCGTCTTGCTGCATTCATGGCGATCATGGAATCATCAGTCGTCAGGAACTCTTTCCACAAAGCATCATACTCATTCTTGACCGGTGTCGTGTTCACTTCTGCAGGCGGTGTGGTAGGGATCGTTTCTACGCATGGATAGATGTCAGATTGATTCCCGGCACCTTTCTTCAGCTGGAAGAAGGATACACATTCATACTTGTCCTGCCAGCTGTATGTGATCTCCCGGAAGAAATACGGATTGTGCGTCAGGCAGAAGAACTGCTTGATGTAGTCATCACGGTTTCCGTCCTCGGAAAGATCATAATTGTTGTAGCAGATGCTAATCAGGTTCCGGACCAGAGAGGCAACGAGGTAGAGGGTGCCGCTGTCCATGGAAGACACCGGGTCATCGATCACGACGATCTTGTGATGCTTGATCCCATCATCGGACTGGCTCTTCACGACGGTCTGATAGTAATAGAGGAATGCGATGAAGTTCCTCTCACCTTCACTCAGATCCTTTGCAATCGTCTTATTCCCGGACCCGTCATCTCTTACAAGCTGATACACATACTGTGTACCTGGCTTCTCGACCATTTCAAATCCCTGAAAACCTGCGCTCTTCAGAAGAGCATTGATTGCATCTTTGGCAACTGTGGTGTTGACCGTCTGCTGATTCAGCTCTTTGATCTT
>Ga0256406_1005690_pt1 | contig 13112 bp, 12 predicted proteins | sample RumenRJG_03DNA_FD_185986 | JGI IMG/M metagenome (GOLD analysis project Ga0256406, IMG submission 185986) | Bovine rumen microbial communities from Lethbridge, Alberta, Canada - RJG_03 | ecosystem: Host-associated > Mammals > Digestive system > Stomach > Rumen | place: Canada: Alberta | collected...
TGAAACGCCCGGAGTGAAAAGAGGAAGGAAAAGAGGAAGGAAAAGAGGAAGGAAAAGAGGAAGGAAAAGGGGTTTCATGGACGTGACGGGGGAGGAAAAGGTATGAAGAGATGGCGAAGGCTGTTCAGATGTTTCGCTCTGGCAGCGTGTCTGGCCGCCTGTTTATCCGCAGCAGGCTGCGGGGTGCAGGAAGGAGATAAGAAAGGGCATGATGTTGCGCTGACGATCTGGCATGTCTATGGAGGACAGACAGATTCTCCGTTTAACGCGGTCATTGATGAGTATAACCAGACGGCAGGGAAAGAGGAAGGAATCTATGTTCAGGTGGCCTCGGTGACGAACACGAACACAATCCATGAGGACGTTCTCGCCGCGGCAAACGGGGATCCAGGGGCGGCTGAATTGCCGGATATGTTTGTCTCCTATCCCAAAACGGTTCTGGCTATGCCGGACGACGGGATATTGCTGAATTATGAGGAGTATTTTGACGAGGAGGCGCGCAAGGCGTTTCTTCCCGAGTTCCTGGAGGAAGGGAGGATCGGCGGCAGACAGCTGATCCTTCCGATAGCAAAGTCCACGGAGATCATGTATGTCAATCAGACAGCCTTTGACCGTTTTGCTGCGCAGACCGGCGCCCGTCTGGAGGAGATGGAGACCTGGGAGGGGTTGTTTGATCTGGCGGAGCGCTATACCGCCTGGACGGATGAGCAGACACCGGAAATCCCGGGAGACGGCAAAGCCTTCTTTGCCCATGATTATCATTTTGACTATTTCCAGGTGGGCACGGAAGCTCTCGGGGAAGATTTCTTCGCAGGGAATACCATTGCCTTCGGAAAGGCCTGGGAACAGCTCTGGAGGCCATACGCCAGAGCGGCTCTGAGGGGAGCGGTCTGGCTGGAAAATGGTTATGCTACAGAAGCCCTGAGGACAGGAGATGCCATCGTTACCGTGGCCTCCTCCGCCAGTGTCCTGTACTATTCGGACATGGTAACCTATGCGGACAATCATTCGGAGAGGATCCGGATCACAGCCTTTCCATGCCCGGTGCCCTCAGGCGGCAAAAAGCTGGTGATGCAGAGAGGAGCGGGCATCTGCACGGTTCATTCTGACCCGGAGAGGGACAAGGCGGCCTGTCATTTTCTTGGCTGGCTGACGGAGCCGGCGGAAAACGTCAAATTTGTTACCAGCGCCGGCTATATGCCGGTGACACAGAAGGCTTTTGATGACTTTCTGCCCGGTGCGGTAAGCAGACTGACATCATCGAAATACAGGGAGCTGTATCAGGCATTTCGTAAAACGCAGCAGGAGTATGCATTCTATACGGCTCCGCAGCTGGAAACGTATCTGGATTTGGAAACTGATTTTGAGGAGAATGTCAGGCTTTTGCTGATGGCTGGGAGAAATGCCTGGCGGGAGGCGGGAAGCCGGCAAACAGAGCTGGACAAAACGGCTGATGAGATATTGGATCAGCTGAAGAGCCGTTACGCATAATGGTGCCGGAAAATGAAGAAAAAGATCAGAAAGCTGTTTGAGCTGACTCGATTGTCAAAGAACAGGAGCGTCAGTCTGCGCCGCAGACTGACCTTATATTGGGCAGTCATGCTGCTGACGGTTTGTTTTTTCATGCTGTTTCTGCTCAGTTTTACCGGTGCGTTTTCCCATCAGGAGCGCGAACTGAAAGAATATCTGGAGTATCAGCTGTCCTATATGGATTCATCCCTGTCTCATCAGATCGATGATCTGACAGCTCAGAGCCTTGCGCTGTCAAGACAGCTGAGCAGTGTGCTGACCCAGCAGCTGGAGATCAGGGGGAAGAGCGTGAAGGACCTGAATGACCAGCCGGATATGCTGGAGCAGCTGCAGAGAGCTTTCTACGAAAAGCTGTCCGCTACCCTGCAGATAGGTGAGTGCAGTGGAGTTTATGCTGTCCTTGATGCCACGGTTAATACGTCGCTGGAGAGCGCCGCGAAGTCCAGAAGCGGCATGTATCTGCGGTACGCGAATGTGAAAGGCAGGAATACCACCGGGAAGGATGTGGTCTATTTCCGGGGGATGCCGGGCATAGCCCGGAGCGAGCATCTGGAGCTGCATAACCGCTGGGAACTGGAGTTTGATGTGTCTCGTCTGCCGGGCTATGAGACGATGATGACCCGCCCGGTGAAGCGTCTGGCGAACTCATACGCCTGGACCGCCTGCTTTACTCTTCCCCAGACCTGGGAGCGGGTGATGCTGTTGAGTGTACCGATTCTTGACGGCAGCGGAAAACCCTGCGGCGTCTGCGGAGTGGAGATCAGCTCGTTGTATTTTTCCCTCTCCTATCCGGCTCCGGACAGCCGCTTTGGCAAAACGATCTTCGTCTTTGCGCCTGTGTCGGAGGATATGGTGGAGCCGGGGGAGGGCATGGTGTCCAGCGACGTGTACATGGACGATTTTCCCCGGCTGAAGGCATCGCGGGGACGGTATTTTAACTATTATCAGGGGACAAGGCAGACGTATGCAGGCCTTCATCGCCGTCTGGAGACGAAGGATACCGAAGGAAAGGACCTGGGGACTGTGCTGCTGCTTTCAGAACGCAGCTTTCATGAGGCAGCCCGGGCGGCCAGGCTTCAGATTGCATCCGTTTTTTTTCTGATCCTTCTTTTGCTGCTGGCGCTTTCTTTTTATCTGACCTGGCGGTTTGCATCGCCGATCTCCCGGAGTCTGGAGGCAATCCGGAACGGAGCATCCTCCGGCGGTCAGAAAAGCGGTGTTTCCGAGATTGACACGCTGATGGAGTTCCTTCAGACAAAAGCGGCACAGCGGACAGGAGGCAATGAACTGCCGCCGGAGATCGGGGAGCTGCTCTGTCAGTTTAGTTCCCGTTCGCAGAAATTGACAGCGGCGGAGAGAAGCGTTCTGCGCTATTATGCACAGGGCCTTGACGCGGCGCAGATTATGGAGAAGGCCTGCATCAGCATGAGTACGGTACGCAAGCACAGCGGTAACCTTTACCGCAAGCTCCAGGTAGCTTCCCGGGATGAACTGATGCTGGTCATCGATCTGTTCCGGCGGTGCGGCCGGCTGGAGGAGCTTTTGGGTGAGGGCGGTGAGAACAGCCCGAACAATCAGCAAACAGAGCGTTAAGACGCAAACAAAACATGAAAACAGGTTGGTAGCGTGAATCTACCGGATCAACGGAGACGTTTCCGATGGTAGATCCACGCTACTTTTGCGTATAGGCAGGAAAAGAGTGGACCGGGTGCCATAGCATTTCCAGGCAGAGGATGATAAACAGGAAAGTAAAGAGAAGTAAATAAAGAAAGAGAAACAAGAAATAGAGAAATAGAAATAGAGGAATAGAAATATGAAATAGCAGAAATATAAACGTCACAAGGCATAAAGGAGGACGAGGATTATGAAAAAGACAATGGCGGCAGCGGCACTGGTTTTGGCAGCAGTATTGGTCTATGCACCGGATGCCGGGGCACAGATCGGGGACCCTGCGGAGTACCTGGGAGAATGGTACATTAACTATATGAAGGAGGGCCCGGACGGGGCACAGATGAATGTGGCTTCCCTGATGGGGGTCAGCTATACCCTGCAGCTGGAGGAGGACGGAACGGGTCAGGCGAAGATTACACCTCTCCAGACAGAGGAATCCGGAGACGAGGCGGAGGAAGAGGAGACGATGACGCTTACCTGGGCATTCGATGATGGGAAGATCCAGGTCACCGGGGAGGATGACTCTGCCATGATCATCGATGAAGTGGATGGGGAGGTCCTCGGCGACGCGGGAGATAATACTTACCTTGTACTGGGAAGGGAATTGATTCAGGAGGATACGGACTGGGATGCTCTTCTGGGTGACATGTCCGACAAGGAACATCAGGAAGCAGCAAAAACAGCCAGGGAAAATCCCTATGTTTATAAGAGCGAAGCGGACAACACGGCAGAGGTGATTGCGGCGTATCTGAAAAAGAACAGTTACGGGAATGATTATGAAGTGACGCTGGATCCGGCCGGAGGAACCTTTACGGCGGACTGGCCTGGCAACGAATACGCCGACCCGGAGCATATCGAGGGAACCTATGAGATCACGGCAGACAACTTCGTGAATATCAAATGGACCGACGAGAAATACGGGTTTGAAAACAGCTATGAGGGAGCGGAATATGTTCAGCTGTGGGACGATCTTACGCTGAAGGAAGACCTGAGCAATCTGAGCGGGGTGGTGGCAGAGATGGCCGGGATGATGGATTATGAGCATACCTATACGCCGGATTCGGTAACGCTGGCGCAGGACGGTGAGACAGAAGGGACAGCGACGCTCAGGGACGGCGATTATGAATTCACGTACCAGTACAGGATCTATCCCGGGGCTGACCCGTATCTCATCCTGACATATCACGATGAGGCAAATGATACGAATCCGGAGTGGAACAATTATAGCCTGAGGCAGTAAGAAAACCGTTCGAAGCAGGGAACATTCAACATCAGAGGACAGCGATACCAACGACAGGGATGTCAACAAAGAAGCCGGGGAGGAAGGTATGAACAGAAAGATCAGATTTACCATGTGGCTGGGAGGCTTGCTGAGCCTTGTTCTGGGGCTGGTGGCTTTTGGCCAGTCAGGCAGTATTCAAACAGGATGGTTTACGGTAGATTATCCGCAGGGCTGGTCAGCGGATGAAGAGAGCATCTCGGATGAGGAGAGCTACGCGAAGGCTCTGTTTTACACCGGAGAGGATCTTCAGGCGGCGGATACGACGGTCAGAGTGACGGCCACACGGGAGGATGCCGACTCCTTCAGAGACACATTGATCGGAAGGGATATCTCCCTGGAATCTTACGCCGATGGCAGTGCCCGGACAGTTTCCATCAGCGGGGTCTCCTTCGCCGTACCGGAAAGCGGGGAGGAGGGCATTCCCGTGTATCTGTACCGGCATGTGCCCTCGGGTGTTTCCTACACGGTTTCTGTCGATGGCGACAGAGGGAACAGCGCGGTGAGCGATCTGCTGAGCGGGATATCCCTGACCCTCACAGACGAGGGGAACGTGGATCCGCCCTGGCCCTGGGAGGGACAGCCCTTTACGCCGAAGCTTGCGCCTCAGATGGCGGGCAGCTATACGATCACCCCCGCGTATCTCCCGTTTCAGGAATCCCAGGCCGTGCAGGGAATCATGGACCACCAGATCGCCAGGATAGGAAACACGGTATATCATCTGTATGCAGATAAGCTCACGGCCTATGATGACAGCACCGGAGAACTGGTCTTTGTCTCTTCTTTGGAATTGGATGATGATTACGAGTATCTGTCGGCGGACCAGTCCGGGATGCTCTATGTTTCCCAGGGCATCTTTGAGGTCATTGGCGTGAAGGACGGCCAGAAGGTCATGCAGACAACAATCAGCGGGGACCTTGTGATGCATCCTTCCGGCCAGTGGGGGATCAGTTTCTGGGTAAACAGTGACACCCAGCTAGTCACGAATCATGGGGACAGCCTGAGCGCGGAGCCATGGATACTGACCGGTCTGACGGACGATCAGGCGCGCCAGGGGATCTTCAAGATGCTTCAGGATGTAGCGGTCACAGACCAGCATATTCTGGTGGCAGGGAATTTGGCGGATGAAAGTGCCGACACAAAGATCGCCGTGTATGACAGTGAAGGAAACCAGCGGATGCTGCTGGGGGGAAGTGAAATCAGCGATCCCGACTGTCTGGGATGGATCACCGGCATGGTGGAAACAGCCAATGGTTTTATGGCGGCAGATGGAAATATGAGACGGCTGTATTTCTGGTCAAAGGACGGCAACTTCATCGGTGTTATACAGGTGAAGGATCTTCTGGGGACCGATTATCCCTGGCTGGAGGATATGCAGCTTATGGAGGATGGCTCTGTGCTTCTGGCATTGACCCAGGAGAGAGAGGATGAATCAGCAGATGAGCTGATGCTCTTCCGGCTTACGGGTTTTTGAATTATGGGATAGAGGGCGGCACACCGGGCAAAGGCCCGGCGCATCTAAGACCCGGTGCTTCTGCGGATGGTTTGCCCATTCTCCGGAGAAAATAATTTCTTTTAACAAATTTTTCAGGACATCCGGATAGGATGCAGCTCATTTCGTATTATAATAGTGCAGTTGGAGGATACTTAACTCCGGCTGCACTTATTTTTATAGAATTTCCAATGTGAAAAATCATGTATTTTTTCTTGTGAAAAAGAGTACCTTCGTTGTAGCGACAACAGATTCTTTGAGAAAAACGCGGTATGGTACATCCAGAATGCAGCAGGAATTGAGTGAGGAGGACTGGATGATGAATAACAAAACGATTGATCTGAGCCGCCCGGTCTTCGAGCTTGTCTCGGAGTATCCGGAGCTTCAGAATATTATGGCGGACCTTGGGTTTACGGAGATTAAAAAAAACGCTATGCTCCATTCGGTAGGAAAGCTGATGACTATTCCGAAGGGAGCAAAAATGAAGAACATTCCCATGGATAAGGTGATTGCGGCGCTGACGGAGCAAGGATTTACCATTTCCGGCGGGATGCCGGAGGAAATACAGGCCGGAGCATCCGAAACACCCGAAACACGCGAAACATCCGAAACGGCCGGAAGAGCTGAAACGCCGTCGGCAGAATCCCGCACGGAGCAGCTTAAGGCCTACCTGCGCCGTCTGGCTGCGGGTGAATCCCTGGAGAGTGTCCGTGCAGATTTCGTGGAGAAATTCAGCGGCATAGAAGCTTCCGAGATCATGCAGGCCGAGCAGGAGCTGATGCGCGAGGGCGCACCTCTGACGGAGGTACAGAAGCTTTGCGACATTCACTCCGCACTGTTCCATGGCGCCACAAGACAGGAACAGATCGCCAATGCGGAGAAGGAGGTTATGGCTTCCGTGCAGAGAGTGAGGAAGATGGCAGCGCAAAAGGACGTCATGGCTTCCGTGCAGCGGGCGAAAGAACTGGCAGCACAGAAGGATTACGGAAATAAAAATGAACGCGCGGCTGCACTGGAGGCTATTCCCGGCCATCCGCTGAATACCCTGACACGGGAGAACACGATTCTTGCCGGCTGGCTTGCGGAAGCAAAGAATCGCCTGGATGCTCACGAGGAACTGGGCGACCTGTTTTCACGCATTCGGGAGCTTTCTATCCACTATGCGAAAAAAGGAGATCTTCTGTATCCGCTCCTGAAGGTGAAATATGAGATTTCCGGTCCCGCCGATGTCATGTGGACCGTGGATGACGAGATCAGGGACGAACTGGAGAGGCTTGGCAGATGCGGCGAACAGGACGCAGCATGGGAAGAACGCATGCGGGCAGTGCTTAAGCGGGCGGAGGAGATGATCTATAAGGAGAACAATATCCTCTTTCCGATCTGTGCGGTGAATTTTTCCGAAGAGGAGTGGCATGGTATTTATCGGGATTCCAGGGATTATGCTGACTGCCTGGGCGTGTCCGGTGAAACATGGAATGAGGCGGAAGCACCGCTTACAAAGTCAGAGACTCCCGCGCATGAGGGCGAAATCGTCATGCCGGGCGGTCATATGACCATTGCACAGCTTACCGCTCTTTTGAATACCATTCCGGTGGAAATCACATTTGTGGATGCGGATAACATAAACCGCTTCTTTAATGAGGGACCGAAGGTGTTCAAGCGACCCGGCATGGCTATTGACAGGGAGGTGTTCTCCTGTCACCCGCCGAAGATTGAGCCCATGGTCCGCAGCATTATCGGGGATTTCCGGGAGGGCCTGAGAGACAGCGTTCCCGTCTGGATGGAGAAAAACGGACGCCCCTTCCTTGTTACCTATCTGGCAGTACGGGATAAGAAGCATAACTATCTGGGCACCGTTGAGATTGTACAGGATATGGAGTTTGCAAAAAAACATTTCGCGCAGTAAATAGAAACGGGCGGTCTGTAAGGGCCGTCCGTTTTATGTCGAGTGCGTTGTTATAACAACATACAAAGCCTCAGCCTTCCGATATAATGCGCTTAGAAAACAAAAGGAGGAACAACCCATGAAAAACTATGTTACTTACGACACCCTGGTGGGTGAGATTGTTCAAACATATCCGGAAACTATCGATGTGCTGCTCTCCAGCGGCATGCACTGCCTCGGCTGCCCTGCTTCCCAGGCGGAAAGCCTTGCCAACGCCTGTGCCGTCCACGGGCTGGAACCTTCTGCTGTCGTGGATGCCGTCAACGAGAAAATCGCAGAGACCTGGGGGTAAGAAAGTATGAGTAAATTTTTAGGACCTATCCACAACTGGCTTTACAGCAAGATCGGCAGACAGGAAGAGCTCACGCGCCAGCTGGCAGAAGCTGCCGTAAAGGATGGCAGACTTACAGACGTAAACAGCTATGTTCGTGACGTGCCGGCGCTGGAAACGGTGATCGACGAGGGGAATATCCACGGCTGGCTTCAGGCCCGGATTTCGGACGCTGAGCAGCGGTATGCCGCGCTGGTGCTGTTCCTGATTTCCCGGGAGCCGGATTATCTCTCTTCCCTTCTTCGCGGGGCTTACAACTTTGGCGTATCGTATGCTCTGCCCGCAGGAACAACTCCGTCGGATGCCTATAAGGCGTTTGAGGATTTTTTTGTTAACGGGATGCCTTGTGATCAGGTTAACCTGGTTACGGAGAGCACGGATCAGAGCCTGTCATGGACACAGACAAGGGATCTGCATGACGAAGCCTGGACTTCCCAGGGTGGGGATGTACATACTTATTATCAGCTTCGCAAAAGCGTTATGGATGGAATGCTCTCCGGGAGCGGCCTCAGGCTGTCGGTGCAGGATTCAAGTCATTATACAATACAGGCAGCTTAAAATGGCTCCGGGCGACTTTGCCCGGAGCTTATTTATACCGCATTTCCGGCAAAATGAAGCACCGACGGATCGAAGGAGTGCATATCGCGGACTTAGGTATACAGGCACATTTCAGAAAGCTGGCGGTTTATTTCGCTGACTTTTTTACTATGCCGTTTCTGTCTTCTTTCAGAAGCGGCATCATAATCGGAGTGGCTTTTTACATAACTATATAGTATTTTTATAGAAATGGCAGGATGCAAAAATAATGGAAATATCCTGACAGTTTTTTCAGGGAGGATTTGTATGATAAGAAGGATGACGTTGGATCATGCAGCCAGATATGGTGAAATATATGCTGCTGCTTTTTCAGGCGCCCCGTGGAACGATCCGTGGAAGCCGGAAGATGCTGAAATTCATGTGAGAGAAATCATGGAATCGAAACAATCCTATGGGCTGGAGTATGTTCAGAACAATGAAGTGGCCGGTTTTATTCTGGGAGCATCAATGCTGTTTCACTATGGGCGCACGTTCGAAATTAATGACCTGGCGGTCGATCCGGCTTATCAGAGACAGGGAATAGCCACAGCGCTGATGGAAAAATGCATTGATGATGTGAAAAGCCAGGGGATGGTCGGAATCAATCTTATCACGGCAGGAGAAGGTGCATTGCCGGCTTTCTACGGAAAATACGGATTTAAGAAAGAAGAGCGGGTCATCCTGATGGGAAAAGAGCTTTGATAAATGTGCCGGAAGGCCGATAGCGTTCCGTTTTTAAGGATACTCAGAAAGGTGCATCTGTGGAACAAAAAACGTATGAATATAACGGAATTATCCATGCAATTCCGGACAGGGGCGGAGCTTATATCATCTTCCCATGGAATATCCGGGAAGAATTCGGGAAGGGACGAGTGAAAGTCCATGCCGAATTTGATGGAATCCCTTACGATGGCAGCATTGTCAACATGGGTGTGAGGGATGAGAACGGAAAGGTATGCTATATCATCGGGATCCTGAAATCGATCAGGAAACAGCTGAACAAAGAGGACGGGGACAGTGTCCACGTTGTGATTCGCGCAAGGAACGTGTGAATTCGATAAGGAGGAGATCGTAACGATGCCCAGACAATCTGTTTATGACATGAAGATGGCCAAAGTTTATTCACTGCTGGTGACTAAGGCAGAAAAGAAAGGCCGCACAAAGGCAGAGGTTGACGAAATAACCGCGTGGCTGACCGGATATGATATGCGAACGGCCAATCTTGATGTAACCTGCGCGGAATTTTTTGAGAACGCACCAGCCTGCAATCCACGTGCTGAACTTATTACCGGTTCCGTCTGCGGCGTGAAGGTGGAGACGATCAAAGAACCGATGATGAAAAAGATCCGACAGCTGGATAAGCTGGTGGATGAGCTGTCAAAAGGGAAGGGGCTGGATAAAATAAAGAGATGAAAGATGTGCCCGATCGGAGTGGTACCGGTTTGACTGGTATCACTCTTTTTTAAAATTACGGAGAGAATAGGACTTTGCACGCAGCGGCGCTCTGCCGTCCTGTAAAATACAGACGGTCCGGGTTGGACCGGGTGTCTCCTGCTGATGACGGCTTCAGAGGTCCTGACAGGAAGAACTCAGGAAACAGGAGTGTTAGTAATCGATTAGTTTCTGCTTTGTAAAATAAAAATCAGTTGACAGTTTGTTCTGCAATCCTGTGAACTCTCTTTCGAGAAAGGAATGAAACAATGAGTGTCAACAGCAAAAAACACAACGCGTTGTCTCATGAGGCGATTGTCAAGGCGCTGTTTGAAAGTTACGAGAGCATTTATGCGGTCGATGTCGGGACGTCTGCCTTTCAATGCTTTCATGAGAGTAATTCATATAGCTCCTTACGTCTGGAAGATCACGGAGATAATTTTTTTGATGCATTGGAAAGTAATATGCTCAAAAAGATATATATTGAAGATCAGGAATTTGCCCATCGGATGCTTTCTAAAGAAGCCTTGTGCGCCGGATTAAGCAGGGATAAATTTTATACGTTTGTTTTCCGGCTGATGATCGATGGTCAGCCTTTGTACCATAAACTCAGGGCAACGAAGGAACTGGTTGAAGGGCGCCCTCATTTTCTGATCGGCATACGGAATGTGGATGCTGTCTTCAGGCAGGACAAAGAACTGGCTGAGAAGCTGACGACCATGCACAGCAAAGAACTCAGCCACCTCGACGCAATCCTTGCCAGTGCGGAGGGCTATTTGGAGGTTAATCTCACAACGGACACGATCCTGGACCATTCTCCTTATAACCTTCATGCTGTGCTCCCTGACAGCTTTCGTGCCGCCGCAAAGAACGGCACATTGCCGTACAGCACCTTTATGAAGTGGCATGCGGAACATATGGTGACCGTAAGCAAAGATTGCTTTATAAAAATCAGTGACCGGAGCTATCTGATGAAGTTCTTTGAAAGGGGAGAGAAACGGGCTTCCGCATCTTTTTCAATAAAAGCGGCAGAAGGGCAGATGCAGCCGCATTTTTTGTACAATACGCTGGGGACAATCCAGGAAATAGTATTGAGTGATCCGGTATATGCGTCTGAACTGATCGGAGATTTTTCGATCCACCTTCGAAGCTGCATTCGTGCCATGGCCAATGACGCCCCCCTCCCGTTTGATCAGGAGCTGGCAAACATCAAGGCATATGTCAATATCGAGAAGATGCGCTTTGGAGATAAACTGAATGTTCTCTACAATATCCGGTTCAGGGATTTTTTCATCCTTCCTTTCAGCGTTCAGCCTCTGGTGGAAAACGCGATTCGACACGGTATATATGAGCGGGGTGAACAGGGCGGACTGGTTGTTATTCAGACGGAAAAGAAAGAAGATACGGTGCAGATCACGGTAGAAGACAATGGGGTTGGTTTCGACGTGGAGAAGTTTCAGACGGATCTTTCGGAGGGAAGGCAGGATTCAACCGGATTAAAGAATGTCATTTTTCGGCTCGATAAAATGATGCATGCAAAAGTTAAGATTGAAAGTGAGGTTGGTATCGGGACGACGGTGATCATCACGGTGCCAGACATAGAGAATACAGAACAATGAGAGCGATTATAGTTGATGATGAACCGGTAATGCTGAAAAGGTTCGCAAGGCTGGCTGCGGAAATTCCAGACCTGAACGTTGTCGGACAGTTTGAATCCGCTGAAAAAGCGCTGAACTATGCGGCAGAACAATTTTTTGAAGCGGCCTTCCTGGACGTTGCCATGCCGATCAAAAACGGCGTTCAGCTGGCAAAAGAGCTAAGACTTATCCGGCCTGATGTAATTATCGTATTTGTCTCTGCGTATGATAACTACTTGTGGGACTTTAATCAGATCGGCGGAGACTACTATATACTGAAACCGTATAATAAAGAAACCCTTGAAATGGCGATGGAGCGGCTGCGGCTTCTTCTTCAGCGGCAGCATAAGGAACTGTTCATCCAGACATTCGGCCGTTTCCTGGTTTTAAGAAACGGCAAACCACTTCCTTTGGCCGGAAAAGCGAAGGAAATCCTGGCGCTTATTGTGACAAGGCGTGGAAAAGAAATCAGCAACGAGGAAATCTACAGTACAGTATGGGAAGACAGGCCTTATGGAAATGCGGAGATGACCGTATATTATAACGCTCTGAGAAGATTGAAGCAGGTATTGAAGGAAGAACATCTTGAAGATCTTTTGATTTCCACGAAAAGAGGCCAGCTTGTAAATACTGCACTTTTTGACTGCGACTATTATGACTGGCAGGATAAAAACACAGGAACAAGGGATCGTTTCGAAGGCGAATTTATGTCAGAATACTCCTGGGGAGAGTATATTCTCGCCGGCATTCTGAACGATATGACTTGAGCAATAAAAGTAAGGAGGTATTGCAGCCATGCAGCTCAAAAGAGATACCGATTACGCAATACGAATCCTGTATTGCTTACGTCAAAACGGTGATGTCGGGCATACCGGAGAGAGAAAGGGGATGACCCTGAGTGAAATCGCCATGCAGACAGGGACTCCGAAGCTCGTTGCCGGACGTGTTTGTGAAAGCCTGAAAAAAAAGGGGATGATCGCCGCTGCCGGACAGGACAGGGCAGAAAGGAGTTACTGCTCAACTGAAACACAATCAGAGTATTCACTGCTGGATGTGATTGAGGCGGTAGAAGGGACTTGTCAGCTTTTTGCCGTATTTGATAAACGCTTTGCCGGATATAAAAGCTTTGAAAATCAGATACGAAAGATTCAAAAACAAACAGAAGGGGTTCTTGCCGGAGCAACGCTGGGTGTTTTATTTGAGATGCAGGACAAAAATTA
>Ga0256406_1005691_pt1 | contig 13111 bp, 11 predicted proteins | sample RumenRJG_03DNA_FD_185986 | JGI IMG/M metagenome (GOLD analysis project Ga0256406, IMG submission 185986) | Bovine rumen microbial communities from Lethbridge, Alberta, Canada - RJG_03 | ecosystem: Host-associated > Mammals > Digestive system > Stomach > Rumen | place: Canada: Alberta | collected...
AGATAATATCTTTCTCCGACCTTCTGAATCGCCTGATTGGCACCCTTCAGTTTTGCCGCCCAATCCGGAATAGCCATGTGCGCCTCCTATGCATAATATTATTATGCATATTATACCAGAATAAAAACCCGAGGACAAGCATCCAACGGGCAGAAAAGCTAAGAATCTCGGCGTTTTTTCCTCAAGACGAACCGAAGGTCATCTCCGTTTCTTTTCTCTATGCATAACAATCATGAAAAGTTACGGTTATAACAAACTCATTTATATGGGCTACGGCCTTCAAGTTTTTCAGGATGCCTCCCATGAAATTGATTTCATTGCCAATAAAGGAAATAAGCAGTACTACATTCAGGTCGCTTATTCGGTAGCGGAAGAATAAGCGTATGAACGAGAGTTTGGTGCTTTTTCTAATTTTGATAACTCTATTCAGATAATCGTTATTTCAAACGATGATATCGACTATAGCACCAGCACGGTAAGACATATCCGTTTCAAAGGCTTTGTTGAGATGGAAGATCTGGGATAATCTCTATCCCGGTGATTTCAAAAAATCCGAATCCAAGCTTGATATTGCAATTTGTAACTACAAGCAGGAGTATTCTTTTTCGCAAGTATAGGAAAAGCCACCGGAACTTTTATGATTCCAGTGGCAATTCGATTTGATAGCAACGGATTATTCGAGCTCGATCGTTGACGGTGGCTTAGAAGTGAAATCGTAGAGTACACGGTTGACACCTTTGACTTCGTTGACGATGCGGTCGACGATATTGATCATGACATCGTTAGGAATGAGATAAGGTTTCGCCGTCATGAAGTCATCGGTCTGAACAGCTCTTAAGACAACCGCATAATCGTAAGTGCGGCTATCGCCCATGACACCGACGCTTCTCATATTGGAAAGAGCGGCGAAGTACTGGCTGATATTCTTATCTAAGCCAGCCTTCTTGATCTCCTCGCGGTAGATATAGTCCGCTTCCTGAACGATACGGACTTTCTCCGGGGTAACCTCTCCGATGATACGGACACCTAAGCCCGGACCTGGGAAAGGCTGACGGTAGACGATCGAATCCGGTAAACCTAAGAGTTTACCGACTTCTCTCACCTCATCCTTGAAGAGATTCTTGAGAGGTTCCACAAGGCCTTTGAACTTCATGTTCTTCGGAAGACCACCGACATTGTGATGGGATTTGATCTTGGCAGAGATTCCTAAACCGGATTCGATACGGTCCGGATAGATGGTGCCCTGGGCTAAGAATTCGACATCATCAAGCTTATTGGTCTCTTCTTCAAAGACCTCTAAGAAGGTAGCACCGATGATCTTTCTCTTCTGTTCCGGATCACTGACACCCTGAAGCTTAGAGAAGAAAAGCTTTGAGGCATCGACCGGGATGAAGTTGAGATCGAATTTACCATTGGGGCCGAAGACATCTTCGACTTCCTTGGCTTCGTTCTTACGCAAGAGCCCGTGATCGACAAAGACGCAATACAAGTTCTTACCGATGGCTTTCGAAATCAAAGCAGCGGTAACCGCAGAATCGACACCGCCGGAGAGACCTAAGAGGACTTTCTTGTCGCCGACCTGCTTACGGATTTCTTCGACCTGCTCGGTGATGAAGGATTCGCTCTTCCAAGTCGGTTTGCATCCGCAGATGTTATAGGTGAAATCCTCTAAGGCTTTCTGACCTTCTAGGGTATGTCTGACTTCAGGATGGAACTGCGTTGCATAGATGAGCTTATCGGGTGCTTCGAAAGCAGCAATCGGGCAATGCTCAGTCTTCGCGGTAGCCTTGAAACCTTCGGGAAGCTTACTGACTCGATCGGTATGGGACATGAAGACTTCACTCGGGGAAGAGAATCTTCCTAAGATTTTCGAGTCTCCGATTCGGGTAATGATGGTCTTTCCATACTCACTGGTTTCGGCATGTGTTACTTCTCCACCGAGTTCATAAGCGATGAGCTGAGCACCGTAACAGATACCTAAAATCGGTTTTCCTAAAGAGAAAACCTTCGGATCGATATGCGGAGATTTTTCATCATAGACGGAGTTCGGGCCACCGGTGAAGATGATACCTTTGACAGAAGGATCGGCGAGCTTTTCTAACGCAACCGTATAAGGCCAGACTTCGGAATAGACATGGCACTGACGGATTCGACGGGCAATCAATTGGTTGTACTGACCACCGAAATCGACGACAACAATCTTTTCTTTGTCCATAGAGGTCTCCTTGCTACCGGGTAATTATAAAATAAAACTTTCCTTAGTTGAAAGAATACTTCACTCTCTCAGGAAAAATCTTTTAGAATAGAGACGTTATGAACAAAGAGGAACTGTTTCATCGTATCGAGTCTCTGAAGGAAGAAGACATGGTTTTCACTCTCGGAGGAGCAAAGGTTGCGAACCGTTTTGATAAAGAAGAGAATCCTTTAGAGGAAGGCGATACTTCCACCGATTTAGCGATTGCGCTTTACGGTTTTGTTGCCAATGCTATTTTCTTGAAAGCCTCGACGCATGATTTCTCTTTGAACGGCTTCTCGGATTTTGCTTCTTATCTCAACCAAATCGTTTCAAAGAATCCAGAAAAAGAAAGAGACAAAGAGAATTGTCTGAACACTATCCATCGTTTCCTTTTCGAGAAAGATAAACTGACGATGGAAAATCTCTTTGAAGCTTCCTATCCTTTGGCGGTACAGGACGAAATCAACCGACATCCGGAAAAAGAAAAAGAAATAACCAAAGTCGCTGAGAAAAAGAAAGAAGTCATCTTCAACGAAGCGACTCTCTTTATCCGTTCCCTTTATCATTCGGTTCTCACCTATGCCGATAACAGCATCAGTGAAAAGATCCAGTTCGATAAAGACAATTACGCAAACGGAATTCTTCTCTACGATCGGAAAGTCCTTTTCTTACCCGTCTGGGAAGATGCTTTCACTCTGAAAAAATATAAAGAGGTCGCTCTCCGCGACCTCAAGACGTTGTCTCCGACTTTTCCTATAGAGGAAGCAGAGTCGATATCTTTGCTTTTCTTCGGCAAGGATATGGTTGTCTCCGCTAAGCTTATCTAAAGAGAAGAACTACTTTGCTGTAGCTTCCTTAGCCTTCTTTTCGGCTTCCTCTTTTTCGAGGTTTTCTTTCGCGATCGAAAGCATCAGCTTAATACGGTTTTCCTGATTGACCTTCGCGGCACCGGCATCGTAATCGACCGCGACGATATTCGAATTCGGATAAAGCTCTCTCACCTTGCGAATCATGCCTTTCCCGGAAATATGGTTAGGAAGACAACCGAAAGGCTGCGTGCAGATGATATTCGGATAACCGGCATCGCAGAGCTCTAACATCTCTGCCGTAAGAAGCCAACCTTCCCCCATACGGTTTCCATAGCCATTGACACCTTTATCGAGTTCCTTGACGTGCTCATACTTGGAAGGAACCGCGAAATGGGTGTTGTTTTTGATGGCATCGCAGAAGAGGTTCTGCATCTTGGTGTTGTAATCGAATAACCACTTGCAGACCATTCTCTTGAGCTTATGTCCACCGTAGAGATCGATATCGATGATACGGTTATCGATCTTGAAGAGCATGAAGTTCATCAGACCCGGAAGATTGACTTCGCAGTCTTCCTCACGGAGGAATTTCTCCAGGTTGTTGTTTCCTAAGGCCGCATATTTCACATAGATCTCACCGACGATACCGACCTTGACTCTGGGCTTTCCATCGAGCTGGATCACATTGAAATCTTTGCAGATGGCATTGAGGTTTTTATTGATGGCTTTGGTGCTGGTTCCGCCATGTTTATGAAGAAGTTCATCGCTTAAGAAATCCGTCCACTTATCGGTCAGTTTCTGGCTTTCGCCCTTGTTGACTTCATAAGGTTCGGTCTGATTCTTCAGACACATGATGAGGTCTCCGTAGATGATAGCCGCAGCCCCCTTCATGATCATCGGAAGGGTGATCTTAAGGCCAGGATTCGGTTCAAGACCCGAGATATTGAAAGAGACAGTCGGGATATAATCGAGTCCTGCTTTCTCTAAGCCTTTACGAAGTAGCTTGATGTAATTGGAAGCACGGCATCCGCCGCCGGTCTGAGAGATCATCAAGGCGACATGATCGAGGTCGTATTTTCCGCTTTCCAAAGCATGGATCATCTGTCCGCAGGAAAGGATAGCCGGATAACACATATCGTTCTGAATGTACTTCAGTCCGGTCTGAGCGATGGCAGGCGAGGTGTCGGTCAAGAGCTCACAGTGATAGCCGTAATGGTTCATGATGTTCTGAATGATCTTGAAATGGATCGGTAACATCATCGGGAAGAGAATGGTGTAGGTTTTCCGCATCTTCTTCGTGAAGATGACTCTTCCGGTTTTATCGCGCTTCAGTTTTTTCTTTTCTTCTTCGGTCATCTTTTTTCACTCTCCCTTTCCCGTAACGCTTCTAACAAGGAGCGGATACGGATCTTGACCGTACCGAGATTGGTGACTTCATCGATCTTCAGCTGGGTATAGATCTTTCCGTGTCTTTCGAGAATATCTCTCACCTCATCGGAAGTGACCGCATCGACACCGCATCCGAAAGAGACAAGCTGCATCAGTTGCATATCGGGTTGCGAGCAGACATAGTTCGCCGCTTTATACATACGGGAATGATACGTCCACTGATTGAGGACATGGCTCGGATCCGGATTCTTCTCAAGACGGGAAATATAGTCTTCAGTGACCACGGCGCAGTTGTATTGCAGGATGAGTTTATCGATATCGTGGTTGATCAGAGGATCGACATGATACGGTCTACCGGCAAGAACGATGATGGTCTTATGCTCTTTTCTTGCTTCTTCGATGATGTGAGCGCCGTGCCGATCGATGAGTTTCTCATAGCGGGCATATTCTTTATAGGCGTTCTCAGAGGCTTTTCTCACTTCTTCTTTGGTGAGATCCGGGAAATGAGGTTTCAATACTTCATAGACCTTCTCCGGGAAATGGGCTCTTTCATAGAGATCGACATATTCCTTGATATAGTCGATACCGGGAGCATGGACGGGCTTGGCATTGGCGTTGATAACTTCGGAATAATAAGCGACAACCGGGCAGTTGTAATGGTTATCGGTATCTTTTTCCTTGATGTTCCAAGTCATGCAAGGATAGAAAATCTTCGTGACACCTTTTGCAAGAAGGTTGAGAACATGTCCGTGCATCAGCTTAGCCGGATAGCAGACCGTATCGGAAGGAATCGTCATCTGTCCTTCGCGGTAAAGTTTATGGGAGGAGCGGTCGCTTAATACCACCTGGAAGCCGAGAGTCGTAAAGAAAGCAGACCAGAAAGGAGTCAACTCATAGAAGTTGAGCCCCATCGGGAAACCGATCTTACCTCTCTTATACTTCGTAGGATCATCGAACTCGTGATCGTAAGAGCGTAAGAGATGGTTCTTGAAAGAATACATATCCAAATCGGCATTGGACTTGGCTTTCTTGGTGACCGGCTTTTCGCAGCGGTTACCGCCGATAAAAACACGCTTATCATCAAACACCGACATCGTCAGATGGCAGTGGTTGTTGCAAAGCTGGCAGACATACGAATTGACGCGACGGTGGAAATGGAGAAGCTGTTCCTGCGTGAGGATACTGGAAGAATCCAGTCCTAACTTCATCGCATCCAATGCGGCGCCATAAGCACCCATAAGACCGGCGATATTGGAACGGACCACCTGAACATCCAGTTCCTTTTCAAACGCCCTTAAAACCGCATCGTTGAGGAAAGTACCACCCTGAACAACGATCTTCTTTCCTAAGTCATCTTTGGAAGCGCAGCGGATGACTTTATAAAGTGCGTTCTTGACAACGGAAATCGCAAGACCGGCTGCGATATCGTTGACGCTGGCGCCATCCTTCTGGGCCTGTTTGACCGAGGAGTTCATGAAGACCGTGCAACGGGAACCTAAGTTGACCGGTCTCTTCGCGGTTAAAGCAAGCTTAGCGAAATCTTCGACCGAGTAACCTAAGGAAGTAGCAAAGGTCTGTAAGAAAGAACCACAGCCCGAAGAGCAGGCTTCGTTGAGGAAGATATCATCGATGACACCGTTGCGGATACGGAAGCATTTGATATCCTGTCCGCCGATATCGATGATGAATTCAACATCGGGTAAGAAGTGTTTCGCCGCCTGGAAATGAGCCATCGTCTCGACGATGCCGTGGTCGAAAGAGAAGGCGTTCTTCGCTAAGTCTTCGCCATAACCCGTCGCCGAGGAACCGGCGATATAGGCGTTCGGATTCTTTTTCTGATAAAGATCCAGAAGCATCTTCTGAAGCAGAGCAATCGGGTCTCCTTTATTGGAGACATAGTCCGAATAACGGATGTTGTAATCTTTATCGATGGCGACCATCTTCAACGTGGTCGAACCGGAATCGATACCGAGATATAAAGGTCCTTCATACTCGGAAAGCGGAAGGATAGAGACATGGTCTTTCTCGTGTCTCTCTTTGAATTCCTGGTATTCTTTTTCGTCTTTGAAAAGAGGTTCGATATAGGCGAAGTTTTCGTTGTTGCGGTAGTTCTCCACCTTTCCGAGAATGGAATCGAGAACAACAGGTTTATCTTTCTTAGCGAGTAAGGCTGCACCGATAGCCACGAAATAAAGGGAATTCTCGGGTAAAACACCCTGGACATGCAACGTGGAATCGAAAGCCTTACGGAGTTCCGACATGAAAGTCAGAGGTCCGCCGAGATACATGACATTGCCTTCGATTTCTCTACCCTGGGCAAGACCGGCGATGGTCTGGTTGACGACCGCATAGAAGATGGATTCGGCGATATCCTCTTTCTTAGCTCCTTGGTTGAGAAGTGGCTGAATATCGGATTTAGCGAAGACACCGCAACGGGAAGCAATCGCATAGGTGCGTTCATGCTTCGAGGCTAGCTCGTTCATATCCTCGACTTTGACGTTGAGTAGCGAAGCCATCTGGTCGATGAAGGCACCGGTACCACCGGCGCAGGTTCCGTTCATACGGACTTCGACGCCGTTGGTGAGGAAAAGGATCTTAGCATCCTCTCCGCCTAATTCGATGATGCAATTGGTCTCCGGATAGAAGTTCTTCGTTGTCTCACGGGTGGCATAGACTTCCTGATAGAAGGGGAAATGACAGCCTTCCGCAATACCCATACCAGCCGAACCGGTGAAGGCTAAAGCGACGGAATCCATACCCTTGAGCGGTCCTAGGCGAAGAGCGGAAAGCACTTCGCTCAGTTTCTCGCTGATACGGGAATAGTGACGTTCGTAGGAGGAATAAATCAATTTGTTCTGATCGTCTAAGACGACCGCTTTGATGGTCGTCGAACCGATATCGATACCGACAGAAATCATATTATTCTTTCTTTTCCTTTCGAGATTGGCTGTGGCTTAAGTCAAGGACGACACCTTTGACTCCTTCTCCGGGTTTCTCCTTTACCGTAGCCGTAAAGTTCTCTTCCTGTTTCGGTTCTTCTTCCGGAATGAAGGGCCCGCGTTTTTCGCTTTCTTCTCCATGGATATAACTTGGATTATCAAAGGTCTGCTGAATCGAAGAGCGTAAGGCAAGAGGCATACCTTCTAAAAGAACATTCTTGCTTTCTTCCGCAATAGTGAATTTATTGAGAAGTGCGAAGTAATTGAGATAAACACCATAGAAGACAGAAGCTACCGGGGTAATCAGGACAACCGGAACAACCAGATTGAAGTTATCCACACGGATCAAAGAGCAGACATAAAGGGAAACTCCATAGAAGAGAGTAAAGAGAGCATAGTAGATCCAGTTGCGACGGATATCTTCTTTGAAACGGAATCCGGAGGAGAAACGTCCGAAGCTTCTTCTCGATAAAGAACGTGCCATCGAAGCAGAGACATTCCGATCCAAATCCGGTAAAACCATCGACGCGATGTGATGATCGACAAGGTTGTTATCAAAGAGGAAGAAAAGAGATAAAGCCATCGGAACAAAGAAAATCAATCCGATATAGACACTCATCGGCTGAGAGAGGAGATAACCGGAATCCAAAAGGAACTGGTTCATCTCTTCGGCCGTTGTCTTAGGATCCATATATAAAGTTCCGAAAGTATGGAAAGCATCGCTAGCACCATCAAAACAAGCAACCAAAGAAGGAAGAAGCGGAGAAAGAGCTAAAGCGAAGATGACAGCGATTCCTAAAGCGATGAAGAAGATGGATAAAGCGCCGAAGATACCGCCTTTATTGTCTAAGAAGAAAGCATGATAGCCATCGGCATAGTTGAAATCTGGGTTACCGATACCGGTAAGACGGGCTCTTACTCTTTCTTCGACGGTGTAATACATCGGTAAGATGAAGTAGAGAAGGAATAAAGAAAGGAATAAGGAATAAGGGGCTAAAGAACCCAAAACCATCGTCAAAAGAACCGGAGGAAGAAGGAGAAGAAGATCCATCGTCAGATCCTTCGGTTTATAGGCTCTTGCTCTACGCAAGCGGACACGCTGATTGAAATTAGAATCTGCACTCATTTTTTCCATGAAAAGCCACACTCGATGCAAGTATAATAACAACTCATTTCCACCGATTCAAATAAAAGAAACAAGTGTGTACGAGAAAAGGATAAACAGTAAAAATTCTGAGCTGGAAAAGGTCTCTTTTCCTAGCAGATTCTTTTCCTTTTTTTTAACAGCAACAATCGTTTCATCTTATACATTTGTTATTTTTATACATCTGTGCTTTGTTTGTCAAAGTACTTGCAAATCAAAAAGGGGTGCGATAATCTATCCCCACACAACGCGAGCAGACACTCTTTGGGAGGTTTACCCGCATGAGCAAGTTTAAAATCATTGTCGACTCCTCGAGCAATATGACGGAAGAGGATTTTACCGAAAAAGATATCGGCTTCAGCGTCGTTCCGCTGAGCTTATTTGTCGATGGCAAAGAATATATCGATTCCGATCTCGATGTCGCTTCCTTTATGAAAGAAGCTTCCCTGACCGACAGCAGAGTTTCGACTGCCTGCCCGGCACCGGGAGCCTATTTAAAGGAGTTCACCGGAGCCGATAACTATATCGTCATCACTCTTTCAAGCAAAGTATCCGGATCCTATAACTCCGCTTTTGCGGCAAAAGGCTTAGCCGAACATCCTGAGAACATCTTAGTTCTCGATTCCATGGGTGCAGGGGGATCGTTAGAACTGTTAGTTGAAGATGCTGTCGCCTATATCCATCAGGGAAAGAGCCTTTCGGAAATCGAGCAGCTTCTTTCGAAAGATAGAGAAGACGATAATCTCCTTTTCTCCCTAGAAAAATACGATTCTCTCATCAAGGCGGGACGCGTTTCCAAGTTCATCGCCATGGTTGCCAAGATGATGCGTATCCATCCTCTCGGTTTTGCCGATAAAGGAACCATCGCCATCAAAGAGAAGCTTCATACGATCGACGGTGTCCTCAAACGCATGGTCTTCCATATCTCGAACTTCGTCAAAGGGACCAAAGACCGTATCTGCATCATCTCCCATACCTTCAATGAAGAAGCGGCCAAGAAACTGAAAGAGAGACTCGAATCTCTCCATGAATTCAAGAAGATCATCATCCGCAAGAACCAGGGCTTAGTCAGCTACTACGGAAGTGATAAAGCTCTGCTTGTCTCTTATAACTAAAGATAAATATCTTCAAAAAGAGGTCTGACCCGTGCCAGACCTCTTTTACGTAATGTTTGAAATTGCTTCTATTAGAACGCCCAAGCGCCGTGAACGAAGATCGGAATCTCTTTTCCGTTCTCATCCGTTCCGGTGATATCCAAAGTATCGTCTCCGACCATGAAGTCGACATGGCTTAAGGAGCTATTGATACCTCTCTTCTCTAACTCCTTGAGAGAGTATTTCTCATGGTTCGGATAAAGCTCGGTAAAGCCTCTACCTAAAGCCAGATGGCAGGCAGCATTCTCATCATAAAGAGTGTTATAGAAAAGGATACCGGTATCGTTGATAGGAGAATGGAAAGGAACCAAAGCACATTCGCCTAAGTAGGAAGCACCTTCGTCTAAAGAGAGGATGCTCTTAAGAACCTCTTCTCCTTCTTCGGCTTTCACTTCAATCGCTTTGCCGTTATGGAAACGGACGGAGAAGTTCTTGATAACCTGGCCGTTATAGACAAGAGGCTTGGTCGCATAAACAATACCTTCGGCTTTCCCTTTCCAAGGAGAAGTGAAGCATTCTTCGGAAGGGATGTTCGGCTGGAAGAACTTACCATCATCGGTCTTTTCTCCACCCCCTAAGAAGATGACACCGGGGATAAGACCGATTCTCAGATCCGTTCCTCTATCCGAACGATAGTGAAGAGAAGTGAGATGGAAAGAATTGAGCTTCTCGCATCTTTCCTTGAGATCCTCTTCATGCTTTTCCCACTCTTCGATACCGTTGCCGTTTTCGGCACGGGAGGTTTTAAGAATCGCTTTCCAGAGCGCTTCTTTAGCTTCCTCTACCGGAAGATCCGGGAAGACCTTCTTTGCCCAGGCCTTGGTCGGCGCACCGGCGATACACCACTGAGCCTTATTTTCCTGGGCTTCGCGGTATTTTCCGATAACCTTATATTTATTTGCTTTGATACGGGCGACTTTATTGGCATCGACTCCTTTTAATCCATCTGGATCATCTCCGTCGATCCAAATAAGGATAGGCGTATGATCCGCCATGAATTTATGGGCTTCCTCTTCAAAAGAAGGAACATCTGAGAGAACCTCTTCAGACGCTTCCTGATAATCGACTTGATCCATCCTAGCAGACTGCCAATGGACAAAGACTCTTTTGGCTCCGTGCCGATAGCATTTTCTTGCTACCAGAGAAGCAAAAGGTTCCAATTCGACATTGGTGCGGATAACAACATATTGACCAGGCTGAACGTTCGCTCCGGTCTTGACGATCAGATCGGCATAGGCATCAATAAGTTTAGTATCCATATTTTTATTGATTCTTCCTTTCTTCGTAAGATGAATCCATTATAGCGGAAAAGGAAGGGCCTTTCTTTTCCTTTTTTCGGTCCTTTTTCGAAATTCGTGAAAATCCTGTACACGCTTGTCTTGATTTTTTTCAGGCGTTAAGGTATTATTCTTCTTGCTTCTTTTTGGCTGTATAGCTCAGTTGGTAGAGCGGTCGGTTCATACCCGATATGTCGAGAGTTCGACCCTCCCTACAGCCACCAGTAAGAAAGTTCGGCAGGCTTCACAGCCTGCCTTTTTCTATTTCTGTTTTCTGGATTCCTACCCAATCCGATGTTTTTCAAAGATCAGAATGTCGTAATAACGGGAGAATTTCTTTCCGCAGAGATGAAGATGACCTACTTCTTTATATCCCATTCCTTTATGAAAAAGGGGAGAAGTGGAAGGAAGATACGGATCTTCTCCTTCTTCACTAGGGCCAGTGACAATCGCATAGAGAGATACAATTCCTTGCAAAGCCAATCGTTTTTCTATCTCCTGATAAAGGAGTCTTCCGTATCCTTTATGGTGATAACCTTCTTTGATATAGATCGATAATTCCGCAGAGATGGAATAGGCTTTCCTCTCCTGGAAAGCAGAAGCATAACAATAACCGAGTATTTCTCTTGTCTCCGGATTTCTTACTAATAGATAGGGATATTTTTCTTGGATAGTAGAGATTCTTCTTCGGAACTCTTCTAAGGAAGGAACCTCGGTTTCAAAAGAGATAGCCGTATTCTTTACATAGGGAGCATAAATCGAAAGAAGCTCTTCGGCATCTTCTACTTTTGCTTCTTCCAATATCGGTTTTGTTTCCATACCGGTTTCTTCCTCTTTGGAAAGATATTCTACTCTTCTTCTTGGTAGAATAGAGATATGTCTTACTGCGATTGGTTTAAAGAGGAAAAAAGAAGAAAGTATCATGAAGAGTGGGGAACTCTTCTTCATGACGATAAAAAGCTTTTCGAGTTTCTTTCTTATGAAGTGATGCAATGCGGTTTGAGCTTTGCTTTGATACTGGAAAGAAGAGAGATCATCAACAGATGTTTTGGCGATTTCGATTTTGACAAGATTGCTTCTTATAAGGAAAAGGATATAGAAAGAATCCTCACTACTCCTTTGATGATTCACTCGGAAAAGAAGATAAGAGCTGTTGTAAGTAATGCCAAGGCTTTTCAGAAAATAAGAAAAGAATACGGATCTTTCTCTTCCTATCTCTGGTCTTATACGGACAATAAAACGATTCTCTATGAAGGGCATGAAAAAGGAAGAGTTCCTGTGAGTAACGCTCTATCAAAGAAAATCAGTAAGGACCTGAAGAAGAGAAGTTTTCTCTTCTTAGGACCTACTGTAATCTATTCCTATCTTCAATCCTGTGGTCTGATCAACGATCACGATGAGAATTGTCCTCGCAGGCAATATATCATTGAACACTATCCGACTATCAAGAAAAGAAGATACGGAGAAAAAGGCTTGATCAAAGCTTAATATTTCAGAACCAATTTGTATTTTCTAATAAGCGTTGTTTATATTTTCATTAAACTAGTCCGTCCGGATACACGAGAATACAATCGAATTTAAAGAGCCCCCTCTCTCTTTGCCATAATCAAAGCATGAATCAAAGAGAAGCAAGGAATACCATTCAGGCCTTTTATCGGAACGATAATCCAACCAAAGACGACGAATTCGTTTATACCGAAGCTCTGAAGTATCTGATCGATACGGAAGGCGATGCCAATACAACAGAAGAATATCACCAGAAAATAAGAAAGCAATTTTCTGGCTATAAGACATAAGTCAAGCCGTTACAGAAGCAGTTGAATGACCTTATCCTAGACAAGAAGAGGAAGCAAGCCGATGGCAAGAGCTTTCTACCATTGTTTAGCCGAAGTTTATTACGAGCATAAAGAGGAATTGGTTTCTTCTCATGTTCATCCTTTAGAAAATGCCGTTTCTAATGTCTATTGGGATTACCTTTTCAACATTGAGGACCCTAGTTACTGGTTATAAATTGTGGCGTAAAACCCACAGGCTTGCCTGTGGGATGAAAGCCACTTTTCTATGTAAAACTGCATGTCCGCTACTTGGCATATGCATAGATTGAATATATAATATATGCATAAATCAATAACCCGATTTTACTGCAGATGAACTTTTGAAAGCATA
>Ga0256406_1005692_pt1 | contig 13108 bp, 14 predicted proteins | sample RumenRJG_03DNA_FD_185986 | JGI IMG/M metagenome (GOLD analysis project Ga0256406, IMG submission 185986) | Bovine rumen microbial communities from Lethbridge, Alberta, Canada - RJG_03 | ecosystem: Host-associated > Mammals > Digestive system > Stomach > Rumen | place: Canada: Alberta | collected...
CACATAGGGCTGGATCTGCGCGACGAGATGAGCCATGCGCTCGCGCGGCAGGCCCGGCGCCGTGATGATCACCGTGCTCGCCTGATACTTTTTCACGACATCCACCACATGCGCGAAATCTCCAAGAATCGGATATCTCGCCGCAATCTTCGCGGACTTCGGATGATCATCGACGAACCCCAGCACCAGATAGCGGAACCCGGGATCCTCATGCAGTGCGCGCAGCACATGCTCCGCCGTGTACCCCGCTCCCACGAAGATCACCGGCTCCTGGAAGAGATGGAACCGCCGCAGGAAAAGCCGCGCCCCCATGCGCAGCAGCATGATGTTACCGAGCGCGAACACGCCGAAAGCCACGACGGACAGCCGCGATACCAGGAGCTCCGGCCGGAAAAAATACAACACCAAAAGCGAGGTGACAAAGCCGAACCCCACGGCATGAAACACCTCGCGAATCGTCTCGATGATGGGCTGCATATGCGTGTAGACCTTCGTACTGCCGAGAAAGAGCACAAAGATCAACGGAATCCACAGGAACACATACGACCCGAATAGCGGCAACCGCTCCCCCGAGGTCGCGAAATGCACCCCGTAGGCCTCGACCTCCGTCACGATCACCGCCAGATAATCTACCAGCAGGAATAAAACCGGCCACAGGTAGCCCCCCAGCCTTCCCTGCGTCCCCTTGCCGAAATCCTTAGCCAAAACGTCCATCATCCTTTAACCCAAAATAATGCCACTCTAAAAGTAGATAGAGTCATTATATCATATCCACCCGCAAAACAAAAGGCCACCCCTCCCGCGGCCATCTCACGATAAGTTAATAAAAACATTTTTGTCCTATTGCACAGCACACTCCATTGTGCTATGCTTAATTAAAGAAACACAAATGTACTTTTCTCGTTTTCGTGCTATAATTAAGGGAGGAAATATGTTGAAAAAATTCAAGCCATGGGAGGATCTGACCTTTACTGATGACTACATGTTTAAACTCCTCATGGAGCGGAAGCGGATCTGCAAAGGAACACTGAACGCCTTTCTAGACTGGAACATCCGAAGCATCACGTATTTCGCCAGTAGGATCCATGTCTCACCCTCCCCGACGAAACCGCGCTCATCTTCATCAGTAGCAAAAACGCCCGCAGTGGCCTCTCCCCCCGCGCCTGTGCCCTGCTGGACTACATGAACGGAAAAATCACCAAGGAACCGCTGATCGCGCAAATCGAGGAAAGCATGCGCACCATTAAGCGGCACGAGACTGAAAGGAAGATCTATATGACCTACATTATGAAAATGCGCGAAGAGCGCCAGGATGCGTTTACTGAGGGCAAGGCTGAGGGAAAGGCCGAGGGCATGAATCTGGTCATGCGCATCGTTGAACAGTTGCAGAAGAAGGTGCCCTATCAAACGATCGCGACCGACACGCATACCACGCTGGAGCAGGTCGTAGAGATTGCCAATAAATTCAAAATGGCTTACTGAATCGGCGATGGAAGGACTGATCCCCGTTCCCCACGCGAAAGGCCGACACATGCCACTGCAGAATGCAGTCCCCATGTGCCGGCCTTTGCCTATTTTTCTGTTGCTATGCCAATCTGCTCCCATACGAGAATGTGCTGCGGCTGAAGCATGGTGCATGCATACCGTGACCTCAGGCGCGGATCAGGGCGAGCAATTCCTCCGTTTTCTCCTGACAGAGGGCGCGGTCCCCGCGCGTCTCGACATTCAGGCGGATGACGGGCTCCGTATTGGACTTGCGCAGGTTAAAGCGCCAGTCCGGGTACTCCACCGAGAGACCGTCGATGTGGCTGATCTCACCCGTGGGGCCGTACTTCGCCTCCACGCGCGCAAGCACGGCGTCCGCATCCTGCACGCGGCTGTTGATCTCGCCCGAGATGGGATAGCGCGCCATGCGCGCGGCCAGGAGCTCCGAGAGCGTGCGGCCGTCGGCGCGGGAGAGCAGGCTCATCACGAGCAACCAGGGCAGCATGCCGCTATCGCAGCAGTAGAAGTCGCGGAAGTAATGATGCGAGCTCATCTCGCCGCCATAGAGCGCCTGCGCCTCGCGCATCTTCGCCTTGATGAAGGCGTGGCCGCTCTTGCTGATGATCGGCCGTCCGCCATGCTCCTGCACGGTCTCGATCGTATTCCACGTGAGGCGCGGGTCGTAGATGATGCCCGCCCCTGGATGCTCCGCGAGGAAGGCCTCCGCGAGGAAGCCCACGAGATAGTAGCCATCGATGCACTGCCCTGTCTCATCAAAGAGGAAGCAGCGGTCGAAATCGCCATCCCACGCCACGCCCACGTCCGCACCCGTCTCGCGCACGACGCGTGCCGTGGCCTCACGGTTCTCCGGCAGCAACGGATTCGGCACGCCATGCGAGAACGTGCCATCCGGCCCCACGTTCACCAGCACGAGATCAAGAGACAGCCGCCTCACCAGTCTCCGCATTCGCGACGATACGGAACGGTCGCAGCTACTTCACATCAACATAGGACAGCAGATAGTCCACATAATCCTCCGTGACATCCCGTCGCTCAACCGTACCAAGATGCGTACTTTTTTCTCCCTTACCAAAGCTCGTACCATTTTTCTGTGCCATCCCATCAGTTTGAGAGTCGGCTCCCCCTTGGGGTGTGAACTCCCCAGCGGGCAGTTCACTAAACCATCAGTATATGCTATATAGCATCTAAAAGGATCTTCTTGATCTTGTCAACAATCTTCGACGCTGAGGGATAAAGAATTCCTGTCGGATGCAGGCGATAGTTAATGGGGCGAGCTAGATAGCGCTCCGCAAAACCTAATCCATTGCAGACTACCACTCCTGTACCGCCACGAGTAACCTGATATGCTGGAGCCACGACAAAAATTGTCATGAAACTCCGGCGATCCCGAGCAATTAAATAATTGAAAATAATCTGCTCAATAGATGAATACGGACCGCAATAACGATACAGGCCTTCAATGGCACTGCGATAAAATGTGGTAGAGCAAAAAAACAAATACGTATCCGCCCACCGCATCAATTCATTCATCTCAATGACTATATCATATTTACCACTACTACACTGCGCAAAGAGCTGGGCAAAGTTCTCAATCCTGTAACGCCCGGAAATTTTAAACCATGCCTCAGGCATATTGGGCTCAGTTTTCTCCCAAGTATCCAGCATAGAAAACTCCTGATAGCCAATGTCCTGCTCATACTCATTATCAGCCTTGAATGACCTGTAGGTGATATTAGCAATACTGGTAAAGTCTGCATCAGCCTGTATATCATAGCCAGAGTTCTCCAAAAAGAAAACCGGTGCAAACTGGCTGTAGTAGCGGAGATTGGCCAAATATTCCTGACGCCTTTTTTCGTAATTACGATATTTCACATATTTTGCCTGTGGCACAATCGTGCCTGTCAAGACAATAGCGATATTCCTCATGCCGCCACCGCCCTTCTTTCAAGCGATGACACATTAATCAGCCATGTTCCTGCACTATCGCACCTCCCCCAAAGCACTCCCCTTAGGAAGGTACTCTGAGGTACCTGGCGACAGAAAACGTCCCACAATTCCTGCCATTGAGCACAGGTTGCAATTATATATCCTTCTGCCCCCCCCTAATGGACATTAAGGCCTTTTGGATTTCTCTCATCAAGCATTTCACGGGCTGATAACCATAATACAGCAACCTTCCCCAGTAAGACAGGACATACAGCAAAGCAATCTGCGCTGTATTAGCATGCAGGATAGTCCTAGCATAATAGCGACGGGATTCTTCCAATATTTTCGACATCTTACTAAAAGCACTAGCCTCCGTTGTAGAACGATGATGATCATGAATGAACGAGATATCTCTCAACACACCTATGCGCCAGCCTAGTTGCCGCATGCGAGAACAAAGTATATCCTCTTCAAAGAAAAGAAATGTATGCTCATCCAGATAGCCACACTCGACCAATGCCTTGCTACGAATAAACATAAGGCAACCCTCTATGGCCCCAACATCAAAAATAGGTGAAACTGGCTTATAAGGCTGAGCCGGCTGCCATCGTCCATGCGTAGCCACAATCAATACATGTTCAAAGTAACTAGATGGACGCCAATAAGGATGAGGCGAAGGCTCCCCCTCTGCATTAAGGCTCCAACCTGTTAGCATGCCATATTGGGGACGACTCGCAAACATATTCTCTACGGCTACAACAAGTTCATCTGAGAAGACCACATCCGGGTTTACAATGGCAACATTTTCCACCTTACGCTGATCAATAAGATACCGTAACCCTATGTTGTTACCGGCAGCATAACCACGATTATCCTTAGAGCAAATTAAATGGACATGCGGTGCAACGTTTTCTACCATTTTGATCTTTTCATATTCATCAGAAAGTGAACAATTGTCGATCACTACAATATCAGATATATGAGCATAAGACGATATTTTCCGTACGAGCTTCATGACCATATCCGAACTGTTGTAATTCAAAATAACAATACCGACCATACCCTAGCTCCTATTTTATAGTCGCGCTAAAATCTCCTCTCCCGACACAGCATATGTTCCCAAATGTCCAACTTCGATACCTGCCGCAAGATTTGCCAGATAGAGGGCACTAGCGACGTCCATACCAGTCGTCATTGCCGCCACAAAAGTGGCAATGACCGTATCGCCTGCGCCTGAAACATCAAATACCTCCTGCGCCAATGTCGGTACATTGATCTCGTCGCCCTGCTCCGAAAACAGCGTGATGCCACGCTCGGAGCGCGTGATCATCACATTGCGTAACTGATAGCGCTCGTGAATAGCCTGAGCGGCCCCCCGCAATGGCTCGTCCTCGTTGCGCAAAGGCTCGCCCATCACAACGGCAGTTTCCTTGACATTTGGCGTGATGTAGTCAGCACCAGCGTATTTTTCCCAATGCGTTCCCTTCGGGTCAACGACGACTAGGACATGATGCTCCTGTGCCAGCCGGATGATATTCTGGCACATCTGCTCCGTGCATAGGCCTTTGCCATAATCAGAGATAATGATAGCCTGTACACCCTTTTGCACGGCCTGCGCTATCTGCGATAGCAGCATCTGCTCCAGCTCATCCGTCAATGGATCGGTTTCCTCGAAGTCAAGACGAATCATCTGCTGATGCCCGCCGAGGATGCGGATTTTCGTCGTTGTGCGCTGACGACCTTTGCAGATGCCCGTACCATCGATGCCGAACTTCTTCAGCTTTTTCATGAACACTCTGCCGTGATGATCGTCGCCAATGATGCCAGCTAACGTCACCCTAGCCCCCAGTCTGGCCAGATTATGCGCCACATTGGCCGCACCGCCGAGTGTATCTTTTTTCTCCTCAATGCGGTTAACTGGCACCGGCGCCTCTGGCGAGATGCGCAGGACATCGCCAGAGAAGTAGCGATCCAACATCACATCACCAAACACCAGCACAGAGCACTGCGCCACTTTATGTTCTAGAAAATCAGTAATGACCTCTTTTGTCTCTTTCTCCATGCTCAATAATCCTCGTCAATATAGTCGCATATCAGATGCCCCACCATAATGTGGCATTCCTGAATGCGCGCGGTCACCGGTGCCTCGACAAAGAGCGTCACATCGGCCAGGGCACTCATCTTGCTCTCCTTGCCACCCGTGAAGGCCAGCACATGCAGCCCCTGCTGCTTGGCCTGTTCAAAGGCCTTGACGACATTAGCACTGTTGCCCGAGGTCGAAATGCCAATCAGGACATCCCCCTCGCGTCCCAGTGCCTCCACCTGACGGCGGAATACCTCGTCATAGCCGTAGTCATTGCCAACAGCCGTGAGAATCGACGTATCCGTCGTCAGGGCAATGGAGGGTAATCCCTGCCGCTCCTTGACGAAGCGACCGACAAACTCCGCCGCAATATGCTGGCTGTCCGCCGCACTGCCGCCATTGCCGCAGAGCAAAATCTTATGCCCGTCACGGAGTGCCGTGCGGCAAATCTCCGCCATCTGCTGGATGGTCGGAATCCCATGCTCTGCCAAATGGCGAACGGTCTCTAAATGCTGGTCAATCTTCATTTGAAAATCCATAACTTCTCCTCCGTATGTCATTAATAAACAGCAAATTCCTGATCAAGATACTGCTGCACATAGTCTGTAACGCCTTCCGTGAGGTCAACAAACGGTGCATCGTAGCCTGCCGCCCGGAATTTTGACATATCTGCCTGGGTGTAGTACTGACATTTCGCTCGCAGATGCTCTGGCATGTTAACCAGATTTTTTCACTTGTCCGTTTCGGCAATATCATCCACCACAATAATATCATCTATACCGTTATCATTCAAGGTACGTATTTAGGTGGCCGACCGCCCCCCGTAGTGGGCGAAGCAGGTTGCTGGCCAACCTTGGTTGCAACCGACGGTACATGTGTGCGAGAAAGGGCACGCTCCACAGCCGCCATGACGCTATCCACGCTATGATTCATGCAGGCATTATCATGCGTACACGCCGAAGGGAAATAACAGGTCAGGCAAGGCAGAGGTACGCGCAGGACCTCGCAGTACGGGTTCGCATAGGGCTGCCACTGATACTGGTTGGTCTGGCCGTGCATGATGGATACCTGCGGCGTCTGGAACATAGCTGCCAGATGTCCCGCGAAGGACTCCAGGCCAATGAACAGGCGGGCGTGATGGATAATCTGCGCCAGTTCCAAAATGCTCAACTGATTGCACAGTGAAACGCGATGCCGGTGCTTACCCGACATGAACCGTGCAATGCGCTCTGCCTCGCGTTTGCCCGCACCGACCAACACCACTGTATGCCCCGCAGCATCGAGCCTATCCAGAAGTTCCTGCCAACGTTCTACCAGCCACTCACGCCGGGGCTCGCCCGTACCGACGGAGACGATGATATATTTTCCCGCCATCAGCTGATGCGCCGCCAGCACCGCCGCATCGCTCTGCTGATAGGCAAAGTTAACGACCGCCTGTGGTAAATCCCCCAATGGCAGTCCCAGAGCCTGCACCAGCCGCGCCTGATACTCTACATTGTGGATGTCTTCATTCGCGAAATGCAACACCCTGGTCAGTAAATGGCGTCCTTCACGGCTGTCATATCCCACGCGTACGGGAATACCAGCACGATAAAGCAAGCTGGTGCCTGGGAAATAATAGTAGCAGTCTACGGCCGCATCGTAGTGTGCCGCACGGATATCCCGCAAGGCTGCACGACGTGTGTCAAGCCAGTGACAAATCTTCGCCAAGCGGCTTATCTCATGTCGGTTCACCATCCAATGATCCTCCACATGGATAAAATCCACATCCCGGCACTCAGCCACCATCGCTTTTGCCCAACTGCCAATGAGCAGGCCGATTTGTATCTCCGGATTACTAGCCTTGATTGCACGCACTAGCCGTAGCGTATAGAGTACATCTCCTAACGCCGCCGGGTTACGCAACAGCAGCCGGCGCACCGGCCGCCCCTCTACCCGCCTACGACTAGCAAAAAGAGCTGTCAAAGCATCATAACCGCACATATAAAACCGCAAATAACGATTGCGCACGATTGGATAACGACTTTCGCAATATGTAATTGTCATGCCGCCTGCTCCTCTCTCTCGAAGGAAACAGACGAATCAAGAGTACATACACAACTGACATTGTAACTTACCAGCGTCAGGCAATGGAGCGCCTCGCTGAAAATTTCATACCAAGATGCATTATTCCTGGTTGACCCGCATAACGGCCTGCTGGAGAGCCTCCAGCCATGCGTAGCCGTGCCAAGTGTCTGGCTCAAGGTATGCGCCCTCGCCCCACTCGTTCCAAGCCGTGACGAAGGCGTACTCCTGGCCGTGTGCCTGCGCGATGCGTAGCAACTGCTCCATATACCGGCCGAACTTCTCCGGCGTGCCGCCGCGCAAAATGCGTGCCTGCCCCCCCGTCGTGGACTATCGTCAAAGTCCACAAAACCAGAGAGATACGTACGGTTGTCGGCGTCCCTGGACTCGCTCAAAACCTCGCGCCATACCGCATCGTAATCGCGGAAGTAGATACGATTAAACTTCTTCGCAATTCGCATACGTAGGCTGTTTACTGCTGCCGACCAAAACTTCCCTGGAGCATTTGGCGAATAACAGATTTTATCGGGCAGTTCCTCATGACGCCAATTTGTCTTCGTCAGACAAAGCAAACCAGGAAAGCCCGCTTCTTTGGCCAGTTGATTCCAGTACATTACCATCCGCTGAATAGTCTGGAAATCGTTGTGTGGCTGGAAAATGGCAAACATCGGCCGTCCAGCTACCTTGATATAGCGGTCATCACGGAAAAACGTCAGCAGATAATCGAAATGCTTCTTCCAATCCGCCTCCGTGCCGTAGACCAGTTCAGCGAGAACCCCGCTGCCTTGATGCTCCCCCTGTGACTGGTCATAGGATGGTGCCCAGTCATTCGCTAGGCGCTTGCTGCTCCACGTCCTCACCCAGGAAGAATTATCCCAAATAAACATGTAGTGAATCGGGATATCAGCATGGTCGCGGATCAGCTCCGCTGGCCGTTGCAGGAGCATCATATCGGACGAAAACCAGTAATGATAGATGCCCCAGCCATACACGCCATACCGCTGCGCGAGCTCCGCCTGCCAGCGGATTGCCTCCACATCCGACAAATCATAATACCGCTTATCCAGCGGCACGCGCGGCTCTTGATGCCCCGCAAAAAGCGGCACCGCCCGCCTGACTGCCTGCCAATCTGTGAATCCCTTCCCCCACCAACGGGTGTTCTCGGGGATTTCATGATACTGTGGCAGATAATTCGCAATGACTTTCATTCTGCCAACACCTTCCTCTCAAAAAGAATAAATTTCGACAGATTCTACTACAACCCATTCAGTATACTCATTCCCCATCATACATCATTAGCCTGTATAGCACGTTAGATAATATGTAGTGACCCCCAAGTTGTAATTCGTGGATTTACCTGTACAATATAGGTGATACCCCCCCCCGTGTGCCCCGTGTGTTAGCATAGTTGTCAGTGAAAACTAAAACCTTTTGTGGTACGATGTAGGCACCACGAAATGCGAAAGGAAGGACAACTATGCAATACAGTAATGAACTCCGGGAAGCCGTGCTGAAGCGCCTGCTTCCCCCGAATAGTGAACCATTCAGCCGGGTTGCTGCCGAGGAGGGTATCTCTGAGCAGACCCTGCGCAACTGGTTCAACAAGGCCAAGTCTCAAGGACTGTCCGCCGAAGACTTTGACGTGCCAGCCGATAAATGGAGCACGCAGGACAAATTTCTCATCGTCGTAGAGACCGCCGGCATGAACGATGCAGACCTTGCTGAGTATACCCGCACGAAAGGCCTCTACGTCGACCAGATCAAGAGCTGGCGGGATGCCTGCATTGAACTGGAGATAACCGAACGCACGTATTACCGCTGATCCGGCCGACAAAAAGAGCTGGCCATGTGACCGATTCGCGGCCAACGGCCAAGCACTAGAAATCTGCCAACAAACTCAGTACCGATGAGCGTGGGAAGATTTTTGATGGAATTACTGACACGGGGGTTCGATATTCTTTTGTCATGTCGCCTGCTCCTTTCTTGCTACAATACTGCGTTCGACCTCACATGATTTGATTCGATAATACTGAAAAACAATATAATACGCAAGCACAACAAAATTTTGATTTGTATCTGGCTCAACATTGATTGTTAACATCAGAATCATTAAAAAGCCGGTCGATGTCACTCCCCAAAATTTCAGTGCAACAAACCAAAGCAAAAAAACAAAAATACCATTTGTAATTAACCAACCACCTAAACCACCAAATTTTCCTTCTCCATAATATTCTGTTAATGCGGTAATCGTCCCGATTTTATCTAAATTCTCTATGCCAAATAAGAAATCTAGAATATCCAAGTCTAAAATAGAGGCATAAGCACCAAATCTCGACAGCCAAGTCAGACCTTCCGGCGCAAGCAATAAGCCTTGATGTGCGTACCAATAGCCGACAAAAAACACTAGCCATCCACATAATACGACTACTGATGGAATCTTATCCACCCATCGACGAAATTGATGTACTAACCACACACCAACTATAGCGAACGACATTTTAGAAAATGATGATATATACCCCAATATATATATAATTGTCTTTTTCTTTTGTACATTATCTATATGGTACTTAGATCGTAAAAAATAAAGCCAAAAAGACGCCACTACAAAAGAAGCCAAAAAACCTGCTTCACGACTTAAACCAGCAACACGCGGAATGCCCCATTCAAAAATAGCATAAAAATTTGTATTTGTTGGTGTTGCATACGCCCCCCAAACCATTTGTGCAATTGCTTCTGGGCCAATAGCACGAGATGCTATCGGATCAATCCCCATCAAAACGAGCTGTGCTACGGCAAAAAAAATAGAAATAAAAAGGTATGTATTCAATTTCCACAAACATCTTTGGCATAAATATGTCAAATACAACATTCCTGCTATGTTAACTAAGATTTTTAGCATAGTTGTAAGATGACCAGTAATAGCCATCCCCAAAATACATAATAGTGCCAACAAAGTGCGTTCTGAACAACGCTTTGTTTTCAACCATCCCCAGAAAAAAGGATTGCACATTGCAACAACATATTCTAAATAAATTGTCTTTCCACCAAAACTCGGCGACAATATTTGCGCAACAAAGAATAAAGAAAAGAGATGCGCATAAATCTTCTCGATAATCCTGCTTGTAGTAGCTGGTATCTTCATCGCACACCTACTCCTTCATTATTATAATTCGTCACTGTCAGAAACATTACTCTATCATCATCGCAATATTTAAAGTCTTATTAGTAAGTTATGCAAAAATTTCTCTAGCCCTATAATAATCGTCAGGGATACCAATATCAATAAAAAAACCTTTCGATGCAAAGGCACACATGTGGATTGTCCCCAATTGCTTCTCCATAAAATCTCTTTCTAGTGAAAATTTATTTTCATTGATTTTTTTTAACAATTCATTCCGTAAGCAATATATGCCACCATTAATCCAACCGTCCTTGCAAGGTTTTTTTTCACAAAATGCATGAACGCTCTTTTCATCGTATATCACCGTGCCATATCGATCAAAATCATACAAATGCTTAACCGCAATAGTAAAATCTGCATACTGCTCACGATGATATGCCAACATAGCAGATAAATTTACATCGAAATAAGTGTCACCATTTAATACAAAAACCTCTTGTTCCGAACAGAAATCCAATGCCCGCTTGACCGCCCCACCTGTCAACAATGGTGTATCTTCAACAGAATACTCAATCGTCATTCCCGCAAAAGTGTTACCGAAATACTTCTCGATGACCTCGCTCATATAGCCCGTGGACAGCACCACGTGCTCCACGCCCTGCCCTGCCAGCTGCGTGAGCAGGACCTCCAGGAACGGTTTCCCTGCGTCATTCATAGGTGCCATGGGCTTCGGCACATCGGAGACAATATGGCGCAGGCGCGTACCGAAGCCTCCAGCCAATACGATTGCTTCCATCACTTTTCCTCGCCGTAGAACTCCGCCTCTACCGCCAGACAGAGCGCATGATAGACCGGCAGATGCAATTCCTGAATCTTGAACGTCTCATCCTCAGGCACGTTGATAAGGACATCGGCGAGCTCGCGTAACTTACCGCCGCTACGTCCCGTCAGCGCCACGACCGTAATGCCCATGGCACGCGCCACCTCTGCCGCATAGAGGACATTAGCCGAGTTGCCAGACGTGCTGATGGCAATGAGCACATCGCCCGCCTGGCCCTGCCCGAACACCTGCTGAGCAAAGTTCATATCCGGCGCCACATCATTAGCGTAAGCCGTGAGCAGCCCCGCTTCGCTGACGAATGAAATAGCTGGCAGAGCCATCTGCAGGTTCTGCGTGATATAGTCACTATGAGCACAACTCGCGAGCTTCTCCCGCCATGCAGCAGGCAGACGACGCGGGCAGACAAAAGCCTTCATGAGCTCGCCCACGATGTGTAATGAGTCGGCCGCACTGCCACCATTGCCACAGGCCAGAATCCTATGCCCGTCCCGATAGGCCATGATAATTCGCTCGGCGGCCTCTGCCACGCTGCCACGCAATCCTGCCATAGCAGAATAACGTGTAACCAACTCATCGATTCTCTTCTGTGCTCTGTCCTTCATCGTATCCACCTCACTGCTGCTCGTCATCCTTACGGAAACGCGCAGGAATCTCGTAGTCTTCTGCCTTGAAATAAATCACCTGCGTCCCCTCCGTCTCGAACTGGAAGGGAACGTAAAGCAGATCCTGCAGGGCCTCCATGACGCTAGCCTGTTTATCCTGTTCCACATAGAAAAGCAGGAAACCGCCACCGCCCGCGCCAAGCAACTTGCCGCCCGTCGCTCCGGCTTTCATCGCCTTGGCGTAGATGGCGTCGATGCTGTCCGTCGAAATGGTATCAGAGATGCCGCGCTTCAGCCGCCAGGTATAGTCCAGCAGACGGCCGAACTCGTTCAGGTCGCTGTGTACGTCCGTGAGGATGTTCTCCGCCTGATCGACCAGTGCCTTCATCTCCAGCAACTGCTTCGTCTTGTCTGCCAGATTCTTCTTCGTTCCCTTTTGGATATCCGAGGAAAAACGAGAAAAGCCCGTGAAAAAGAGCATCAGATTATCGTTGAATTCACGCTTACGCTGGTTCGAGATGATGACTGGCGTCACCTTGTAGCCGTCTTTCGACATATCAATACGATTCAGCCCGCCGAAAGCCGCCGCAATCTGATCCTGGATGCCGCCCGCCTCCTGGCAGAGCACACGCTCTGCATAGATGGCTTCATCCGCCAGCCGCCGCTTGTCCACGCGCTTGCCCTTCATGCCATAGAACGCATTCAGCATGCCCACAGCAAAAGAAGACGACGTACCCAGCCCCGTCCTTGCCGGTAAATCTGCCTCATAAGACAACCGAATCTCATGCATATCCTTAAACTTCATGAGATTGCGAATTAGCGGATGCTCGATCTCCTCTACATCCTTCACCCGCTCGATATTTGCATAGGCAAACTCGCTCGTATAGTCAAAGAATCGCGGCAAATGGCGCACCGTCACGTAGCAATACTTATCGAATGTCGTAGAAAGTACCGCTCCACCA
>Ga0256406_1005693_pt1 | contig 13106 bp, 12 predicted proteins | sample RumenRJG_03DNA_FD_185986 | JGI IMG/M metagenome (GOLD analysis project Ga0256406, IMG submission 185986) | Bovine rumen microbial communities from Lethbridge, Alberta, Canada - RJG_03 | ecosystem: Host-associated > Mammals > Digestive system > Stomach > Rumen | place: Canada: Alberta | collected...
ATGATGTCGTTTTCAACGCCCTGCTCTGTCTGGTTCACCTGATGGACATAGCCCGTATGATTCGTGCATTTGAGCACGACGAACTGGCGGCGGTCGTCAACGCGCAGGTCGAGGCAGATGATGTCCGTCGAGACGGGCTCGTCGGTATGGAGATAGGCATTTTCGAGCTTCTTGGCGATGTCTTTCGTAAAGGAGACGAAGTCCGTCGCACCCGCGAGATAACCCTGATACGCCTTTTGGAATGCGCTGTCGTCGTAGAATTTTCCCGTTTTGGCATCCGTGCGCGCGAGCATCTTTTCGAGGTGCTTCTGCAAAAACGTCTGCACGGAATCCTCGAGCTCCATGGGCTGGTCGGAATAGACCGTGACGCCCGACGTGAAATCAAGGATGTGCAGGATGGCTTTTTCAATCACAATCATGGGGCGGTGCTTCCTCCTTTGGATGCTTCGGATGCTTCTGCGGCCTGCTGTTCCCGCTCGGCAATGGCCGTGACGATGGCGTCGCTTTCAGCTTTGATTTCCGCATTCTTTTTCTCGAGCGTCACGGCGAGATTCCGCGCTTCGTGCAGGCGTGGCACAAGATGTTCCTCGAGTTTTTTCTGGAGCTCGTCGAGCTCGTGGCAGTCAAACACATAGGAAACGTCCGGAATGGAATGCGCACGCACTTCCCCCCAGAACTCGTCGCGATACATGTTGTAGTAGATTGTGACGTCGCTTTCCTGCTCGAAATCAACGTAGTCGATGATGATATATGAACCATTCGTGATCTTGACGGGCTGCTGCGGGCGGATGAAGAGCTCGTGCCCTTCGAGCGTCTCCGGCAGCTGCTTGCCATACGGCCATTCACGGATGCCTTTTTTGAGGACGAGGCTGCTCAGCGATTCAGGATGAAATGTCACCATGCCATCGATGAGCGCTGCGAGATGCTCTTCGAGCGCCTGCGAAAAGGCGCCGAGCGAAGCCGTGATGAATTCGATCCTGCAAAACTCGATGAAGCCGATGCGGACGCGCAGCTTGTACTCCTGTGTCTCTTCATGGAAGTACGCCGTCACGCGGCGATGGAGCGCAGGATTTTCATACGAAAAAATATCGTACATATCCTCGTGCGGCGCCCGTAAAAGCGAAAAGTGGAAGCCTGCGATCTCGGGCGGCAAGCTTTCCAAAAGCTGCCAGCCTTCGAGCGAGGCTTCCACTTTTTCTATCGTTTCCTGATGCATGACCTCACCTCGCAATCCATACTATTGTACAACATTGCGTGGAGGGATGCAAACTTCAGAAAATCAGCGAATTACTTATGAAGGGCTTCGGCGAGGATGTCCGCGACGTGGCGGATCTTGATGTTCGGCGCCTGTTTGTCGAGGCCACCGCCAATCTGCATCATGCAGGCCGGGCAAGCGACGGCAATCGTGTCGGCACCGGTGTTTTTGATGTTCTCGATCTTCTCTTCGAGCATCGGCAGCGAGATTTCGCTGTACTTGACACCGAAGGCGCCAGCCATGCCGCAGCACTTGTCAGGGTTCTTCATCTCGACGAAATCGACATCGGCGACGCTGTCAAGGAGAGCGCGCGGCTCTTTGTAGATGCCAAGGCCGCGGCGCATATGGCAGGAATCGTGATACGTGACCTTGTGTGCACCAGGCGCCGTCTGCTTCTTGAGGCGGCCGGCCTTTTCATAGGCATTGGCGACAAAGCTCGTGAACTCATAAATCTTCTTCGCGAACGCATCGGCGCGGGCGCTCCACTGCGGGTCATCTTCGAAAATCATATGATACGTATGCGAGAGCGTCTCTGCGCACGTCGGGCACGCCGTCAGGATGACGTCCGCACCGCAGTTCTCGAACGCTTCGATGTTCTGCTTTGCAATCTTGCGGCCCGTTTCGCGGTCGCCCATACCGAGGACCGGCTTGCCGCAGCAGCTCTGCCCCATCGGATAGACGACTTTGTAGCCGAGATCCTGCAGGACTTCGACGACGTGGACGGACGTATCCGGGAACACGAAGTCGAGGTTGCAGCCCGAGAAGAACGCGACAGTCTTCTTCGGATTCGATGGATTCTTCTTCTCGAGGGCTGGGAAGCGATCGCGGAACGGCTTGTCAGCGATGGCCGGCAGACTGCGTCCCTTCGTCATGCCGGCGAAGAACAGCGGCAGGTTGCGGACGAAGCCGCCGGAAGCGACCGGCTTCTGCGCGACGGAGGCGATGCGGATCAGGCGATGGAAGATGCTGCGGTTTGCGAGGATCTTCTGGAAGACCGTCTTCTCCGGCAGTGCGAGGCCGTGTTCCTTGACATAGCGCGAACGCAGCTCGTCGATGATGTCCGGAATCGGAATCTTGCCCGGGCAGACCGTCGTGCAGCGGCGGCAGCCGATGCAGAGGTCGCTGAACTGGCCGAACGCCTGCATGTTTCCGAGGATGCCCGTGAGGATGGCGCCGATGCCGCCGGAATAGATGTGGCCGTAGACATGGCCGCCGACGAGCGTCCAGATTGGGCAGACATTCAGGCAGGATGCGCAGCGCACGCACTGATAGACTTCCTGAAGCTTCGGATCATGCGCAGCCTTGAGGCGGCCGTTGTCGAGCAGGATGACGTACTGCTGGCGATCTTCTTCGACCCACTTGCCGTCCACTTTGTGAATGACCGGCGTCGGGCCGTCAACCATCGTCATGTAGCTCGTCATGCGCTGGCACGTGCCGTTGCGCGGCAGCAGGCGCAGAATCTTCGAAGCGTCTTCGATCTTCGGAATGAGCTTTTCATAGCCGATCAGGACGACGTGGATGCGCGGCAGCGTTGTGACGAGGCGCGCGTTGCCTTCGTTCGTGACGAGGCCGATGGCACCGTTCTCTGCGATGCCGAAGTTCGCGCCCGTGATGCCCATGTCCGCCGAGAGGAATTCCTCGCGCAGGACGCGGCGCGCCGTCGAGATCATGAACGGGATGTCAGGCGGAATCTCTTCTTTGAGTTCATGCGAGAAGAAGCCCGCGCACTGCTGGCGGTTGAGGTGGATGGCCGGCATGACCATGTGCGATGGCTTCTGGCCCGCGACGGCGAGCATCCACTCGCCGAGGTCGGTCTCGCGGACATGGATGCCGTTTTCTGTAAAGCACTCGTTGAGGTGGATTTCCTCGGAGGCCATGGATTTCGATTTGACGACGCGCTTGACGTTCTGTTCCTTGCAGATCTGGAGGACGTATTTCTTGACCTCGTCGCCGTCTTTCGCGCGGAAGAAGTGGCCGCCGCGCGCCTTGACGTTCTTCTCGAATTCGTCAGCGACTTCTTCGATGTGCTGCACCGTCCAGTGCTTCATTTCCTTGAGGTCGTCGCGCAGGTCTTCGATGCTGTCAACATTCGCATAGGACTTCAGACGGGAGCCTGGATACTGGTCGGCAAAACGGCTGAGCGCGTCGCGCAGTACCGGGTCATGGAGCTTTACGTCGATTTCTTGTTTCAGGTTGCGGGTCTCACTCATTTCGTTTCGCCCTCCTCTTTTCCGATGGCTACGATGAAGAAGCGATGCGGTCCATGAACGCCGAGGCTCAGGACGCGCTCGATGTCCGCCGTGCGGCTCGGCCCCGTGATGAAGCCGAGGTAGCCTTTCTTGAAGACGCGGACCATGACCTTGAATGCCGTCGTGACGTTCTCGGTCGTGTTGTTTGCATCGAGCAGGACGATATGGGCGATCGGCAGCATGCCGACGACGCGGGCTTCATAAGAATACGTGTCAACGACGACGCTGCCCGTCTCGCCGACGGCGAACTCGGCACGCGAAAGACCGAGCTCTGCCTTCGGGGCATGCTCGGCGACTTCGAATTTGTCGCGGTAGACCGTGCGGCCAGAATCCTGGAGGGCCTGGCAGGCGGCAGCAATCCCCTCATCGCTGTCATCGCCCGCGACGACGACTTCCTTTGCTTTGACCTCTTCGGCAATCTTGGCGACTTCTGCGGCAGCGGCTGCGTTATCCTTGACGCAGCGAATCTCTGCCGATGCTGCCTTGGCGTTTTCCGCAAAGGCATCCCACCACGAGCCGTTGATGAGGTCAGGCGTGAAAGCTTCCGTCTTCCAATCCTCACATACTCTTTTCATTCGGTTCACTCTCCTCCAATTTCAGGAAGCATGACAGAGGTGAAGCTCCGCTGCTTCCAAAGGCGAAATCTCTATTATGTGTGGCTTTCTAAGGCTTATATTCGACGTGAACGCGATGAATCCTGCCATAAAAATTGAAAAATTTTGCAGTTTTTTTCGAACAAAAGAAAAAGCGCCCAGAAACGGGCGCAAAGTTGCAGAACAGATTCAGATGACATAGAACCAGGCCGCGTCGGAATCCGTTTCGTGGAGCTCCTTGTGGTCCTGGTCGAAGCGCAGTTCCTGATTTTTGACGCTGACCTTCGTGCCAGGCGCGATGGATTTCGTCAGGAAGACGTTGCCGCCGATGACGGCGCCGCGGCCGATGACGGTGTCTCCGCCGAGAATCGAGGCGCCTGAATAAATCGTGACGTAGTCCTCGATGGTCGGATGGCGTTTCTTGGCCCAGAGCTTGCGGCCGCCAGACGTCGAGAGCGCACCGAGCGTGACGCCCTGATAGACCTTGACGTGGTCGCCGATCTCCGTCGTCTCGCCGATGACGATGCCCGTGCCGTGATCAATCATGAAATACTTGCCGATCGTCGCGCCCGGGTTGATGTCGATGCCCGTCTTGCTGTGCGCGAGCTCCGTCATGATGCGCGGGATGACCGGCACCTGCAGCTCGTAGAGGATGTGCGCGTAGCGGAAAATCGTAATGGCATAGAGGCCCGGATACGCAAAGATGATTTCGTCAGCGCTCTCAGCGGCCGGGTCGCCATCAAAGATAGCTGCGACATCCGTCGCGAGGTATTCGCGGACCTTCGGAATGCGGCGCAAAAATTCCAGCGTAATCTGCTGCGACTGCTCGCGCGTCTTCGCGAGTTCGACTTCATCTTCCGCCTTTCCATAGCGCAGAGCGATGGCGATCTGCTTGTTGAGGCGGAACGCGATGTCCTCGATGACCATGGAAAGATTATTGCGGATGTCGTAGATGCGATAGGCTTTGTCCTTCGAGAAGCCCGGATAGGCCACGCGCACGAGCTCATTGATGAGTTCATAGATGACCTTCGTATCCGGCTGGTTGAAGACATCGAGCTTGTCGATTGGGCGGCCGTGCCCGTAGTCCTCAAGGATGGCTTTTGTGACGTCGTGGATGGATGGAGAAATCAGGTCTTTCATGCGGTAGGGCCTCCCATCAGGCAAATAGCTTTCTTTATTCTTTATGCGATGCTTCGAGTTCGGCGACTTCGCGCCCGCGTTCGTCTGCTGGCTGCGGGCGCGAGATGAACATGGCGTCGCCGAACGAGAAGAAGCGGTATTTCTGTTCGACGGCCGTCTTGTAGGCATCGAGGACGAACCTCCGGCCTGCGAACGCGGAAATCAGCATAATCAGCGTCGATTTCGGCAGGTGGAAGTTCGTCACGAGGGCATCGACGATTTTGAAATCGTAGCCCGGATAGATGAAGATGCCCGTCCAGTCGCTCTTGCCCGCAATCTGGCCCTTGGCCGTCGCGGCGGATTCGAGCGTGCGGATGGACGTCGTGCCGACGGCAATGACGCGGTGGCCTGCCGCCTTCGTGTCCATGATGAGTTTTGCCGTCTCATCTGAGATGTGGTAAAACTCCTTGTGCATCTCGTGTTCCTCGATGTGGAGGGCGTTGACGGGGCGGAACGTGCCGAGACCGACGTGGAGCGTGACGAAACCGAGGTTGACGCCCATGTCCTTGAGCTCCTGCATCTGCTCTTTCGTGAAGTGCAGGCCGGCCGTCGGCGCGGCAGCACTCCCCTCCTCGCGGTTATAAACCGTCTGGTAGCGCTCCTTGTCCTCGAGTTTTTCGTGGATGTACGGCGGCAGCGGCGTCTCGCCGAGGCGGTCGAGAATTTCTTCGAAGATGCCTTCATAGCGGAACTCGACGATGCGGCCGCCAAAGTCCGTGTGCTCCGTGACCGTACACGAGAGTTCGTCGCTGAAGTTGATGACGTTGCCGACCTGCGCCTTCTTGCCAGGTTTCACGAGCGTCTCCCAGTGGTCGGCGTCGAGGCGGCGCAGCAGGAAGACCTCGACCTTGCCGCCGGTCTGGTCGCGATGACCGATCAAGCGGGCCGGCATGACGCGCGTATCGTTGAAAATCAGCGTGTCACCCGGCACGAGGTACTGCTTGAGGTTGTAGAAATGGTCGTGCTGGATGGTTTTCTTTACGGGGTCGAGCACCATGAGGCGCGAAGCGTTGCGCGGCTCAATCGGCGTCTGCGCGATGCGCTCCTCCGGCAGGTCATAGTCAAAATCGGATAACAGCATAGTCAATTTAGATGGTTCCTCACTTTTTATAGAGTTGCTTGAGCGTCGTGCCCGCATAGTAATGCGAGAGAATGTCTTGATATTTCATGCCCTTCGCGGCGAAAGCGCGCGCGCCCCATTGGGAAAGTCCGAGGCCGTGGCCAGCGCCATAGCCATTCGCGGTCACGGTGCTGCCGGAAAGCTTCAGGTCGAACAGCGTGCTCGACAGGCCAAAGATGCTGCGGAGATCATTTCCCGTCAGGCGCAGCGTGCCTTTCGTGCCGAAGAACGTCGCGGATTTCACGCGGCCGGAAGCCGAGCGGTCCGCGGCGGATTTTCCAACCGTCAGCGGGCTCAAGGTAATGCGCTGTAGCTTGCCGATGTCCTTTTTGCGCGCGAGCTTTGCGGCGAAAACATCGGACGTCCAGGTGCGCTTCCAAGGCTGCGTGTTCGTCTCGACTTCTTTTGCGGGGCGCAGATACGGAATCTCTGTGCCCCAGACGTCTTCGCTGCGGTCGGTCATGCCGCCGGAATCCGTATGAAAGACGGCGTCGATGAGCTGGCCCTGATACATCAGGACTTCGCCATACGTCGCATCGATCGCGGCCGTGCTCCCCTGTTCTTCGCCCGCGATGCCGCCATAACTCTGGCAGTGCGTCGATGTGCAAAGGTCATAACCCGCGTCCTTGTGGCGACCACGGCTGTGGAGCGCGAACGTACGAGCAGCAACGGCTTGCGCCTTCTGCGCCTCCTGCGGCCAGCCGGAAGACATCTCTTTGGGCAGGACGCCTGCGAGGTAGTCCTCGGTCGGGACGACGTTGACGACCGTGAACGAACTGCCGTGGAGGTCGATGCGGATTGTGCCACGGTAAGGCTTACCGTTGACGAGGACGCGCGAGACGCCTTTTTCCGTCTGGGAAAGGTCAAACATCGTGCCATTGATGGGCTTGCCGTTGATAGCGAGCTTGCCATCTTTGACCGTAACCGTCGTCGTCTTGCCATTGGTCAAAAGGGAGACTGTCGTCTGGTGGTCGAGAAGGCCGATAGAAAGGGGCGGCTGCCAGGCGGCAGAAGCCAGTTGAGGAGAAAAGAAGGAAGCAAGCGTTATGGCAAATGCACTTAGGAAGATAAGCAGAGGCGTTCGGCTGCTTCTATCTACTACCCTCTCAGTCGCCCTTCGGGCGCCAGCTCTCCCATAGGGAGAGCCTTTCGAGCTCCGATACTTACACATTTTTAGAAGCCTCCTCTGCCGCGAGGCGAGCGCGCTTTTTTGCGCGGTTCTCTTTTCGCTTGCGCTTGAGGTATTCCTTGCTGTAGCGCTCTTCCTCGGAAAATACGCAGCCGCAGTAAGGCTGCCGATAGAGTTCGAGCTCGTGGCTGATGTCGATGCCTTCCTGCCAGCCAGGACGGAAATCCTCGTAGTGGAACGCGACGCCATACTGCGCGGCAAAACGCTCGGCCGTCCGCTTCATGAGGTCGTGCTGCTGGTAGATGCTATAGAAAAGCGTCGAGGTGAAGGCATCGTAGCCGTGTTCTTTCGCATAGCGCGCCGTCTGCTCGAGCCGCCAGGTGTAGCACATCGTACAGCGGCCATTCGGGCGGGATTCTGCGGGGATGGCGCGGCGGACGAACTCGTGGAGCGCGTAGTGTTCGTCCGTCACGATTCCCATCTTTACCTTTTCGGCAAATTCCTTTGCCGTATCGAGACGGTGCTTCCATTCACGATAAGGATGGATATTCGGGTTGAAGAAGTAGCCGACGGGCTCGATGCCCTGTTCCCGCAGGTGTTTGACGGGATAGCAGGAACAGGGGCCGCAGCACATGTGGAGTAATAAGCGCATAGGAAATTCCTTCCTTCGACTCAACAATCCAGAATTTGGGAGAGCCCTACCTTCGACACTCCCTCAGTCAGCTTTGCTGACAGCTCCCTCTGAGAGGGAGCCTTAGGTTGCGTGCCTTTTGTCAATCAGAAGAAGGCAGTGGGATTCCCAAATGGTGATAAGCGGCGGGGGTTGCGACGCGGCCGCGGGGGGTGCGGTTGAGGAAGCCGAGCTGGATCAGGAACGGCTCGTAGACATCCTCGATCGTGTCCGTCGATTCGCTGATGGCTGCCGCAAGCGTCTCGAGGCCGACGGGGCCGCCGCCAAATTTCTGAATCATCGTGAGCAGCATGCGGCGGTCGGTGTGGTCGAGGCCGCGCGCGTCGATTTCGAGCATCTTGAGCGCCTTGTCGGCGATTTCCGACGTGATGACGCCCGTGCCCTCGATCTGCGCGACATCGCGGACGCGCTTGAGAAGCCGGTTCGCGATGCGCGGCGTGCCGCGCGAACGGCGCGCGATTTCGAGCGCACCTTCGTCCTCGATGGGAATCTTGAGGATGTCAGCCGCACGCTTGATGATCGTGACGAGGGCGTCCGTGCCGTAGTATTCAAGCCGCGAAATGACGCCGAAGCGGTCGCGCAGCGGCGGTGCGAGGGCGCCTGCTTTCGTCGTCGCGCCAATCAGCGTGAACGGCGCGATGTCGAGACGGATGGAGCGCGCGGACGGACCTTTGCCGATGATGATGTCGAGTGCGAAATCCTCCATGGCAGAGTACAGCACTTCTTCGACGCTGCGCGAGAGGCGGTGAATTTCGTCAATAAAGAGGACGTCGCGTTCCTCGAGATTCGTCAGGAGTGCCGCGAGGTCGCCCTGCCGCTCGATGGCAGGGCCGGACGTCTGTCGGAAATTGACGCCGAGCTCATTAGCGATGATGCCCGCGAGCGTCGTCTTGCCGAGGCCCGGCGGGCCGTAGAGCAGCACATGGTCGAGCGCCTCACCGCGCGAAAGCGCCGCCTGGATGAAGATCTGGAGGTTCGCCTTCGCCTTGTCCTGGCCGATGTACTCGGTGAGCTTGCGCGGCCGCAAGCTGAACTGCCAATCGTCGACGGCCTGCTCGTCCTGCGAGACAATGCGGGATTCGAGGTCTTCGAAAGAAAAATCGTCCAAAGGTGGCTCCTTTCATTATTTCGTGCGAGCGAGAAGTTTGAGTGCCTGTTTGAGCGCTGCCTGCACATCTGCTATGCCGCTGAGCTTCGGCAATACGGCGGCGATTTCGCCGGAAGTGTAGCCGAGGCTTTCGAGGGCGGCGGAGGTCTGGCTCAGGATGTCGTCGCCGACGGGGACATCGCTTGTGAGCGTCAGCTGTTCGTCCTGGGCACTTGCAAAGGAGAGCTTGTCTTTGAGCTCGAGAATCAAACGCTCAGCCGATTTCTTGCCGATGCCCGGCAGCTTTGTCAGCACGCTCGTCTGCTGGTTCGTGATGGCGGTCGCGAGGCGGCTGATCGTGATGGACGAGAGGATGCCGAGCGCGACTTTCGGACCGATGCCAGAGATGCCGATGAGTGCGAGGAACATGTCGTATTCCTGCTCCGTGCGGAAGCCATAGAGCTGCAGGGCGTCCTCGCGGACGGAAAGATACGTGAAAAGCTGGGCTTCCTTTCCTTTCGCGAGATTGCGGCGTGTAGCGTCCGAAATGTAGACACGGTAGCCGACGCCATTCACATCTAGAAGACAGGTGTCTGTATGGAGAAATGCGACGGTACCGCGGAGATAACCAATCATTTTGAGTTCCTTTCGTTACTTCGTGCACGCGAAGTTTTTGCGGCGGGCGGGTCGGACGGAGGCTTTCAACGGAAACAACGCTGACACGGCCTGCGGGGCTCGATATGTTTTGCGGTGGTTGGTTCACATCGTTGTATCTGGAGATGTTCCGTTTCCTTACAGCTAAAAGTTTCCTTATGGAAGCCCCCGTCCTCCCAAAGTTTGAAATCAGCCGCGAAGTTATTTATGCATTTACGCATTTCTCCACGCGACACTTCGGAGGCAATATGTCGTGCAGATGGCGATGGCGAGGGCGTCGGCGGTGTCGTCGGGCTTGGGAGGGGCTGGGAGGTGGAGGAGCTTTGTGACCATGTAGATGACTTGGTTCTTTGTCGCCTTGCCATAGCCTGTGACGTCCTGCTTGATCTGCATCGGCGTGCGCTCGACGAGGCGGAGGTTGTTCTTTGCGGCGGCGAGCAGGACGACGCCGCGTGCTTGGCCGACGGGGATGGCCGTCGTGACGTTGCGGCTGAAAAAGAGTTTTTCGACGCCCATGACGTCGGGCTTGTGCTGCTTGATGAGGGCGTCGAGTTCGTCGAAGATTTTCATGAGGCGCTGTTCCATCGGCATGTCAGGCGTCGTGAAGATGGAGCCGTAGGCGAGCGGCCGCAAGCGGCTGCCGCGCGTCTCAACGAAGCCGTAGCCGCAGATGGCTGTGCCGGGGTCGATGCCGAGAGCTATCATGAAGTGCCTCCTAAAAAGAAAATCCGCAGGTGCTGAAATTCGCACCCGCGGAAGTCGAGTCGTACTAAAAAATCATTCGTACAGGGGACTCCCCCCGCCGCTCACGCGGCCCTCCCCCCTCTGAGAGGGGGGCTGACGGATGGTGGGAAAGCTGCCCGAAGGATGCGGGCTGCTTCCTAGTTACTGTTCGAGTGACTGAAAGGGGAAGTTATTCCTCGTCAATGTCGTAATTCGAATAGACGTTCTGGACGTCGTCGTTTTCTTCGAGGGCGTCGACGAGTTCCTGCATCTTCGTGGCGTCTTTGCCTTCGAGATGGACGGTCGTGTCCGGGACCATCGTGACTTCGGCCGATGCCGTCTCGATGCCCTTTTCGCCGAGTGCCTGCTCGATGGCGTCGAATGCATCCGGCTCTGCCGTGATCTCGAAGACTTCGTCCTCAGACTTCATGTCCTCGGCACCGGCGTCGAGCACGATTTCCATGAGCTGGTCTTCGTCGTCGAACGTTTCCTTCTCGACGATGAAGACGGCCTTTTTCTTGAACATCCAGGCAACGCAGCCATCCTGGCCGAGGTTGCCGCCGAACTTGCTGAAGAGGTGGCGGACATCGGCGGCCGTGCGGTTGCGGTTGTCCGTGAGGATGTCGAGCATGACGGCCGTGCCAGCCGGGCCATAGCCCTCGTACATGAGCTCTTCGTAGTTGCCGCTCTCGGAGTTGCCGAGGCCCTTCTCGATGGCGCGCTTGATGTTGTCTTTCGGGATGTTGTTCGATTTTGCTTTCGAAAGCGCGAGCTTCAGGCGCATGTTGCCCGTCGGGTCTGCGCCGCCCATGCGGACGGCAATCGTGATCTCGCGGCCGATTTTCGTCGTGATCTTGCCGCGGATGGCGTCATTTGCGCCTTTCTTGCGTTTGATATTTGCCCACTTGGAATGTCCTGACATTGGTTACTGGCTCCTTTTACAATAAATATCCTTTGTATTTTATCACAAATTTTACTTTTTGACCAGACGGTAATGCTTCTTCTTGCCCTTGCGGACGACGGCGCGCTCGCCTGTAAAGTCCGCATCGGCGAGGACGTAGCCCTCGTCCGTGACTTTTTCACCGCCGAGCGTCAGGCCGTTCTGCTTGATGAGACGGCGGCCTTCGCCCTTCGAGGCAAAGACGCCGCCAGCCGTCAGCACGTCGAGAAGCTTGTCGCCAGCGGCCGCCGCGACTTCCGGCATGGCCTCGGCCGCGCCGCCAGCGCCGCCGAAGACCTGCTCAGCCCCGGCTTTCGCCTTCTTGGCTTCTTCTTCGCCGTGCACGATCTTCGTGACTTCGTAGGCGAGGACGGTCTTTGCCTCGTTGATGGCCGAACCTTCGAGACTGCCCAGGCGATGGACTTCTTCCATCGGCAGGAACGTCAGGAGCGCGAGGCACTTTTCGACGTCGGCGTCATCGACGTTGCGCCAGTACTGGTAGAACTCGTACGGGCTCGTCTTTTCCGCGTCGAGCCAGAGCGCGCCGCCTGCCGTCTTGCCCATCTTCTTGCCGTCGCTCTTCGTCAGCAGCTTGTTCGTGAGGCCGTAGACGGCCGTGCCGTTCTTGCGGCGGTTGAGCTCGACGCCCGCGATGATGTTCGACCACTGATCGTCGCCGCCCATCTGGAGCTTGCAGCCGTAGCGGCGGTTGAGTTCGAGGAAGTCATACGCCTGCATGACCATGTAGTTGAATTCGAGGAACGTCAGGCCTTTCTCCCAGCGGTTCTTGTAGCATTCCGCCGCGAGCATGCGGTTGACCGTGAAGCAGGCGCCGACGTCGCGCAGCATGTCGACATAGTTGAGCTTGCGGAGCCATTCGGCATTGTTCGCCATGATGGCCTTGCCATCGGAGAAGTCGATGAAGCGCGCCATCTGCTTTTTGAAGCATTCGCAGTTGTGCTCGATCTGTTCGTCCGTCAGCATCTTGCGCATGTCCGAACGGCCCGAGGGGTCGCCGACCGTGCCCGTGCCGCCGCCGACGAGGCAGATGGGACGATGGCCTGCGCGCTGGAGGTGCGCCATGGCCATGAGGGCGATGAAGTGGCCGGCATGGAGGCTGTCAGCCGTCGGGTCGAAGCCGATGTAGAACGTGACGCGCTCCTTGTCAAAGAGCTCGCGGAGTTCCTGTTCGTTCGTGCACTGCGCGACGTAGCCGCGCTCGATGAGGGTATCAAATACGTTTGGCAAAGGGATTCTCTCCTTTATGACACCGTCTTTTGCGGCGATGCCGTGATTTCATTAGTTGCGGCCTTTCGAGACGCCACCGCCAGGTTCTGGCACGTTCGAGGCCGGAGCTGCAGGCTGCTGGGCCGGGGCTTGGGCAGGCGCGCTCTGCTGGCTGCCGCCGCCCTGCGACTGCTGGCCGCCCTGCTGTGCGTTCTTGCCGCCATCGGACTTCGCGCTGTCCTGCTTGCCATTGGCGGCT
>Ga0256406_1005694_pt1 | contig 13097 bp, 8 predicted proteins | sample RumenRJG_03DNA_FD_185986 | JGI IMG/M metagenome (GOLD analysis project Ga0256406, IMG submission 185986) | Bovine rumen microbial communities from Lethbridge, Alberta, Canada - RJG_03 | ecosystem: Host-associated > Mammals > Digestive system > Stomach > Rumen | place: Canada: Alberta | collected...
CCGATATTGAAATCGTGGGTCCAGTTTTCGACGGCGATTTCATACGGGTATCGGCTGCGGGCGTCAAGATCAGCTTTGATTGCCGCCACGGTCCAGTATCGGTAACGGTCGAGCACGTTGCGGCGGTCACCGTGGTCAAGGAGCTCGGTGTCATACCGGGCGTCGAAGGCCGGCGTGCCGGGGATGTCCGGCCGCGGCTCACCCGGGTGCTCTTCATTCCACGGACCGACACCGATTTCGCGGAATACCGGCTCGCCTGACTGTTGCACTTGCTTGGTGTATTCGCTTGGTTCGTGCACCTGTTGCCTGCCCTCGCTGTTCTGTCGCCGCCGTAGCGTACCGTCCGCTCCCTCCGTTCGCTGTACAGTGTGGGAAGTGCGGCGCGGGGTACGCGATGTACTATTCGGCTCTCAACTCACGTTCGTCAAACACCTGGATCAGCGGCAACGTGGTGTGTTCTGCGGTGACCGGGTTGATGACTTCGATATGCTGTCGTTCTCCGGCGACATGATCGGCATCGCCGACCCCGCCGATCAGTGAGGCGACGGCGATGACCTTGGCGCCCTCATGTTCGACGATGCTGAAATCGAGACTCAATTCATTGCCGTTGCGCAGAGTGACCAGCGAAGAAGTCTGCACATAGGATTTTTCGGACAGCCAGGCGTCCAACAGGATCACGCGTTTGCCGGCGATGGATGGGCCTTTGACGGACGGGTAGACGAAATCCATGACGAAACCGTCGAGGTCTTCTCCGCGTGAGGCGGCCGCAAGAATCACCGCGGATACCAGCGGGACAGCGGCGGCGGTCAGTGCGCCGACCGCGTCGAAATCATCGACCCCATAGCCTTGTTCTTCCAGAGCGTCGAGCAACACATGACCGACGGTCGCAGCGGTACGGTGGTCGAAAGCCACCGCATACAGCTCGCTGAAGGGTTTGCCGCTCACCGCCTGGGTGAGGACCTGCCGCAGCTGTTCACGCGGTTCGAGCATGGCGAATGATGCCGCATCATGCGCAGCGGCGTTGCCGGCACTTGTCTCGGTGGCGCTGCCGGTGGATCCCGTGCGTCTGAACGTCTGGTTCTCGCTGTTCTCAGTCATACTGCTACTCTACCTACGCTTCCGTACGACGCCGTCAGCTTTCACTGCTGTCGGGTTGGACTTCGGGGGCGGTCAGTTCGCGGACATCGGCTTTGTCGGGTTCGATGGGCGTCACGGCGGCGATGACTTTGTTGCCGTCGATCTTCTGCAGTTTGCGGGCGGTGACCAACACACGTGATTCCAGCGAAGCGGCGAATTGGTTGTATGCGCCGACCGTTCTGGTGATAGCGGAACCGAGCTTGTTGGCTTTGTCTCCGAGCGTGGAGAAACGCTCATACAGCTCGCGGGACAGGTCGAACAGCTCTTTGGCGTCATCCGTCAGGCTTTGCTGCTGCCAGGCGAAGGCGACCGATTTCAGCACCGCCCACAGCGTGACCGGTGAGGTCAACGCGACTTTCTGCGCGAACGCGTCGTCGAGTAGGGTCGGGTCCGCTTGCAACGCAGCTTGAAGTAGGGACTCGTTGGGAATGAAAGCGATCACGAAATCCGGTGTGGTGTCAAAAGCGTTCCAATAGGCTTTGTTGCCCAGTGTTTTGACATGCTCGCGCAGCGCTTTTGCGTGAGCCTGCAACAGCTGATCTCGGCGAGCGAGCTCCTCCGAGGATGCAGTGTCGGGGATGGCGCAAGCACGCTGGTAATCCGCGTATGGGACTTTCGCATCGATCGGGATGCTTTTGTTGCCCGGCAGGTGAATCACCATGTCCGGACGCTGCGTGGAGCCGTCCGCCCCGTCCACCACGACCTGCGTATCGAAGTCGACGTGCTCGAGCAGGCCAGCGGACTCCACAATATTGCGCAGCTGTGCCTCGCCCCAGGCGCCTCGCACCTTGTTGTCGCGCAATGCGGCGGACAGGGAGCTGGTTTCTTTGTCGAGCCGCGCCTGCTGGTCACCCAACCCCTTGAGCTGCTCGCCGAGCGCCCCCATCTCGCGTTTGCGGCCTTCTTCGATATCGGCGACTTTTTGCTGCAACGCATCGAGATTCTTCTGCACGGGAGCGAGCGCGGAGAGCACTTTGCTTTGCTCGGTCAGGGTTTTCGCCTGTTCTTGGCGTTTGCGGTCCTCTTCGGCCTGGGCTCGCTCACGCTCACGCTGGATGCGGATCTGCTCGGCCTGTTGGGCTTGGGACAGCTGGGATTTCACGAATTGCAGCTGTTCTTGCAGACCGCCGTTTTGTGCACGATACTGTGCTACCTGTGCTGTGAGCTCGCCGATCTGCACGCGCGCGGATTCAACGTCGCCGCGGGCGGCGTCGAGCTCCTGCCGGTTCGCCCCACGGGCGTCCTGCTGTCCTTTGCTGCGGCCTATCATGAACCCCGCCACGGCCCCCAGAACCGCGACGACGATGACCAGCGCCAGTACCTCAACCACATTATCGAACATATGTTCTAGTCAACAGCAAGCCATGGACGCGACGGGGCGACACGGTTATTTCACGAGGCGAGACACCGCTTCAGAGACTTCCTGGAGTTTGGCATCCGCCACTTGGCCACCCTGTTCGACTGCTTCGCGCACGCAATGGTCGAGATGGTCGTCCAGCAGCAGCATGGATACCGATTTCAATGCGGATTCCACTGCGGCGATTTGCGTAAGAATATCGATGCAATATCTGTCGTCATCCACCATGCGACCGATTGCTTTGACTTGCCCTTCAATGCGATGCATTCTCTTCTGGATGTTCTTCTTGTCGCCCGCATAACCGTTCATCACGCCGCCTTCCGTTCCGTTATCCCGAGGGCTGAATACTCTTGTTCAGTATACCCCATATGGGTATATATCAAAGTGTTTGCCAACAGTGCAGACACGACCCACGTGCCAGACACGCCGGGCCGGTGGCAGATTGCCGCCATCTTCGCCAGCCGGTCACCACCGACTGCAACGATGAAAGACAACACAAGGAGGAGGCGCATGGGATTCGATCTGTTTATCGCCGCGACCGCGGTTGTGCTCGCCATCATCGCGACATGGCTGACACTACGTTTTTTCTTCGCCAAGCGCGAAGGCACTGCGGCAAAGCAGGAGCAAGGCATGCAAAGCGCCGACATCATCGTCAAAGGCGGGTATGAGCCGTCCCTGATCACCATGAAACCCGGCGTGCCGATCACTCTGCATTTCGACCGCCAAGAAACCGGGGAATGCACCTCACACGTCGTGTTCTCCAACCTCGGTCTTGACGCCATGCTGCCCGGCAATGCGCACACCGACGTGCATCTGCCAGCGCTCGCCCCCGGCGATTACCCCTTCGCATGCGGCATGAACATGGTTCACGGCATGCTCCGTGTCGAGGATGACGGCAAAGACCACAGCGCAATCCAGCACAACGGTCAAACATCAGCCGCAGTTGCAGCGCCCGCACTGAACGCCGTGGACGCATTGGACAACGAGCGCAAGGCGGCGGACGAACGCCGCAAGGAAATCAAGCAGCTCGGCCGGCTGGTCGCCATCGGCACCGTGCTGACCCTGCCGGTGTTCATCGTCTCCATGCTGTCCATGGCCGGGCATGCCGACATGCCCGCATGGCTGACCAATCCATGGCTGCAAGCCGTACTCATCACTCCAGTCATGTTCTACTGTGGCGGCCCCATCCACAAGGTCGGCTGGCCGGCGCTCATCCACCGCTCCCCCGACATGAATTCGCTGGTATCGCTCGGTTCTACCGCCGCATACCTGTACAGCCTGATCGTATGCATCGCGGGGCCGGCGCTGCCGGCAGGATCGCGCGAGCCGTATTTCGAATCGGTCGGCGTGGTCATCACCTTGGTGCTTGTCGGGCGTCTGCTGGAAAGCAAGGCGCGTGAAGGTACCGGCAAAGCCGTGCAATCACTGATCAAGCTGCGTCCCCGCAACGCACAGACCATCAGCCCCGATATGCTAGACCAAGGTGAACACGTCTGGCACAACCCGAACAACCAGACCACTATCGGCGTCGATGACCTGAAGGTCGGCGACCTGGTGGTCGTCAAAGCCGGCGAGCGCATACCCGCCGATGGCGAGGTCGTCGCCGGCACGCTGGATATCGACGAATCGATGATCACCGGCGAATCCGCGTCCGTGCACAGCAGCACGGGCAGTACCGTCACCGGAGCGACTATCGCGCTCAGAGGCAACGCGGTCATCCGGGTCAGTCAGGTCGGCGGCGACAGCATCCTCGCGCAGATCATCGCGATGGTCGCCCGGGCGCAGGCCACCAAGGCCCCGGTACAGCAGCTCGCGGACCGCATCGCGCGGGTGTTCGTGCCCGTGATCATCATCATCGCCATCTGGACCTTCGCGATCTGGGTGTCTTTCGGCCCCCAGCCACGGCTCGCGCACGCGTTGATTACGGCGGTCAGCGTGCTGATTATCGCCTGTCCATGTGCTTTGGGCCTTGCCACGCCACTGTCCGTCACCGCGGCGACGGGGCTTGGCGCCACCAACGGCGTGCTGGTCACGTCGGCGAAAGCGTTGGAGCAGGCGCGCAATATCCGCACCGTTGTTTTTGACAAAACTGGCACGATTACCCGTGGCACCGTGGATGCGGGCGCCGACCCCGATCATCCCTCCTACACGTCGGATACCGTCAAACCTGGCTCGCAGCAAGCGGTCGCGGCATTACGCAAGGCCGGCGTGCGCACCATCATGCTCAGCGGCGACAAGGCTGAAGTGGCGGGCCGTATCGCCAAGCAGGTCGGTATTGACACGGTGATCGCACAAGTGCAACCGGATGGCAAAGCCTATTGGATTGAGCAATTGCAACACCAGCGCGACGCGGACAGCACGAACAGCGAGCTGATCGCCATGGTCGGCGACGGCATCAACGATGCCCCGGCCTTGGCGCAGGCCGATCTTGGCATCGCCATCGGCACCGGTACGGATGTGGCCATGCAGTCGGCGGATGTCACACTGATGAGCGGCGATTTGCGCGGGGTGGTGAAACTCATCAACCTGTCGAATGCGACTATGCGCAATATCCATGAGAATTACGCGTGGGCGTTCGGGTATAACATCATCGGCATCCCGATCGCCGCCGGTGTGCTCTACCCGATCACCGGATGGCTGCTCAGTCCAATGATCGCGGGTCTCGCCATGGCGTTGTCCAGCGTGTGCCTCGTGCTCAACGCGAACCGGTTGCGGCATGTGCGCATCGGCGATGATTTGGCTGCCGGATCCGCAGATACCGCCTCGCCGGCTACAGAACCCACCATCATCATCGACGAGCACACTACGCTGAGCCAGCCGTCTAACGCCGGTCATGGTCACCCCACCAATCACCCCACCAATCACACTGTCAACCACAAGGAGAGCACCATGGATATGCATCATATGGGCCAGATGGCCGAAGCGAACCCCACCGACGGCAACACCGCGACCGATCCGGTGTGCGGCATGAGCGTCGCCGTGAACGACGAGGCGATCACCCGCACCTACAACGGCACCACCTACTATTTCTGCGGCGAGCATTGCGCCACGAACTTCAGCAAGGCACCCGAACTGTTCCTCGAGAAGTAACCCGTCTTCTGCTTCTGCCGACGCTGACGGTATACTCAGCGTCGGCAGAAGCAGAACGCGGCCAGATGCCGACAGCTCGCAATATGCAAAACGGCTGCCCGTGCAAACCATATCAAGGTTTGCACGGGCAGCCGTTTCGTATTCAGGAAGCCGTCACTTGTCTTCTTGCACGCCTTCGACAGTCACGCCGGACAGCGGATCCTCAGGCATGTCGGTGAGCTCGAGGTGCTCACCACCGGTCTGGTCGACGAGCACGGTGTCACCATCATGCACCTTGCCGGCCAGCAGCAGACGCGCCAGCTGGTCGCCGACCTCGGTCTGCACGAGCCTGCGCAGCGGGCGGGCGCCGTACGCCGGATCGTACCCGGTGTTGGCGAGCCATTCGCGGGCCGCATCCGTAACCTGCAGCGAAATCCGGCGTTCGGTAAGTCTTGCGGCCACTTGACGCACCTGCAAATCGACGATATTGCCGAGCTCCTGACGGGTCAACGGGTGGAAGATGACCAGCTCGTCAAGACGGTTGATGAATTCCGGCTTGAAGTGCGCATGCACGGCATCCATCACGGCCTTCTGCTTGGCTTCCTCATCCAGGTCAGGCTGCACGAGGAACTGCGAACCAAGGTTCGATGTCATGATCAGAATCGTGTTCTTGAAGTCCACGGTCCTGCCTTGGCCGTCAGTCAGGCGGCCGTCGTCCAGCACTTGCAACAGCAGGTCGAAGACTTCCGGATTCGCCTTCTCGACCTCGTCGAACAGCACCACCGAGTACGGACGCCGACGCACAGCCTCGGTCAGTTGACCGCCTTCCTCATACCCGACGTAGCCCGGAGCGGCACCGATCAGGCGGGACACGGAGGCTTTCTCCATGTACTCGCTCATATCGATGCGGACCATGGCCTTCTCGTCGTCGAACAGGAAGTCGGCGAGCGCCTTGGCGAGTTCGGTCTTGCCCACGCCGGTCGGCCCCAGGAACAGGAACGATCCGGTCGGACGGTTCGGGTCGGAAATGCCGGCACGCGAGCGACGCACCGCGTCGGAGACCGCGCGAATGGCGTCCTTCTGACCGATGACACGCTTGCCGAGGTACTCCTCCATGTGCAGGAGCTTCTCGTTCTCGCCTTGCATCAGGCGTCCAACGGGGATGCCGGTCCATTCGGACACGATTTGCGCGATGGAATCCGCATCGACCTTGTCGGGGACCATCGGGGTCTCCTCGGCGCCGGTTTCCTTGGCATCGCGTTCCTCCTGTTCGGCGGCGGCGATTTCCTTCTGGATGTGCGGGATCTCGCCGTAACGGATTTCCGAGGCCTTCGCATAGTCGCCGTCGCGTTCGCAACGTTCGGCTTCCACTTGCAGCTCGTCGAGCTTCTTGCGCAGGTCACCGACCTTGTTGTGGCCGCTTTTTTCCATATTCCAGCGGGCGTTGAGGCCGTTGAGCTTCTCGGTTTTGTCGGCGAGCTCCTTGTCGAGGTCGGCGAGGCGTTCACGGGACTTCTCGTCGAGCGCATCCGCCTTCTTCTGTTCGGCTTTCTCGTTCTTCGGGTTGCCCAGCAGATAGGCGCGTTCCATCTTGAGCCGGTCCACCTGACGCTTGAGCTCATCGATTTCCTCAGGCGAGGAGTCGAGTTCCATGCGCAGGTGTGCGGCCGCCTCATCGACCAAATCGATGGCCTTGTCCGGCAGCTGACGCCCGGTGATGTACCGGTTGGACAGCTGGGCTGCGGCTACGAGTGCGTCATCGCCGATGGTCACCTTGTGGTGGGCCTCGTACTTGGGTGCGATGCCGCGCAGGATCGCGATGGTGTCCTCGACGCTCGGCTCACCGACGAACACTTGCTGGAAGCGGCGTTCGAGCGCCGGATCCTTTTCGATGTTCTCACGGTATTCGTCAAGCGTGGTGGCGCCGATCAAGCGCAGTTCACCGCGCGCAAGCATCGGCTTGAGCATGTTGCCCGCGTCCATCGAGCCTTCTGCAGCACCGGCTCCGACGATGGTGTGGATTTCGTCGATGAAGGTGATGATCTGCCCGTTCGCATTCTTGATCTCATTGAGCACGGCCTTGAGGCGTTCCTCGAATTCGCCGCGATACTTCGATCCGGCGACCATGGAGCCCAGATCAAGGCTGATGAGTTTCTTGTTGCGCAGCGTGCTCGGCACATCCCCGGCAACGATACGCTGGGCGAGACCTTCGACGACGGCGGTTTTGCCGACGCCCGGCTCACCGATCAGCACCGGGTTGTTCTTGGTGCGGCGGGACAGGATCTGGATGACACGGCGGATTTCCTGATCACGGCCGATCACCGGGTCGAGCTTGCCTTCCTTCGCGGCGGCGGTCAGGTCGGTCGAATACTTTTCGAGCGCCTTGTAATTGCCTTCCGCGTCCGCGCTGGTCACGTGGGCGCCACCTCGAATCTGCGGCAACGCTTTGCGCAGGGATTCCGCGGTCACTCCGTTGGCTTCGAGGATGTCCGCGGACTTGTTCGGTTTGCTTGCGGCGATGGCGATGAGCAGGTGTTCGGTGGAGATGAAATCATCCCCGAGCTGCTTCATTTCCTGTTCGGCTTGGACGAGCGCCGCTTCGAGCTGGCGGCTGGGTTGCGCCTGCGTGGTGCTTGACCCGCTGGCGCTCGGCAGGTTGACCAACCCGTTGCGTACGGCCGCGCCGATGGCTTTGATATCTCCGCCGGCCGCTTTGACGAGGCTGGGGACGACGCCGTTCTGCTGGCGAAGCAGTGCATCGAGCAGGTGCAACGTTTCGACTTGGGCGTTGCCTGCGGCGGACGCGCTCTGCACGGCGTCACTGATGGCTTCCTGGGCCATATTGGTGAATTGTGCTTGCATGGTTCCTCCATTCGCGGCCCTTGGGCGGCTTCACCCGTGGGACGCTTTGTTGTCTGTGTCTGCTGTATCCAACCGTTTTTTCCGCCGATTATTCCAAACTTGAGTCAACTCCACTCAAGTTTTGAATGCTCTTGATAATGAGCGCGGACACACCGCCTGCGCGAAGCCACAACGCTGTGTTGGAACCCGCCGCCGCTACGATGGCACTGGTTGACGGAAGGAACACACCCCATGAATATCGACATCATCGCCCCCGGACGCATCAAGGAACGCTATCTGCGCGACGCAATCGACGAATATTCGAAACGTCTGTCGCGCTTCTGCAAGCTGAACATCATCGAAGTGGCAGACGAGAAAACACCGGAGCATGCCACACCCGGCACTGACGAACTCATCAAACGCAAGGAAGGCGAGCGCATCGCCAAGCACATCAAAGACGGCGCGTATGTCATCGCCCTGGCCATCGACGGGCAGATGCTCGGCTCGGAGCGTTTCGCGGCGAAGCTCGACGACCTCGCATTGCATGGTGCAAGCCACATGCAGTTCATCATCGGCGGTTCGCTCGGTCTTTCCCCGGACATCCTCGCGCGGGCCGACTGGAAGCTCAGCTTCTCCCCCATGACTTTTCCCCATCAGCTCATGCGTGTGATCCTGCTCGAGCAGATTTACCGTGCGTTCAAAATCAACGCGCACGAGCCGTATCACAAATAAGAAAGGACACGGTACGGCGCACCGGCGAGCCAACGGCGGGTGCCGAGGAGATACCAGCGAAACGCGAGATACCAGCGGAACGACAAGGGCTGCCAACCCGTATACCCGGATTGACAGCCCTTGTATCCAACTAGTAGCCGATCAACCTTGCACCACAACATTGCGCAGGCTGCCGATGCCCTCCACATGGACAATCGGCTCATCCCCCGGCTTGAGGCTGCCGGACGCGTTCGGCGTGCCCGTCATGATCACGTCGCCCGGCAGCAACGTGGAGAAGCTTGAAATCGCAGCGATCTGCTCCGGAATGCCGTGAATCAGCTTCGCGGTCGTACCACTCGCCTCCGGCACATCCTTGCCGTTAAGTGTGAATGAGATCTTCGCGTCTTTCCAGTCCAGGTCGGTCTGGATCCACGGGCCGAGCGGGCACGCGGTATCAAAGCCTTTCGCGCGCGTCCACATCGGGTCGGCGCCTTGCAGATCACGCAGGGTCACATCGTTGACGCACGTGAAGCCCAGCACATAATCCATGGCTTTCTCGACCGGCACGTTCTTCGCGATTCGGCCCATAATAACCGCGACTTCCGGTTCGAAATTCATGTCGTGGGAGAATGGCGGAATGACAATCGGATCGTCAGGGCCGATGACCGAAGTGCTCGGCTTGGAGAAAATCACCATATCCTCCGGCGCGTGCGCGATGTCACTGTGCCCTGTCTCATGCATGAACTGGGCGTGCGCCTCGTAGTTCTTCGCCAAGCCGTAAATCTTTGAAGGGATCACCGGGGCAAGCAGACGCAAGCCATCCGCGTCGAGCGGAAAACGCTCGCCGGTCGGTTCCACTGGCTGGGCGCCGAATGGGTAGCCGCTGAGCACCACGAGATAATCTTTGCCGTCCTGCTCATCCTTCTGTACGAAGGCGTATTGCGGGGTCTTGTCGTCTTTGGTGAAACGTGCGATTCTCATATCCCACATGATACAAGCCGCCATTGCCACAACCGTTACGCCGGGCGCGCATGCGGCGACAAGCCCGGCTGACAGGCGCGGTCACACGGTAGTGCGTGGTTTGCCGAGCGACCGCAGAATCCGAGCCTGCAACGGCACGGTCACGATGAAGGAGATGATGTCGGAAACCGATTGCGCAGCTTGCACACCCGGTACACCGAAAAGATGCGCAAGGATCAGCACCGCCGGGGCGAGGAACAATCCAAGTCGGCAGACCGCCACGAAGGAGGCGATGATCGTCTTGCCCATGGTCTGCTGCATCATATTGGACATCATCGCGAATCCGTTGAGGGGTACCGTGCAGCATTGGATGCGCAACGCTACGGTGCCGACGGCGACCACCTGTGGATCGGATCGGAACAGGGCGATGATATCGGGGGCAAGCACCGCGGCGAGCAGCGCGATGACCATAAGCATGATGGTAGACAGGCGGACGCAGAACCAGTAGCCGTCCTTGACACGCCGGTACAGCCCGGCACCGTAATTGTATCCGCACACCGGTTGGAAGCCTTGCCCCAGACCGACAATGATGGAATTGATGGCAAGCATGACGCGCATCACAATCGCCATGGCGGCGATAACCGCATCACCAAAGGGGTTGGCAGCGAGATTCACGCATGTGGTCGCGAGTGAACCGGCGCCTTGCCGCAGCAACGATGGCATGCCGCCACCGATTATCTCACGCACGAGCAGCATGTCCGGCCGGCTGTTGCGCACGTCAAGTGTGACGACACCGCGACGGACGGCAAACGTGACCAGCAGGATGAAACTGATGGTCTGGCATATCGCGGTGGCGATGCCGGCGCCGGTGATGCCGAGTCTGACAACAAAAATCAAGAACGGCGCGATCAGAAAGTTCAACAATGCGCCGGTGACCAGACCGATCATGCCGTATAGGGACAATCCTTGGTAGCGCAGCAGACCGTTGAGCGCGAACGATCCGCACACCATGGGAGCCGCGAGAAGAATCGGCGTGAGATATGCGATGGCATACGGTGCGATGGTCGGCGTCGAACCGAGTACGACCACCAGACGAGGCAAGGTGACCAGACCGATGACGGCGAGCACGCATCCGCCCAACACCGCTCCGCAGAAGCCGACCGCGAGCAGGCGCGCGGCACGCTCGGTATTGCGTTTGCCCAGTTCCCGGCTCATGGAATTGCCGGAACCATTGCCGAAGAAGAAGCCGAACGCTTGGAATACCGTCATCACCGAGTAAGCGATGCCGATTGCGCCGGACTGCGAAGTGCCCAGACGACCGATGAAATACGTGTCCGCGAGATTGTATGCGGTGGTGACCAAGTTTGAGATGACCGCCGGGAGACACAACGCGAGGATCAGGCCGCGAACCGGGGCACCTGTCATACGGCGGTATTGTGCGTCGGCGCTCGCACGGCGTGGTGCGGTTTCGCCTGCGGACGCCGACGCGGCATCTGATACCGCGCCTGGCGCCGACGGGGACGACGGCATACTCTGCCCGTGCCCATGATCTGATGAATTCCCTGTCACTCGATTCATCCTAACCGTGGGTGGTGTCGGAAGACGAACGGTTTGTACGCGTCTGGAGTCACTGCCGCCGGCAACTCCAGACCGCGCCAATCCTCTACGGTTCAGTCCCGCAAGAGAATTTCCGTCAACGCGCCAATCACCGCGTCAGGCATTCCGTTCGCCGCGAATAATCCGCCGCCAAAAGCGGGTGCCGTTGTGAAGGTACGCAAAGCGCCAATCGCACGCACGCCCTGCTCATATATCGCCTGCATTGCGTGTTCCTTGGAACTATACGGCATCTGCGCGTGCATGAGCACCTTGAGCGCATCGGACTCAATCGGGTTGTCTGCGATGCGCAGCCCTCCCTTGATTGCCATGGTCATGCCCGCAGAAGACGGCACCCGAGGCACGGTGATCGACAGGCTCAACGTCGGCGCATCATAGGAGATTTCCACCTTGTCGCAGACGGTGTTGTCGATGTTGACGCTGATATCGGCAGGATTGACGTCGGCGACGCCGCGGAACACAATCGTCCAGTCGCGTCGCGACGGTACCGCGTCTGCCTTGCCCTCAACCGGGGCGATGGTGAACAGCGAACTGCAGCCGTCGCCCGAGGCCATCCGGCTGGTGTCGCTCCAGTTGAACGCCATGCGCGTAGTCGCAGTGTGCTCCCCTGATTCGCCGACCGGTGCGGATTGTGCAGACGGCGCAGACAGCACAGACGGCACGAATACTCCATCATCCTCGATCATCGCGAAACGACCATCCGCGCCGGGGAACACCAGTACTCGCAGGGATTGCGGATTGTCCAGATCGTTGACGGCATCGCCATCGCCGAGCTCCTGCAACGGCACGATGCCTCCCGCCTGGGCAAACACAGGAATGCGATCGATGGCGCGCCATACTTCCAACCGTCGCCCGGACGGATTGGAAGAACCGTAGCGGCGGCCATCGAAGAAGTCATACCATTCGCCCTGCGGCAACCATGCGTCGGCGCGACCGAGTCGGACGGAATCGTCATCATCCGAGACAATCGGCGCAACCAACAGCTGCGTGCCGAAACGGAATTCATCCGGGACTTCATATGCCTGCGGATTATTCGGGTCGGCCCAATACATCGGTTCGACGAGCGGCATGCCTTCGAATGCCGCCCGGTAGTTCATGGTGTACAGGTACGGCAACATCATGTGACGCAACCGCAGAGCGTCCACCATGGCATGCCGGACATCAGCGGAGAAATTCCAAGGCTCTTTGCCCATGAACTGCGAGTTGCTGGAATGCAGACGATTGATTGGGCTGAAAGCGCCGAGCTGGTACCAGCGCGCCTCCAAGTGCTCGTCCCGGTATCCGCACATATGCCCGCCGATATCGTGGCTCCACCATCCGTAGCCGATATTCGATGCCGTCGCGGTGAAATACGGCTGGAATTGCAATGATTTCCACGTCACGACGGTATCTCCGGAGAATCCGACCG
>Ga0256406_1005697_pt1 | contig 13095 bp, 7 predicted proteins | sample RumenRJG_03DNA_FD_185986 | JGI IMG/M metagenome (GOLD analysis project Ga0256406, IMG submission 185986) | Bovine rumen microbial communities from Lethbridge, Alberta, Canada - RJG_03 | ecosystem: Host-associated > Mammals > Digestive system > Stomach > Rumen | place: Canada: Alberta | collected...
TTGTACGTTAAACAGCACTCTTGTGAACTACTATTATAACGTAAAATCCAAGACCTACATGGTATACTTTTCAATTATTATGGTGGTATACTTTTCAATTACTATTTACATTTTCCTTGTAATCAGGATTCTCTTCTTTAGCTTTATTATTTCTTTTTATCTCCTTGTTTGCTTTCTTCTCGAATACGGGACGTACCTCTTTGTGTATGTAGTCATATAGTTCTTTATAGGTAGATGCTTCAAACACGTCTTTGGCATTACGGAAATCAATAATATAACGTTGTGGCTGTGATCTATATTGCCCTAGCAATTCATCACCAATTAGGAGAGGATGAAGCACTTCTTTGTTCTTAATATCTTTCAAATAAAGTTTTGCTTCATCTCGCGTAATGAGGAATTTTATAGAACCTTGTGTCTGTCCTTGATAGCAAGCCGATGATTTTCTGTTGCACTGTAGGACTTTAGCTTTGGTAACGTCAAATAGACTTAGAGCGGAATTGATGTGGTCTAATTCGTAGTCTTCAAATGGAGAATTGATTTTGTCTCCTATTTGCATAGACAACACTTTCTTTCTCTTTTCCTCCCCTTTCTTCCAAGTAGCAATAGAAACATAGACCGCTGCATCACCAGACCACACCTCAGAGGAAACAGAATCTAAAATAGTGCCACCCTGCTCCACTATATAGTCTAATCCACCCATGCGAGAGTAGTTCTGACGGATTGTATTTGTTCCTACAAGACCAGCATATTGTCCTTCTTTCATCAATGTATGGGTCTTGCGGAACCAATAGACACAAAAGTCTGCACGTCCAGGAACATCTGGATAGGCCCTTCTCAGTTTGTCAACATACGGACCACCCAATTCTTCTAACATTTTGTTTTTGGACTGGAATGGTGGATTTCCTATCACCACATCAAACTTTGGCCATTCTGAGAACAAAGCATCTTGTAATAGGATGTTGTTGTCCATATTCTCTAAAGGCAAGGAATCGTCAAAATCGAGTGCTGCACCATGAGTAGAGATACGCTTTTGGTAGGTTTGGTTGCAGAGTTCTTTAGCAATCATCATTGTCATCTTTGCCACTTCAACTGCCATTGGCTGCACATCAATTCCAAAGAACTGGCTGGTTTTAATGACTGATGGCCAACTGAATTTAAAGTTTTTGCGCTGATGGCTGGGGAATTCAAATAGTTTGTCGATGACTTGACATTCCAACTCTTTCATTTCTCGATAAGCCACAAACAGGAAATTACCACAACCACAAGCAGGATCTAACACTCTGTATTCTCCCATCTGGCGTCTCACGTCGGTCAGCTTCTCAATGGTATCCGCTTTTGCGATCTTCTCTTTCCATGGACGGATAATGGTTGGGGTAATAACCCTTAACATATCCACCTCGCTTGTGAAGTGTGCGCCAAACTTATGACGCTCTTTAGATCGCATGGTTCCTTCAAAAAGTGCTCCAAAAATAGAGGGATTTATTTTCGTCCAATCTTTATCGGCAACTTCTTTTAATACATTCAGACAGTGTTCATCTAAGATAACAGGGTCTATCTCTTTGAACAATCCACCATTAAAATAGCGTATATCTTTGAGTTTGCCTGCTCGTGCTTGAACAGGACTCGCCATCTGACGAAACAAATTACCTATCTCATCATAAGAGTCACACTTACCTTCCAGACAATCTTGGATAATTTGTGTGAAAAAGCCTTTTGGTAATAACTCAACATCCTCAGAAAACAATGCTAAAACGCATTGTAAAATGAAATGCTGTGTTCGCTTTTTATCTTCTTGCTTGTCTATAGTAAGATATTGGTAGAGTTCACCTATCAATTTGGCTGCATCTTTAGAAATGTCTTCTGTATTATTATTGAAAAGAGGCGTTTTCCCTTCCAAAAAGGCCAGACATGTATAACGCTCAGGAAGCTCATCTATAGTAACTTCATCTACCTTATTCAAATCATCATAGATAACAAATTTGTCAAAATTACACAGAACAATATAGCGTGGCTTTCTACAACCTTCCCCAATATCTCTTGAAGGTACAAGATTCATCCAGTAGTCACGGGCCTGAGGGAAATGAGATTCTAAATTTTTAATGTCTTTTCTCTTCATTTCTATCAAGACACCGTCTTTACCTGCTGGACTCCATAAACAATCGATAAATTTTGTTTTTTCTGTTTCAGTCTCTTTCACTCTAACTTCAAGATTCCCGTCTGCCTCCATAATACCTTTGTGTCCAAAAGCACGGAATAGACGGTCACAAAACAATTGAGCTTGTCCCTTCTCGTCACCAGACAAATTGCCTCTAACATACGAAACAAATTCTTCAATATTCTGTTTATTCATATTTTGCTATTAATCTGTTTTTCGACTTCAAAGATAGCAAATAATTTGTGATTATGCAAATTTATTCCGAGGCAATGTCGCGTTACTGGAAGATGATGACTGCGGAAAGATTTGTTGGGCACTCTTATTATTAAATCAAAATCGGTTATTAGACCGAGAAAAGGCGTTTTTTGCAGGGACGGCGTATCGTATATTTATACGCAGTTTTGCATATTCGGAGGAGCGGTTTTGCCGTTATAACGCCAAATGCTTGCGTTTTTTCCGACCGAGTTGAACTTGAGTCGCAAATACGCGAATCTCGCGCATCGGCGTAACTTGCTATGGCACAACGACTTCTGCTTTTTAACACTCAAAAACGTCACGAAAATCCGCCTGAAAGTGCCACTTTTAGCTTCCAAAAGTGTAACTTTTGCGATGCAAAACGACAACTTTGGGCTCCTGAAAGGGCAACTTTCGCAACATCAAAGTGGCACTTTCACTTTTTTACCCTTCAAAAACGGATTTCCAATTGTTAAAAAACCACTTTTTTCTTCCTATTTTTCCTTTTTTTCGTTGTCGCGTTTTTTTACTTCGAAATATGCAGTTTCGAGGCTGTTTTTGTATAAATATTCACGTGAAAGGTGGGAGTTCCGTCATTGAAGGAAGCACGTTGAGTGACGGAAAATCGGTAAAAGATATCTACATTTTGAAATAAATTTCACGCATTCGGAATAATTGATTATCTTTGCAACGAGTTAATATGGAACTGCGAAAACGCATCAATGCCTGGATTCTGCTGGGGCTGTTCATTCCGCTGATGATGACCGCCTCGCTGCATCGCCACGAAGTTGTTGGCGAGCAGGAGACGTTGTGCGAAGCGTGTGTCCACCATCAGGCGCATAGCGGTCATCTGGCAAGCGGTTTTTCGTGCGGAATCGAGTGTATTTTCTGCCAGTTCCTCACCTTCAGTTTCATCAAGGCTACGGCTATTTGCGTCGCTGCTCTCACGATGCTGGGCGTTGTGATGCGCAGGGCTGACGACCGCCCGTATGCCTATTTACCCGTATCTTACAAATCATCGCGCGCACCGCCTTACATCCTGTAGTGTTTTTTATTTTATAGTCTAATTACTTAAAACTCAACAGGATGAAAAAATATTTATTCCTGCTGTTGCTATTATATGTATGTATCATGGCGACGGCACAGGAGACGCCCGATTCTACGGACGTTTTCTTCCGACACCTCAATCTGAGCGAGGTGGTCGTGACGGGTGTGGCTGGCGAAACAAAACTGAAGAATGCCTCCACTCCCATTTCGCTCATCACCAACGATGAGCTTCACCACACTGCGGCATCGAACATCATCGACGCCATCGCCCGCAAGCCGGGACTTTCGCAAATCACCACCGGCAGCGGCATCTCGAAACCCGTCATTCGCGGACTGGGCTACAACCGGCTGATTGTCGTGAGCGACGGCATCCGCCAGGAAGGACAACAATGGGGCGACGAGCACGGCATAGAAATCGACGGCAACAACGTCGGCAGCGTCGAGATTCTGAAAGGTCCGGCAAGTTTGATGTACGGCTCCGATGCGATGGCTGGCGTGCTGGTGTTCAACAGTGAGCCGATTGTTCCGCTGGGAGAAGTGCGCGGAAGCCTCTCGAGCGAGTACCAGTCCAACAACGGGCTGCTGGGCTACTCGTTCCGCATCGGCGGTAACCAGAAAGGACTGGCATGGAGCCTCCGCTACAGCGGCAAGCACGCCCATGCCTACAAAAACCGCTACGACGGCTACGTGAGCAACTCGCAATTCAGCGAACAGGCACTGTCGGCACTGTTCGGCATCCACCGCGACTGGGGATTTTCGCGTTTACGCCTCAGCTATTTCCAAACCACACCGAGCATCATCGAAGGCGAACGCGATGAGGAGACGGGAGAACTGGAGCGCCCATACGAAAAGGTGAAGACCTACGGGCACGGTCTCCCCTACCAGAAGGTGTACCACTACAAAGCGGTGTGGGACAACTCCATACGAATCGGAGACGGACGGCTGAAAGCCATTGTCGGCTACCAGCAAAACCAACGGAAGGAGTTCGAGGAAGAGGACGACCCCAACCGCTATGGGCTTTACTTCCAACTGCACACGCTGAACTATGATTTCCGCTATACCATCAACGAGAACGAAGATTGGAAAACTGCAATCGGAACAAACGGAATGTACCAACGCTCGCTGAACAAAGGCGACGAATACCTGATTCCGGCATACAGGCTGTTCGACATCGGACTCTACCTGACGACGGGAAAGGAATTTGGACGATGGAGCGTGAACGGCGGCATACGGTTCGACCGACGCAACATCCACAGCGAGGCACTGACCGACGACGGGGAGGAGCGCTTCGAGCAGTTCTCACGCCACTTCAACGGCGTGACGGGAAGCATCGGGGCGGTGTGGCATCTCACGCCGACGCTCAACCTGCGTGCCAACATCGCACGGGGATTCCGCGCACCGAACATCAGCGAACTGGGGTCGAATGGCGTGCACGAAGGAACCATCCGATACGAACTGGGCAACCACCAACTGAAAGCAGAATACAGCTGGCAGGCAGACTTGGGGGCAAACTTCTCTTCGAAATGGGTTTCCGCACAAGTAAACCTGTTTGCCACAGCCATCGACAACTACATCTTCCTGCACAGAATAGACGGCGTGCAGACGGAAGGCTACAACACTTACAAATTTGACAGCGGAGACGCACGACTCTACGGGCTTGAAGCGGAACTGGATTTCCACCCGTTCCACAGTCTGCACATCGGAAACACCTTCTCAATGGTCAACGCCACACAGCGCCACCAACCGCGCGAGAGCAAGTATCTGCCGTTCACACCGCCGGCAAAATGGAACGCCGAGGTGAAATACGAGATTACGCACGACGGACAACTTTTCAATAACACCTTCGTCGCTGTGGGCATGACGTGCAATTTCCGACAGAACCACTTCTACGCAGCTGAACAAACAGAGACGGCAACGCCCGGCTACACACTGTTCAACCTCTCGGCTGGGAGCGACCTGACGGTCCGCGGAAAGAAGGTTGCCAGCCTGTTCATGGAAGTGAGCAACCTGACGAACAAGGCTTACCAGCACCATCTCAGCCGGTTGAAATATGCGGACGTAAACCCTGTCACCGGACGAAGAGGTGTATTCAACATGGGACGCAACATCATCGTCAAACTGCAAATACCAATTATGTAGGGAGCTGATTCCGCCACGCAGGATTAATGCGGACGGGCACTTCTCTCCCATCCGCATGTTCTGCCCGCCAAAGCATGGAGATGATACGAAGAAAGGGAAATGAAGGTACACCCTCATTTCCCTTTCTTTCGTGTATTGAACTTCAGATTTAACCCTAATCGGTCATCAGTGCGTGACTTTTGCCTTTGCCGGTTTGCTCTCGTTGCTCATCCTGTCAAGCGTCGTCACGACATAGGTAAACCGCTGTCCACCAGCGTCGGGAAGACGGAAGAAAGTCTGTTTGGTCACGGCTACGATGTGTTTCGGGTCATTGATGTTGACAGACTCGCCCTTCGCAAACCGATAGACAACATATTGATGCGGCTGGTCGCCCCACTTCTTTCCTGATGGTGCCGTCCAAAAGAGCACCATGCCGTCTTCGGTCATGATGGGCTTGAGACGCTTCGGCTTTTTGGGTGCCTTGCTGTCGATGAACGGCATGAGCGGCTGAAGTGCGGGATAGCGCCAATAATTGTTTCTGAGCGCGGTGCCGTAGTTTCCGGTGTTGTCAACAACCGCCTTGGCATACCAAAGCACCGTTCCCTTGACATTCTTCATCTGCGCATGCAACTGTCTCTTGATTCCGAGCTGATGGCTGCGCGGATTGTTTGGGTCGGGATGTTTGACGGTTCTTTCCACATCTTCGCCGATGTAGAGCGGGCGGGCTCCGGCATATTTATTCCACCAGGTGATGAGCGTCTGATAGTCGGCAGCCTTGTTGCCTATCTCCCAATAGATTTGCGGAACACAATAGTCTATCCATCCGTTGTTGACCCACAGAAGGACGTCGGCATAGAGGTCGTCATAATTCTGCAACCCGTTGGTATTGCTTCCGATATGTGGGTCGGACTTCTTATTTCTATAGATTCCGAAAGGAGACACACCAAACTTCACCCACGGCTTGGTCTTGCGTATGGTTTCACCAAGTTGCTTCACAAAGAGGTTGACGTTGTCGCGTCGCCAGTCGTTGATATTGCTGAATCCGTTGTTATATTGCTGGAACTGACGCTGGTCGGGAATGTTCTGTCCTGCTGCAGGGTAAGGATAGAAATAGTCGTCAATATGGAGACCATCCACGTCATACCGCTTGAGAATATCCTCTACGACTTGGCAGATGTAGTTCCTGTTCTCCGGTATTCCCGGGTTGAGGATGAAGAGCCCGTCGTATGCAAACACCCAGTCGGGATGCTTGATGGCGACATGGTTGTTGGCAAGCTGCGTAGTGTTTTTGGTTTTCGCACGGTAGGGATTGATCCACGCATGAAGCTCCATGCCCCGCTGATGGCATTGTTCTATCATCCACTGCAACGGGTCCCAATAGGGTTGTGGCGCCTGTCCTTGCTTGCCAGTGAGGAACCGACTCCATGGTTCTATATCGCTTTGATAGAGTGCATCGCATTCGGGTCTGACTTGGAAAATGATGGCATTGACACCGTCTTTTCTGAGTTCATCCAACTGATAGAGCAGCGTTTGTTGCATCTTCTGGGTGGACATACCCAAAAACTGTCCGTTGACGCATTGTATCCATGCTCCCCGGAACTCACGTTTGACTGGAGTCTGCGCATGGAGCAGCGAAGGAGTATGGAGCAGTGCGAGAAGTAAGATAAGAATGCTGCGACTGATGATAGGTTTCATAAGCGTGAAAATAATTAGGTGTTTTTTGATGGGGCTCATCAGCATGAACCGTTATTGTAACGAGAAAGAGGGATCCGGCAAAAGCAGGACCCCTCTTTCTGTTATCATCTTACATAAATAAATATCTGTTGTCGGTCACGTCAGCTTTCCGCTGCAGTTCGTATTGTATCGCCTGGAAGAGCCGTTGCAGTTCTCCCATTGCCGCCTTCTGTCCATATTGTTTCTGCTCGAATTTTCCCGGCAGTGTCTTTTTGTCGGTCACTTGGAAGAGATATACGGCAGCATTTCCTACGATTGGGCGTGCTGAGAATTTGCCTTTGGCTGTTGCCGTGGCTGCTCCGCTGAGTGCAGGCTCTGACACCATGAGTGCCGGAACCATTGCCGGTGCAGCGAATGTGATTTGCTCAACAGTTGTTGTCTTACAGCCTTTTTGCTTGGCGGCTGCAATAGAGTTCACGCCTTTGAGCTTTTCGATAATCATCTGCGCTTTCTTGTCTTTGATGACTTCAGCCTTCACGGCGCTGTTCACCTGCTGGTGAGAGAGCGCCATGTGTCCTTTCGGATTGATTTTAGTGAGTGCTACTACCAGCAGCTCGTCGTTGTTTCCACACTTGAACACGTCCGACAGGTCGCCTTCTTTAGCCTCGAAGGTCCACTTGAGGGCATCGCGTGTTCCTTGTATTCCTGCGATGGTACCTGCAGAAGTCGTTACCATCGGCAGCTCTCTTACGATATATCCTGCCTTCGGCGCATTCTTCTCAAGATCTTGGAGGTTTCTGTTGCTTGCCACGAACTGATTGAATTTGTTGTAAATCTCCTGCGATGTCTCATCAGAGAAATCAATCGTACGCTTGATGACTGCCACGTCATATTTCTCTTTCATTGCTTTCTTGTCGAGCACTTGCAGGATGATGTTTCCTTGTGTCAGGTGGATGTTTTTGAGTTCGTTGACAGCCATCGCATTCATCGCGTCGAAAACAGTCTTGTTTTCTCTCGACTGGCTGACTGCCTGGAATTGCTGTGTACCGGTAATCCATTCAGCTTCACCCGTCTGGTTGTACTTTTTAGCGATAGCAGCGAAGTCCGCTCCGTTCTGCAGGGCAGTGAGCACGCTGTCTGCCTTTGCCTTTGTCTCAGCTGGAGTTGCAGCCATGACAGAGATGGCTCTGTACTGGATAGAGTCAGGAAGATTGCTCTTTCCTATCAGTTTAATGATATTGAAGGTATTGTCCTGTGTGTTTTCAGTCACCTTGGTCGTTGTTCCCACAGCAATTGAGTCCAGTCTGGCTGCGACATCAAGCGGCAGGAGGTTTTTGGTCACCGGCACGCCAGCATATTTCATGAGCGACTGGCTTTTGTTGACCACCTGCTCAGGATTCTCAGCTGTCTGGAGCTCTTCAGCAAACTGTTCCATTTTCTTACGGAGGTCCGCTTTATCGGCTGCCGAAGCAACTTTCTTCACCTCGATATATTTGATTTCTCTGATTTCCTGCGGGATGAAGAAACGCTCTTTGAGTTGGTCGTATTTAGCCTTCAACTCCTGGTCAGAAACCTTTACGTCATTGTCATTGATAGAGTTGTATTCGATGTATGCGAGTTCGACGTTGGTCTCTTGTTTTTCAGCATCGAACGCAAATTTTGCCTCTGCCGGATTGGAGAGAACGCTTTCCTGCAAGAGCACCATGTATTTCTGCGCGAGCAGGTTCTGTTTGAGCTGATTCTCCTTGAAAAGCCAATATTTGTAGATGGGCGCAAGCTGCTCTGCGAGCTGCGGATTGTTCTGCTGCGCCTGTTTGTAAGATGCGAGGAATTGCTTGAGTGCGTTTGCATCGAAGCGTCCTGTCTGCTGATTGTGGAACTGTGGAATGGGAATTGAGAGGAGCATTTGGTTGGTTCCCTGGTTGATGATGTTCTGTATCTCCTCATCTGTGACAGTGATACCCAGTTCTTTGGCTTCTGCTTCAATCATTTTGTTATTGAGCAACTCCTGCCATGCGCTTTGTCTGATTTCCTCGTCTGAAGGAGTTCTTCCCTGCATGGCAAATTCCGTCTTCATAGCTTCGGTGTACTCTTCAACGTATCTCTGATAGTCGATAGCATTGATTTTTTCTCCGTTAACTACTGCAAGTTTTTGCTTTGTTGCCACATTAGATGATTCGCATCCTCTGAAGAGGTCTCCAGCTACGAATGCGAAGAGTGCGAGTCCGATTACTCCTACGAGTATCGGTCCCCAGCTTCTGATTTTTCCTATTGCTGCCATATTTTAATTATGTTTTATTTTTTATTATCTTAGAAAAAGCGCACAAATTTACAAATAAAAAATGGAATAGATGAAATTTTTAGATGCAAAAATTGGTTTGTGGGCATTGGAAGGGGGCTATTGGTTGGTTTTTCGACCGTTTTCCTGTGTATTCTCCATCGCATCGCCACTTTTTTCACTCGTTGCTGTCTTCTGGCGGCTGCGGTTGGTTGAGCTTCAGTTCAACGAGTTGTATCTTGGTATTTGTTTTTTTGATGACTTTGCATTGGAAGTCATGAATTTGTATGGTTTGATTGATTTTAGGGAAATTCTGGTGGTAGTGCAGTATGAGTCCCGCGAGTGTATTGTACTCGTCATCTTCCGGCAGGTTGATGTTGAGCATGTTGTTGATTTTATTGATTTCGAGTCTTGCCGAAATAATATATGTGTCGGGATCTGTCTGCTTTGCGACAAGCTGTTTGTTGTCGTGCTCATCCTCGATTTCTCCGAGAATTTCCTCTATGATATCTTCGAGTGTGACGATTCCTGCCGTTCCACCGAATTCATCGATAATGGCTGCGATGGATTTTTTCTCTTGCAGGAGTGTGTGCATGAGTTTGTGGAGTGCAATCGTTTCAGGCACAATAGGAATAGGTATGATACTGGGAAGTTTGTCGCTTGTTTCTTTTGTATTAAAGAGTTGTGCAGCGTGTATGTAGCCGATAATGTGATCGATATCTTGTTGGTAGATGATGATTTTCGAATTTCCTGTTTCGATGAATTTTTGTTTGAGCTGCTGCGGTGTAGCATTGTCGGGGAGGGCATTGATTTCTGTTCGTGGAATCATGCAGTCGCGCCCTTTTTTCTCGTGGAGCTGAAGGGTATTTTTGATAAGCTGTGTATTCTGTGATGACTGAGAAGGCTGCGATTTCTGTGAAGACTGGGAGGCATAAGCGCTCGGTTCATTGTCTGTCGTGATGATGGTATTTTGTATGAGATTGTCAAGGTCGTCTTTCGTAAATATGTGTTGCTGCTGTTTATCAGAGGATTTGAGTCCTGTGAGTCTTAAAATTGCGTTTGCAATGTTGGTCGTGGTTTTCGCAATGGGATAGAGTACGACGTATGTGATATAGGCGGGTATGGCGAGTGTATTAAGGAACTTGTGCGGATTGTTTTTGAAGATGTTTTTGGGGAGGAATTCTGCAGTAAAGAGCACGATGAGTGTTGACACGATGGTGTCGATGGCAAGTTTGATTGCCGGATTAATGGAGTCGGCGGAGAAATGTTGCGTGAGGAGTTGGTCGGTAAGGTATGCGAATATGATTCCGTAGATAACGAGTGCGATATTATTACCGACGAGCATGGTTGAGATAAAGTTGTCAGGGTGCTGATAGAATTGCTTGAGGCATTTTTGCGTGATGCCTGTTTTTTGCTGATTGATTTGTGCAATCATCTTGTTTGACGCAACAAATGCGATTTCCATTCCCGAAAAGAAGGCTGAGAAGAGAAGAGTTATGATTAGTGGGATCATCTTTAAATGGACATTTGATTATTAAAAACGAGCATCCGAGGACTATCGTGTGATTGGCATAGGCTGCTTGGGCGGACGGCTTATCATCTCTTCTCCGCTTCCTTCTTCAGACACAGCCGGCTTGCTGTCGATGTCACCTCTCTCGAATGCTGCCTTGGTGTTCGTGACGTGATATTTTGTCATCTGCTCATTGGACACGAAATGTGTTCCTTGCAGTTGGCGCTCGGGGGTGTTGAGCTGTGAGAACTTGTTGGAATAGAGTTGGTGTTGGTTCTCATCCCAGAACAGCTCTTCTGACTTGAATTGCAGTTGGTTCTTGGTGTGTATGCGCACTCGTCCCCGGAGTTCCCAGAGCCGTTTCGTATCATAATAGTATGCGGTATCGGCTTCGATATGTGCCTGGACGTGCAGTTTTTGGTCGAACTGCTGAAGGTGCAGTCCTTTTGTGAAAAGCCATTTGGAAGGGTTGGTGTTGGGGTTGACTTCCCACTGCTCGGTGATGATTCTGTATTTGATGACTCCTGAGTCGGATATAAGGGTATTGACTCCGTAGGTTGTCATGACTGCGACCGAGTCTTTCGGATTGATGGCGGGAGCTGTGTGTTCTTTCTCTTGCGAACAGGATATTGTCACTACGCTAATCAATAAACAAAAAATGATGATTATCAAATGCCGAACAGCACAACTGACTCGAAAGAAACCATGACCTCTCCCTGCCCTTCTCAATGGGAGGGAATAAACTGGAAGGTGGATGATGTCGTCGTTGGCTGCAGGCTTTATTCGAATTTCCATTTTTGGAACCATTTTTCGTTGAATGTGAGCCCGATATTGAAGCGTATGGTGTTCTCCTTGAGGGCACCTTTAGCTTGACTCTGAACATATTGTGCCGAAATATTCAGCACGGAACGGTTGTTGTAAGTGTTGACAATGGGAATTCCGAATCCTGCTGAAATGGATATTTCTTTGGGACCGTCTTGGTTGTTATATTTGAAATAAGGCGTGGCGTAGGATGCTCCTGCGCGGTATCTTATCCTTCGGAAGAAGTTTCTTGATGCCGTATTGGGACAGAATTCTGCTCCGACATTGACCTTGTGGCGGTCGAGGAAATATTGGTCGTTGAGCACATAATCCGGTTGATTGCCAATTATCTGATATTGTGGGAATGAGACTGATGCCCATTTCTGAAGGGTATAATCTACTCCGATTTTGATTCTGTTCTTGTGGTTCCACATGATTCCCGCACCAAGCATCTGCGGAAGTTCAAGCTTCTGCCCGATTTTATAGATTGTGGTATCAGAGAGACCTGTCTGTGAGTTGGTTGAGATGACTTTGCATTGCGGGTCGGCACTGATTTTATGTCCCGGTGTGTAGGTGAGTCCGAGCGCTATGCGGTCGTTTTTGGTGATTTGGCGTGAAAGTTGCAATGCGAGGTCAATTTTGTAGGTATTGACATCTGCCGTATAATATTTGGACAGTGTGTTGATATAAGCATCGCTGTATGAGTTGACGACAGCCCGGTCATATCCTCCCCAGACGTATGAGAAGTTGGCACCGACGGCGATTCCGCGGATGGGCTCATAGCCTACGCCGACGTAAATCTGACGGAGTCCTCCCGAACCAGTATAGGTATTGGTGTACGTGGTGTTTCCTTGCGGTGAGACGTTTTGGGTCGTTGCGTAGTTATATCCCACGTTGGTGAAGGGCAATATACCGAAACTGACTCCAAGATGCCGCATCACTCTGAATCCTGCCACTGCGTATTCGAAATTGGCATTCTTGGCGTTCAGCTGTTGACCATTCTCCTTGAACTTCGCTATCTGGAGCGATGCCCCTGCGTCAAAAAGGAACATGAGTGAGTCCATGTATGCGTATGATGCGGGGTTGGCATAGTTGACCTGAGTATTCTCCTGAAAAGCAATGCCCACTCCGTTCATTCCTCTGTTGAAGCCACTTGTCTGATCAGCATGCACTCCCCATCCATACTGGCTGTAAGGTGAGTTGGTTCCGCTTTGTGCGTAGGTCGCCAATGCTACCATAACGAAGCAGGCGGTGATATATATTTTTTTCATGTTTCCG
>Ga0256406_1005698_pt1 | contig 13094 bp, 1 predicted proteins | sample RumenRJG_03DNA_FD_185986 | JGI IMG/M metagenome (GOLD analysis project Ga0256406, IMG submission 185986) | Bovine rumen microbial communities from Lethbridge, Alberta, Canada - RJG_03 | ecosystem: Host-associated > Mammals > Digestive system > Stomach > Rumen | place: Canada: Alberta | collected...
AGATTTTATAGCTCTCACTTCCACAGCATCCGACTGTCCCTCCTCATCAGCAATTGCCACAAAAGGTTTGGCGGCTGGGTCAGGGGTCTTGCTCGGCAGCGGCGGCAGGGCAAAGGTCACCTTCTCCGTGCTCTTCTCCGTGCTGCCGTCGCCGATGACGGCCGTCTGCGTGAAGAAAGCATTACCGAAGTCGAGCGTCGAGCCGTCGGCCCAGCTCTGCGAGGTAGAGAAGCTATTGCCATCGGCGGAAACCGTGTAGTACACATGGGGCGCGCTCATGTCGCAGGTTTTGCCGTCAGCGGAGTGCGCGGTGTTGTATCCACTCACGAGCCACGGCATGCCCTTGAGGTTCCAGCCCATATTCTCCAACTTCGTGAAGTGAGCCGAGCCGTCAGTAGGCACCTGGTTGTATTGTGTTAGCGACACGGTCTTGGCATTGCCATCCTCGGTATAGACATAGTCGCCCTCTTTACTTCCGAAGCCCGTAAAGCGAATGACAGTCTCTTCGGAGAGCGGCTTACCGAAGTTAAGCAACCAACCGTCGCAGGCCTTCACGGCAGTAGAGGACATCGGCTCCCAGCACGGCGAGTCGGAAGTATGGAAATCGTAGTCCCAAGCCGAGCGCTTCTCGCCATTGTAGGTCTTGCCCTTCGGGATGTCATACTGCTTCTCCGTAATATTACCAGCCTCGTCCGTTGTCGTCGTCAGCGCATTGGCGTAGTCGTACGGGAACGGCATCGACATCAGCGTGTACTGCATATCCTTGGGGAACGAGCGCTCGGCTGCGACATAGGACGCATGGATCACGTTGCCGTTGCCATAGAGCGAGGCTCCCGTCTTCAGCAGCAGATAACCCGGCATGAAGGCGTTCTCACCCGTGAAAACCTGGTCACCGGTATTGACGCCCAACGACAGCGATGCGTTCTTGCCGATGTACACCACGCTGCCCTCGTGGGGATAGTGGTTGCCGTCGGCCTTGGCATAGCGCGAGTCGCCATCGGCAATGCGCCAGGTCTCGAAGCAGCCCATGTCGACCGTCCCGCCCAATGTGCGCGGATTGCCAAGCACGTCACGGTCATTGGTCAAGTCGACATAATCCTTAAATCTATTGGGCAACGCAACCGTATTGCTACCCTTGTCAATGGCCAGACTGTTCTCATGCAACTGATAATAATAAGGTGCATGGTTGGTAAGGTACGTCGGCAGCGTATAAGCATTGCCCGCCGTAAGATAGGGAGCGAAGGGATTGCCCGTAGCCGCATAGCAACTGGTATAAGCTCCGCTGCCTGTGGCGGTCTCATCTGCAGACGACGCCCTGTCGGCACTGTTGTAGTCGAGTCCGTTGATGACCGCCCCCGCATTGCTCACCGTCTTTTGTCCCGCAGCATCGGCCACGACGGTGCAGTTGAGCATGACCGCACTGCTGCCCACGCTGACAATCGGCTGACCGCTTGCCGTGTTGCCATAGACGAGTGCGTTGTAGAGCAGGCCGTGTTGCAGGTTGACCACGGGATGACCTTTTCCCTGGTCATCGGTGTTCACCGTGTTGCCGTCGATCATGATATTCCTCAACACCAGCGAGTCTGCCTGGTCGCTGATGTCCACCGCCGGAGCCGTAAGGCTCTTGGCGCTGCGCACCTCCACGCCGTCGATGAGCGTACCGAGACTATAGTCGGTAGCCATCGTCGCAATTCCACCGATGCGCGTGCGCTTCGTCGTCTTCGCCGCCAAGCCCGAACGGTCGGCACACACCTGTTTGATATAGTCATCGATAGGCTGGTTCTCGAACGTCCGCGCGCCATTGTTGTAAATTTCTTTACCTGTCTCGTCTTTCACTGCCACTGGTTCCTTAGTGTAGCTCGTTGCAATGCTGCCATAGATACTCACACCGTTGCGTAGGGTGACAGTCTCTGGAGTCATATTGTCGTCAGCACCTTTGATGAAGACATACGACTTGGCCTGTGCCGGCTCCTTACCCACAGCTTTACCATTGAAATAGGTATAGACGGCCGCGGCATCGACGGCGCGCTGCACCATGCCACTGCCATAGGCATCCTGCCACGACAGTCCCGTCATGTTACCCGTCACCTTGTTCGGGTTGACAAAGAGCACGCGCTGCATGGCCGACGAACACTCATAGGCGCCCCGCTCCATGCTGCCGTCGTAGAGGCGCACCTTGTAGGCAAGGTCCTTGGTGTAGGCCATGTCGGCAAGCATCGTGAGGATATTGTCCTTATCCAGCTTCACGTCATTGCCCGTCTTGTCCTTGATGGTCATACCGGGTACCCAGCCGAGCACCTTGCGGGCATAGAGCAGATAATCGGCGCGCGTCAGTGTGCGCACGCCCGGATTGATATGGTAGTCGCGCAGGCTGATGTCCTTGCCGTCGCCATTGACGAAGTTCGGCCCCTCCATAGCGTTGTAGTTTCGGCTGTCGAGGCCCACATTGTGGTATTTGGCCTCCTCGTCGGTGTTCGTGATGCCCGTGATAGCATTATACTGCATGGAGTCGCCGATGGCAATGCCCTCGTACTGCGTCGTCATTTTGTTGTTCTGGTCGTCTTTCCAAATGATGGAGTTATAGAGCGACGACGTGCCCGTGGCGGCATCGCTGAGCGTGATATGTCCGCCATTCATGGCGAAGGTGCAGTTGACGATGCTCACGGCATCGGTACTCTCCAACGGATTGCCCGAGCCGGAGTGGAACACGCTGTTGTAGATGAGCGAGCGGCCTCCGCCCTTCTCGATGCGCACGGCAGGTACCGACGCATCAGCGCCGTTCTGCTGGAAGATGCAGTTCTTGATGGTCAACTTCGGCACATTAATGGCATCGAGTGGCGTCGTTGTCTTTTTCGTCGGATCTTTCACATCACTCTTGAACTGCTCCTTATAGTAGATGGCGGCACCGCCGATATCAGAGCCCACACTCTCCGTGTGCTTGGCCATCGCATAGTTGTTGACAAAGGTCAGGCCGTCGAAGGTGATGGGCATGACCTTGCCGGTCGACTTTGATGACTTTGTGATAGACCCCTGCGTGAGGTCTATTGATTCACCAGACGATCCTCCGGACCTGTTACCCTGCGTCTCCCACTGCTCGGCATCGGAGATGAGGAAGAGGTGGGCCATATTGTCGGACGTCGATGTCGACTTCTTAGCCATCTGCAGGACGGTGGGATTCTGCTCGATATCACGCGCCCCTTCTATGTCCTTGCTGTACCCGCCCTCGATGGTCAGGCTCTGCGCCATATAGTCTTGTCCGGAGATAATCGTCTTCTTCAGTGCCACCATGTCGTTGTTGGCTCCGGTGTGAATCTGGAAACCATTGTTGCTCTCGTCGAGCGTGTAGGTCGGCGAGTAGGTGCCGCCCATGACCTTCACGACCTTTGGCCGGTCGTTACGGCTCAGGAGCAGTGTCTCGATGGCACGCTGCAGGTCGCTCGTCGGTGTCTCCCAAGAACGGCCGTCGGCGGTTTTCGCGCCGGTGCGCTCCTCATCCGACACCCACATCACATCGATGCTGTCGCCGTCAGCGACGGTGAGCTGTGAGTGCTGATACTCGTACACGCCGATGTCGATAAAGTCTTGCTTAGTATTACCCAACGGGTCGGCGGAGATACGGTTCATATTTGAGTTGCTCTCCTCACTCTTGTCATCGGCATAGTCCATGTATTTCTCATCGCCTAACGGCAGGAGGGTGAGGTTGTAACTGTGCTTAAAGAACTTGGAGAGGCCGGGATAGATGCCATGAGCCTCGAACTCGTCGTTGGCATCCTTCTTATAGTTTCCTTTCTCGTCCTGGTCTATCTCTCCCCATCCGGCGTCGGTGAGGAGGTTGACGCGCGAGATGAGCCAGTCGGCACTCTGCATATATCCATCGACACCCGCCTTCGACGACGGCATGATGAAGTTCGGGCCGTCGACGGCCTCGTTGTTATCGCTGATGATGACATTGTTGTTATAGCCGCCCAAATATTTATACAGGTCACTCAACTTGTCATACCCAAGATCTGTATCAAAGGCCCTCAAATCAGTGGGTGATGTCTTTGCCTCCTGTCCGTGACCATTCTGGTAAGCACAGAAGAAGAGTGCCTCAGCTTTGTCGTCTCCGAAGTTGGCGAGTTGTACGTTACCGTCCTTGTCGACCTCGTTGCCCCAGAAGATGCTGTTGACAGCGATGTGCATGTTGCTCGACTTTGAGTTCGGCAGCGTGTTGTAGATAGACGGGAAGCTATGCGCCTTGTTGCGCACGGAGTTGCAGTTGATGACGGCAATGGATGAGTTGTCGCCGGCCCACAGCACACCGCCATAGCCCAACGTCTGATTGTTGGTCATGTTATTTTTATTGGTGTAGGTCTTTGTCAGCGTTCCCGTGCCCATCTTCGCCTCGTTGTTGGCAAAGATGCTGTTGACGATGGTCACCTCATCATTTGTGGCGATGGCGCCGCCACCCGACCAGGAGACATTGTCGCGGTCGTCCTTATCGGCTGCGGTGTTGTCAGGACTCTTCGAGTAGTTCTGCACGAACGAGCAGCCCACGACATCGAGCTGTCCGTTGGTGTAGATGGCTCCGCCGAGGCGTGCACTGTTGTTCTGGAAGAGCGTGTTCGACACCACCATCGGGATGCTGCGCTTCGGCGCACCGACACCATCCTCATAACTGTCATCATCACTGGTGGTGCCGTCGACGAAGATGCCGCCGCCACGGAAGTACCACATCTTGTTCTGCACGGTGCTCTCATAGCCCATGGCCATACCGTCACGGATGATCAGTCCGTCAAGGATGATGGTGCGGTTCATGCGTGATTCAAGAGCCTCTTTCGACGCATCCGTCGTTATTGTCGCCAAGTTGGCATCGCTGAAGTATTCCGGCAGCTTGCCCACCGACTTCTCATCAGCATTGCAGTTGATGACATGATATACGTTCTTCACCTCAAGGTCGGCACCCACGGAGAGGCCAGAGAGAATGGTCTGGTTCTTCATCTCCCACGGCTCGACGATGGAGTTCTTGTTGATGTCGTAACGCTCGCGCTGGTTACGGATCTTGTCGGTGCTACAGCCATAGAGGGTGACGCCATTGACTTCTACAGTCTTGTCAGTAGTCTCCTGACAGTACATGTGATTCTCTTTGCTGACGTCGATACCTCCGATAACGGTCACACCCTCCGGGATGTTGAACGTATTGGAGCGCACGGCACCCTGCTCGCCATACATATTAGTATATGGATAGTATGTACCACCCGCCACAAAGACCTCGAAGCGGTGGTTGCGCGGCTTGTCCTTATCCGCTGTTCCGGCAACATCATCCCTTCTTCTGACGCTACTGATATAGTCAAAAGCGTCGCCGAGGCGCTGGAAGGGGTTGGCAAAGGAGGAGCCCACCTGCTTGTAGATTTCATCATCACTGTCAAGGAGCTTGTTGGCCTTGTCGTTGGTGACATTGGTAGGATGGACGACGAAAAGGCGGTAGAAGACCTTCGCTAAGGTGATGTCGTAGCTGGCATTGATGGCGCGGGCTCCGATATCCGTCGAAACATTATTCTTGCCAACGAGTCCCGTACCGTCATAGGCAACCTGCACAGGATCTGTGGCGGTCTGTGCCATGCGCTTCACACCGGCGATGTCGACGGAGTCGATGCCGGGGAAGAAACGTATCATGTTGCGCATCGTGGTATAAGGCAGAGCGGCACGCGTCAGCACCGACGACTTCTGTAAGGCGTAGTACTGGTACTGCCGTGTTTCTGTCTTCAGCTTGTCATCAGCCGTCCAGCGCACGCCCTCATCGGAATTACTGTTGACACTGATATTGTTGACACCGGCCTCACGGACATTCGTCACGGCGCTATAGTTGACGGGGAAGTTCCACACATCCTGCTGGGCATCGACATTGACGACACCGGCGATATCGCTCTGGTCGTTACTCTCGTTCATCCATACCACATTGCCGATGGAGCGCAGGTTGGTATTGAAGAAGATGCCGCCGCCATTCGACGAAGCCTGATTATACACAATCGTGTTGTAGGCCAGGATGGCCCAGGTGTCAAGACCGGTGGTTTCAGGCTCCTCGATGGCGATACCAGCGCCATAGGCCGCCGTGTTGTCCTGGATGATACTTCCCGAAACGATGCCCGACGGCTGCACGTAGAGTCCGCCGCCATAGCCGGAGGCTTTGTTGTTCTGTATCACGCAGTTGGTGATGTCGGTGAAGTCAGTGACGACGGCGGCACCACCGCGCTGATCCTCCGGCAGCACACCGTCGGCCTGTCCGTTCTCGATGAAGCAGCCGTTCAACTCGGCGCGCGAGAAGAGGTTGTCGCCCGGCGTCTTCTCCCAGGTGGCCTTATAGGTCGTCACCTTTTTGCTGAGGAGCTCGTAGATAGGCAGACCGTCGGCATCCTCCCCCTTGCTGATACGCTGACCGTTCTCGTCGAAGACATAGTCGGTGAAGGTCACCACATGATAGGCGGTCGAGGTACCGAGATCGTAGTCGAATGTACCCTTGAGGAGCGTCTTTTGGTTCAGCGGGTCGCGCTTCTTGAAGTCGTCGTCCCATCCGCCCTGCACCTCCACGCCGTGTGGTATCTGGATACTGAACTGTCGGGGGTTGATATCTACGTTCGTATTATAATCGGTGGTGCGCGACGGTGCATAACCACCATCTTGCACTTGGGCAAGCTTCACGACGACATGATCACGGGGATGATCATACTTATACCGTCCGGCGGCGTCGAGCACCTGCTGCAGCTTGCTGTTACAAGCGGCATTGGATGCTGAACTGGCATTGCGGACACCGCCGCCGTTCTGGGAGACGTAGAAGGTGGCGACGTCGAAATCCGTATCCGTACCCGTCATGTCGTCCTTCGTCTTGTACACCCTGTGTTTCTCCGTTCCAGTCTCCGGCACAATCTCGCTGGCACCATTATACTCATAGGCTCCCTTGTCGATACGGCAGTCCTGAATGCGGTCGGCACCGGCAATGTCCTCGGTGACATTCAGCGGCTTCTGTGCCAATTCCGTGCCATAGAACTCTGATCCCATGTTGATACAATACTGAGCAAGATCGGAGGCGGGATTAATACTATAGGGATTATCGGTGAAGAAATAACCGGATTTCTTATATTCAGAAGGTTTCTCGCCACTATTCTTTATCGTATAATTGCTCTCGTTAAAAAGGTTTTGTGTTGCGCATGCCTTGATATAGTTTGTAAGATAAGGATCTTTCCAGTATGCATTATTTGCACCTGGCACAGCGGCATTGATATCTAATTTAAAAGTATTTGTTACAAATACCTTCTCCTGATAATCTTTATCCAATGTAGCTGTTCGTACATTGTTTCTACCGGTGTAAGTAACAGTCACACCTTCATTGATAAATCTTTGAGCCGGGGCGGAGTGATAACAACTGAATAAAATATTATCTCGACCTACGTTTGCAGCCCAACTGTTACGACAAACAATATTATAGTTTTCACCGGTTAAGCCATATCCTGTATTTCCCCAAAGAATACAGTTATATAACTTAATCTGTCCGGTAGTCCCATAACCATTAGCATCAAAGATGGCTGGTGAAATAGCATTATCAGCCTTACCTATATTATATGCTATGGTACTATTATACAACTTATTGGCAGTAGACGAAGATGCCACATAGAGTGCAAGACCTAATATCTGATGACCAGGACTACTCCAGTCAGAGGTGTTCTCCACAATCATTGAGTTGATAACTGTACCACCCATCATATAGATACCTGCGCCTACACTTTTGGGATTGGTATATGAGTATTTTTTTCCACCTTTAATAATATTATTACGAATGATACAATCTTTCACGATACTTCCGCCAGACATATATATGCCAGCGCCACCCTGTGAATAGTCATTTGGTTTTCCATCATTCCAAGTATCATAAGCAATAAGATAGTTGTTTCTCACAAGACAGTTTTTCAGCGTGATGCCAGCGCCATTCATATATACGCCACCGCCTTGACCGCCATTCACATATCCATTCTGAATGGTGAGTCCCTCCCACGTGGTAGCCGTGGTGATGCCAGAGCCATATACCACCCGCTTATTTCCATTTTCACTGCCATCCAATATCGTCTGGTACTCGCTCTTGATGTTGGAGATATCGCGTTCTCCCTCTCGCTTTCCCGGGTTGCCATAGGCTTTGAAGCCGCCATAGACGTTCACGCCGTCAACCATATTGACGGTACCCGACTCTTTATACGTACCTGCCGCAATCCAGATATTCTTAACACCACTCATTTTGGCTTGAGTAAGGGCTTTTCTCAAGGTTGGGAACGCCGTAGCCCACGACAGTCCGTCATTACTATCCTTGCCGCCCGTCTCCGGAGTCCTTACAAAATACGTGGTGCCGTTCTCAGGCTGTGTGGTGTTCTCGATGGCGCCGACATCCGGCTTGCCGCCGTAGTTGCGGTGGTTGAGGACGAAGTCGGTCTCTGTCGTGACATCCTCACCTTCTGTCACGAAGGCAGCGTTGACCATCGGGTTCATATTCATCGGGGTGTAGTCGATGGTACCGCCATAGAGTGTCGGGTCGTCAGCGTTGCGCTGCACGAAGATGGTGCGCACGGGGTTGACAAAGCGCGGATAGGTCTTGTCGTCATTACGGTCATTGCCAAAGGTGGGGACGAAATTCTTCTTAAAGTCGGCGCTGAGCCCGTGCTTGTCGTAGAGCAGGTCAATATAGTTGTTGGAGCCTGTCGGCGCGTTGCCGCCATTGCCTGTGTAGTACAGTGCTGCGAGGTTGGAGCCATCAGCCTTCAACTGCGTACGGTCGGTGAGCGAGTCAGTGGCGTTGGAGTAGATCGCAGAGTTCGTCACGTTGATGGTCGGCTTAACACTTTCCTTATCAGCGATGACAGAGAAGACATTACCCACATTGTTCACCACGGTGCAGTGTTTCATCGTGATGGTAGCGTTGCCCACCGCCTCGATGATGCCCGCATTTTCGCTCCACTGGTTCACCGTGTTCTTATCCCGTTTGTTACGCACGGCATTGTTGTGGATGATGCAGTTCTCCAGGGTCAGTTCGGCCTCCTGCAAGGTGTTGCCTGTGCTTAAGTTGTCGCCCGAGACGAAGACGGCACCGCCGCCCATCGGCGCCCAGCAGTTGGAAATGACGCAGTTGCGCACGATGTTTCCTGTCATCGCCGTACTGCGGTCTGTTGCGGAGCCGGAACCCAAGTAGATGCCGCCGCCATAGCCGTAGGCCAGACGATACTCATAGCTCTGCGGGTCGGTAGAGTTTTTGTATTCCGGGTCGTCCGGTTTCTCGGCATTACCGTAAGAGATATAGAATCCGTCGAGGACGGCATCGTGCACGTTCGGGAAGACGACACAATGCACACTGTTATAGATATACCTGTCGACGATATTTCCCGAGATGCGCGTGACATTCTCCTTCGGTTTACGCTTGGAGACATCCGTGCCTGTCAGTGATGATGGATAGCCACCATACACCAGCATATTGCTGCCCACATGGAGGGCGGCACTCTGCAAGGAGGCCTCATCGGTCTTCAGGTCACGGAGATAGGCGCCCGTTCCGGCAGGAGTAATCGTACCCTGCTTGACGAGAATCTGCGTCTTGCCGGTGATTTTGTTCCGTTGAATATAATCTTCCATGTCATAGACGGCCTCGCTGAGGTTTTCTAACGGTGTGTCCCAGCTATAGCCGTTTAGATTCTCGTCGATTTTTTTGACGACACGGTTGGGATCGACAAAGAGGGTCGGTATTTTTACATCAGGATTCGACCCGTCTACTGCCGGGAGCTGTGCGACTTCATAAGCTTCGTCTATGACAGAGAACGCGCCGAGAGCCGAAACCGGGTTGAAGACATTCCGTATAAAGTCTTTTGACGAATGGCTTTTAGTGATGACATCACCAAAGTTGGTGAGCTGTGACACTTGCACACCCTTCCTCCGGAGATAGCTCTTCGGATTCGGCTGCCAGGCCATAGGGTATGCGGTGGCGCCTTCGACCCCCGCCGTCGCAGAGGGCTGCGCAAAGACCGGATAGTTGCCGGCCTTGTCAGCGGTAAAGTTGTCCTTGCTGAGCTGGTAGACATTATTGCGCAATGTGTTGCCCCAGTCGGTGATGTCGAAGTTGCTGAACGCCATATAGCCCAAGCGCGGACGCTGGGCTGTAGCGAGCTTGAAGATGTCGGAGGTGGTGTAATAGCCATACTGTATGTCGTTGTTGACGGCACAGGTGTTGCCCCATACCACACCGTTGTAAGCCGAGCCGGCACCGTAGATGAACAGACCTCCGGTGCGGCCGTAGCGCACGCCGCCGATGGTGATGTCGGTACCCGTGCACTCGTTCTTGACGATGGTACAGTGGTTCAGTACGCCACCTTTATATAATACCACTCCGGCGCCCTCCGTGTTGGCGTTGTTGTTGCTGAAGACGCACACCGAGGCGTAAGGGTCGAAGGCTTCCTTTTTATAGTTCTTGGAATACGGGTGCAGCTCAGGCGTGTAGACGATCATCAGTCCGCCACCGACACGTGCCATATTGTTCGTGACGCTGGTATGCCGCATCACACCGTTGTTCTCCATGCACACGCCGCCGCCGTAACCGTCGGTGACACCCATGCCGAGGGTCTGACACTGGTAGATGTAACAGTCACGGATGGTACCGCCGCGGTCCATATACACACCTCCGCCGCGCCGTGAGGCCGAGCAGCGCCTGATGACGCAGTTGCGCAACGTGGCATGTTGCACCATATACACGCCACCGCCATAAGCGTTCAGGTCGCGGTCCTCCGTGGAGCGTCCCGACGCGTTACCGTCCTGGATAATACATCCGTCGAGGCTCGCGCCATAGACAAGGGAGTCGGCATAGAGGGTGTTGTTGCCCTTGTCGTCCTTACAGTAGCCGTTGGTGGCAAACCACACCACGTGGTACGAGTTGCCGGGGAAGCGCGTGTCGTACTGCTTCTTGCTGTCGTTCCATTTGAAGGTTCCCATCACGGTGTTGTGGTTGCCGGAGAAAATGGTGGCATACTTGAAGTCGTAGCGCATGAGACCATCACCATGCGCCTTTTCTTCCTTCTCCAAGTCACCGATGGACATATCCTGAGCAGATGACTCTGCATCTTCAAGAGGAGAGTCATTCGCCTTGCCCATGTTCCCGTCGCGCCATGCAGCTTTGGCGGAGAGCCAACGCTTGTCGGGGGTAGGTTCCGGGTCGTCGGCGTTGAAACCGCCATAGACATGTATGCCGTCGTAGATCTTGAACGATGTCGACAGCACCGAGGCGCCGTCGCCGGTACTCTCCGACGGGGTGTAGGTGCCGGCGGCCACATACACGCTGCCGGAGTGCAGGTTGTTGCGCTGCATGTAGTCGTAGAGGTCGTTGATGGCGTCCTGCACATTGTCCTTGGCCGTGTCCCATTTCTTTCCGTCGTTGGCGTACTTACCAGTCTTGGCATTGACATAGCGGATGGTGTCGGTCTGGGCAGAGGCGTCCGCCACCGACAGCAATATGAGTAGGAAGATATATAATAGTCTGTTGCGCATAGTTGAAATTTTAAGGGCTGGGCTCTGCGTCCGCCCTAATATCACCTATCAGAATGATTTCTTCACTTTGATTGTACCATATATCCATGGCACGAACACCGAATTGGTCGTCGATGGGGTGGCCGTGGCCGTCGTTTTCGTGGCCTGGCTGCTCACACTGTTCGTGAGCGTCATGGGGAACTGATAACTGCCATCCGTCTTCACCGGGATGACATAGGTGGCCTGGCGGCCGTACCACTGGCTTCCTGCATCAAGACTGAAAGTCTCGGAATAGGTCGAGGTCGAGGCCGACGTGTTCTTCAAGGGCATGAAGAGGTAGCCGCCACTGCTCAGACCTCTGAGCTCTATCTTGCTGAGCTTCACCTTGTCCTGCACCGAAGCGTCGACGTTCCATTGCAGGTCGAGCTTAGCCCCCACATGATAGAGTACCATGTTGATATAGGGGCTGTTGGTGGCATAATCACTGACCTGACCATAATAGTCGCCGTTGGCATTCTTCAGATTATAGGGTGAGGAATAGAGATTCTTCAAAGCCTCACTCTCCTTGCCCGTAGCATCGGAGCCAAGGGCGAAGGTCGCCTTTTCAATAGTGGCAGCATCCGTCGAGGTGCCTCTCTCAGGCACACCATTGACCGTTATCGGCACCGTCGACATCGCGGCATAGACGACACCTTTGCTGCGGTCTTCCGGGATGATGATACGTATCTCGTCTGTATAGGTATAGATAGAATCCTTGTTGCTGTCCTGGGTCGTTGTCTTCACCCATTTGTCTTTACCGAGGGGATAGCCGGTAGCACCATTCATTCCCTCGGGCTCGAGCAAGGTGGTTCTTGTGCCGTCAATAGATGTGTTGAGGAGGTAGATATAGAGGTATTTAGGCAGTTCGAACTTCTCGTATGTTCCCGGGTCGCCTTCGGCGCGTGTGGCCTTGGCACCCGCGGCACCAGCCGTGAGACTCGCGTCATTGGCAGGGATGGCCAGAACGATAGGCATGCGCACCATGCGACCATCCTCCGATGATGGATCAGATGAGGAACAAGCCGTGACCAGCAACGCACCTATCATCATCACTATCATTGCCACAATTGCTATTGCCTTATTTTTAAACATACACGTAAACCTTATTCCAGACTTCCAACTTCTGACTTAGGAACTCCAAGTCCTATTCTTGTCCTTATTGTAATGACTGATCTACTGACCTTCTGGACTTCAAGTCCTAAATATCCGGATTATACTCCCCACCCTTCTTCCAATCAAGCGTCACACTGGCACCGACGTTGCTGTCGGTTGTGGAGACACCGCCGTCGTCGTTCAGCTTCACACGGATGACACGGACATCACCGGCCTTCAATGCATCGGATAGGGAGAGGACGGTACGGGTGACCGTACCATCGGGGAGCTCGGCAAGAATGATGACATGCCACAGTGCATTGTCTGTGGCACGAGTGAGACGTCTCCCCGCTGTTGTCTGCTGCTCCATTCGCGAGGGGAAGGCCACACCGCAATAACTCACGGAGTCAGTGCCTGTCACGTTCACTGCGTCAGTGCGCACA
>Ga0256406_1005699_pt1 | contig 13093 bp, 10 predicted proteins | sample RumenRJG_03DNA_FD_185986 | JGI IMG/M metagenome (GOLD analysis project Ga0256406, IMG submission 185986) | Bovine rumen microbial communities from Lethbridge, Alberta, Canada - RJG_03 | ecosystem: Host-associated > Mammals > Digestive system > Stomach > Rumen | place: Canada: Alberta | collected...
GAGGCGCTGGCCGAAGAACTCGCCGAGACGCGGGCCTTCGCGGATGCGCCGCTCGTGACGACCATCGTGCCATACCTCGGCGAGGATGCAGCGTTCCGCACGTCGTTTGCTTCGGCCTGCGCCGAGGATTATCCGTGGCGGGAGCTCGTCGTTCCCGTGCTCGCAGGCGATCTCTCGACCGAGCTCACAGGCGAGGTCACGGGGCAGCATGCCCGCATCCTCGACGAAGCATCGTCTCTGCCGTCCTCCGTGCACGGCAAGTATGTGGAGTGGCTGCTGCCGGGCGAGACGGTCCGGAGCGAAAAGCTCCGCCGCATGGTCGCCTGCATGCAGCTGCAGGATCTGCCGTTCCCCCTGCTTCTCTCTGATGGCGGCGGCACGTATCCTGACGTCTCACCATTCATCGACTTTGATGTGCCCGAGGGTGTGAATTTCCAGATGTTGCTGGCTTCGGGCATCTGGGCGCGCTTGCTCGCCGCCGGCAAATATCCGTCGCGCGGTCTCGCCGGCGTACTCATGCAGCGGGAAGTCTTTGAAACAGCCAGCCGCGTGCCGGGGCTTTTTGATGGCGGCCGCCCGCACCTGCTCGCTTTCTGGCGCGCGCTGCTTTCTGCAGCTTCCGAACAGCCCTGCAGGTATTTCGGCGTCCTGCGCGGCAACTACGCGGGCGAGGCACCTTCTTTCTCATTGGAAGCGCTCGCGGCGCACCAGATGGACTGGCATGCGCTCTGCGAGAAGGACGGTGCGGCGCTCCTGCGCGCGGATGAGCGGCAGGACGCCATCGACCGCCAGCGCAAGCATGGCATCTACCTGCTCGAGCAGGCGCTCTCGAAGGGCTGCGACATGACGTCCGGCATCTGGCCGGCATATCAGGAGATGCTCGTGAAGCTTTGAGAAGAAAGGAAATGTTGCATGGAACAGAGACCGCTCGTCAGCATCCTGATCCCGACGCACAACCGTCCGGAATATTTTAAGCAAGCGCTCGCGAGTGCGCGGCAGCAGACGTATCCGAACATCGAGATCGTCGTGAGCGATGACAGTGATGACGACCGTACGCGGCACTACGTCGAGACGGAGGTCAGCGACCCGCGCGTGCATTACGTATACAATGCAGGATTTAATGGGACGGAAAACATCTTCTGGCTGCTGCATCACTTTCAAGGAGAATATTTCACGGTCCTGATGGATGATGACCTCATCGCTCCCGAAAAAGTGGCGACGATGGTCTCATGCTATGAGCAGTATCCGTCCGTCGCACTCGTGACATCGCACCGGCAGCGCATCGATGCAGAGGGCCGGGAGCTCCCGGAGATTGCTTCGACCGAGCGTATGGCAGAAAAGCCGACGCTCTACCGGGGCGCAGATATCCGGCGCCAGCTGCTCTGGGAAGGACTCAATCGTGTTGGCGAGACGAGCACGGTTCTGCTGAAGCGGAAAAATCTGCCCATGCTTCTTGAAATCTGGAGGCATGGGGAGGCCAATGCGGACATTATGATCTGGCTCCGTCTCTGCGAGCAGGGCGATGTCATCTATCTGCCGGAGAGCCTGAGCTATTTCCGGATTCATGAAGGGCAGGATCAGCAGGATCCACGCATCCATTTTTACGCGCTCTGTGAGTGGTGCAAGATTTATTTGCAAGAACTCGGGCGTACGACGGATTTGGAGGCATGGGAGCACTACTGGATGCAGTTTCTCGGGTTTCAGCACAACATCTTGATGATGTGGCCGGCCATGATGGCGCAGGTTTCCAAGGAATACGAAGACTATGCCAGCAGGAATGAACGTTATGCGCTGGAGGGGCGTTATCGTGAAATCCTGCGCATGCAGGAAGAACTGCTGTTTTCACGGCCTTGGGAATCGAAATCGGAATCGGAGGAAATGAAGTCATGAAAGCTGCTTTCAAGCCTCGCATTGATCGCGAGCATCGCACGCGTCTTGAGACGGTCGTGCCGCTCGAAACGCCGTTCATCATCAACATCGATCCATGCGACACCTGCAATTTCCAGTGCAAGTTCTGCCCGACGGGCGACCGCGCGCTCATGCAGCGGACGCCGGGGCGCGGTCATGGGCCGATGGATTTCGCGCTCTACCAGAAGCTCATCGACGATCTCGCGGCATTCGACAAGCGCGTCAAGGTCATCCGCCTCTACAAGGACGGCGAGCCGCTCCTCAATCCGCATTTTGCGGACATGGTTCGCTATGCAAAGGATTCTGGTCATTGCGACCGCGTCGATACGACGACGAATGCTTCGCTCCTGACGCCGGAGCTCGGACGACGCATCGCCGATGCCGGACTCGACCGCATCAATATTTCCATCGAGGGCGTCACGGATGCGCAGTATGCGGATTTCTCGCAGGCACATGTGACATACGAGACCATGCGCGAGAACGTTGCAGCTTTCTATGAGCATCGCGGCGGTTGCGAGATGGTCGTCAAGATCAATGGCGACATCCTGACGGAAGCGCAGAAACAGCAGTTCCTCGACGACTTCGGCGACATTACGGACGGCATCTTCATTGAGAGCATCATGGACTGCTGGCCGACGTTCGAGCAGACGAAAGTCGATATCAACGAATCGCGCGGCATTTATGGGCAGGAAATCCGGGAAGTCCTGACGTGCCCGTATCCTTTTTATTCTTTTGCTGTGAACTCTGATGGTACGGTGAGTCTCTGCTTCCTCGACTGGTCGCGCAAGCTCCTGCTCGGTGATGCGAAGACGACGCCGCTCAAAGACCTCTGGCTGGGGGAAACAATGCGCGAGTATCAGCGCATGTTCCTGCGCGGCGAGCGCAAGCAGCATCCCGTCTGCGCCGTTTGTGGCCAGCTGCGCCAGGGCGCACCGGATGATATTGATGCGTATGCGGCAGATCTGCTGCCGAGATTCTTGTGAGAACCTGCGGGAGGCGCATGATCTTGAAAGCTGAAGTGACGCCGCGCGTCCATATGGAAAAGCATGTGCCGCTCGGGCAGGTGGCACCTCTCTCGCAGCCGTTCGTCGTTGCGCTCGATCCGTCGAGTGCCTGCAACTTCCGCTGCAAGTTCTGCCCGACTGGCGATCATGGCCTGATTCACTCGACTGGACGGTATCAGGGAATCATGGATCTCCGCGTGTATCAGAAAGTCATCGACGACCTCGTGGAATTTGATGCGCCCATAAAGACGCTGCGTCTCTATAAGAACGGCGAACCTCTCGTGCATCCGCGCTTTGCAGAGATGGTCGCGTATGCGCGGCAGAGCGGCCATGTGCTCCGCATTGACACGACGACGAATGGCGCCTTGCTGACGCCGGAGCTGTCACACGATATTGTGGATGCAGGCATTGACCAGATCAATATTTCTGTTAACGGCATGAGTTCGGAACAGATGGAGTTTTACACGCGGACGGCTGTTGATTTCGGCCAGTATGTGGAGCAGCTTCGCGAGCTTTTCCGATATGCGAAAGCCGTTGAAGAAAGAAATGGCCATCATTGCGAAATCTTCATCAAATCTATTGAAGAAATCCTGTCGGAGGAGGAACGGCAGCGATTCTTTGATACGTTTGGCGAAATTTCTGACCGCATCGTCCTTGAGCATATTTCGCCTGCCTGGCCGACATTCCGGTTTTCTGTAGATGTTCCGATGAAGTTCCATGCGGGGAACTATGGGCAGGATGCCTATGAGCGGAAGGTCTGTCCGTATCTCTTCTATATCCTCGTTGTCAATGCAGATGGCACGTGCAGCACCTGCATCGGCGACTGGCCGAATGGGCAGATTGTTGGCGATGTGCGGAAAACATCTGTCCGCGCCATCTGGAATGGAGAAAAGCTTCGGCAGTATCAGAAGCTCCACCTGCAGGGACGTCGCAAGGAAATTCCGTTCTGCGGGGCATGCGAGGTCGTGACGTACGGGACGCTCGATGATATGGATGCAGACGCAGAGGAGATCTTGAAACGCATGGAGGCGGAGAAATGAAAATCTTGTTCATCGGCGGCTATGGCAATATCAGCTGGTGGTGCACGAAGCGTGCCATCGAGCAGGGGAACGAGGTCGTCCTGCTGAATCGCGGGCAGACGCACCGGACGCGGCGTCCCATCCCGGACGAGGCGCGCGTCATCGTCGCCGACATCCGCGATGCGGCGCAGACGCGGGCGGCGCTCGGGGACGAATCGTTTGATGCCGTCTGTGATTTCCTCTGCTATGATGCAGAGGATGCACGGCGTGCCATCGCACTCTTCACGGGGCGCACGAAGCAGTATGTCTTTGTGAGTTCGGAATCGGTTTACCGCCGTTTGTCGAGCAGCCTGCCGTTTTCGGAAACGGCACCGAAATATGATCTTGCGGAGGCGAGTCCCTATATTGCAGGGAAGCTCGCGGCAGAACAGGTTTTCATCGAGGCGCAGGAACGCACAGGATTTCCTTTGACCATCGTGCGGCCGGGGCTGACGTATGATACGATTGTGCCGGTCTCCATCGGGCACAACTGCTTCACTGTTCCGCAGCGATGCCTCGACGGCAAGCCGCTCTATGTGGCAGGCGAAGGGAACAATCTCTGCGCTTTTACGCATTCGCGCGATTTCGCGGATCCGTTCTGCTGCCTGCTCGGGAATCCTGCCTGTATCGGCGAGGATTACAATATCGCGACGAACCAGTGGCGTACCTGGAACGAGGCATCGGAAGACTTGCTCGACGCGCTTCATGTCGAGCACCGGCGCATCATCCACATCCCGTTTGACGACGTGCTCCGTCTCAATCTGCCGCTGGCGCCTGGCCTCATGCGGGAGCGCATGCTGCATCTGATTTTCGACACGTCGAAAATCCGCAGGATTGCGAAGGACTGGACACCGAAAGTGGATTTTCCATCCGGCATCCGGATGACGGTGGCATGGCTCTATGAAACGGATGCGCATCGCCGCATCGTGCCGAAAGTCGCGGCGCAGATGGCAGCGCTGGATGAAATTTATGCGAAAGGAGGGAGGGACTCATGAAATGCAGGCTCTGTGGCTCAGATGAGACATCTTTTGTTTGTCGTATGGCAGCAAACATGCGTATTCTAGGGGGGGACTTTCCGACGAGTCCTGTCGATTTCGTCGTCTGCAGGCATTGCGGGAATGTCTATGCGGATCTTCCCATCACGCAGGATGAAGTCACATCGTATTATCGTTCGGAAAGCGCGCATTCGCTCAGCTATTACGAAGTCTATGGAGAAGCGGCGGCCGATGCGTATTTTTCGGACATCCTGCACAATTTCGAAGGTGTCATCGGCAAGGATGCTGCCATTGTCGATGTGGCAAGCGGGATTGGCGATTTCGCACAGTTCCTCGGCAAGCAGGGATATGCGGATGTCCATGCACTCGACTGCGATGCGCGTTCGCTCGTGATTCTCAAGGAGCGCGGCATTCCCGCCATCGCTTCGGATGCCATGACATGCCCTGCGGGTGAGGCGGGAAAGTATGACATGGCCTTGATGATTCATTCGTTGGAGCACATCCTTTCTTTTGACAAGGCCATCGAAACCGTGAAGCAGATGCTGAAGCCATCGGGGTATTTTTACGTCGAGGTGCCGGATGCAGAGAACTACTGCGACAATGAGGACGCACCCTATACGATGTTCACGTATGAGCACACGTTCCACCTGTCGCTCGATACGTTCGACAATCTCGCGCGCGCATTCGGCTTGCGCCTCGTCAAGAAGGGCGGATTCTACAAGGCGGATTCGTATCATGTCATCTGGGCACTGTTCCGGAATGGCGGGGAACGGCAGCCTGTGAAGTATGTCGATAGCGTGCGGGCAGCCGTGGCGGCATATGACGCGCGGTCAAAGCGGCGCGCGCAAGAGCTCGTCGCGCCGCTCGCGGCCAGCGGGAAGCGCCTGATTCTCTGGGGCATCGGCGCCTCGACGGCTTCGATGCTCGATGGCCACTTCGATGATTGCGATGCCGAGATGCTCATCGACCGCAATCCAGCTCGTCAGGATCTCGTATTCCATGTCGCAGGAAAAGACCTCGCCATCGAACCGCCAGAGCACATCCACGACGACGCAGCAACCATCGTCATCCTGCCATTCTGGTACAAAGACTCCATCGCGCGTCAGATTCGGGAGATGGGTTTTCAGAACGAGGTGGTTGCGCTCTCGTGAGAAGGGACAAGTTTGAAGAGGGACTTATTTTTTCATGTGGAAGAAGATTTCAGAGATTGATCATCCCTTGATTCTCCATGTCACGCCGCATCTCGGCGGCGGGCTGGGGGCTGTGCTCCGAGCGTGGGTGCTGGAAGATGCGGCGTGCCGCCATATGATTGCGACGCTGGATTATGCAAATGATTGGTCGAAGAAGGAGCTCGGGGCGGCGGGCATCCCGCTTTACGATCAGCCATCTGCCGCTGAGCTCGACCGCCTCGTGCAGGCGGCGGATATCGTGCTCGTGCATTTCTGGAACCATCCGCTGCTTTATGACTGGCTGGCGCGTCCGCATCCGGCGGCGCGCCTCGCAATCTGGACGCATATCGCCGGACTCACGCCGCCGAATCTCATCACGCCGGAAATCGCAGGCCTGCCGGACGAGCTCGTGCTCACAACGCCCATCAGCCGCGCGTGCCCGGCACTTCGCGGGCGCGATGTGCCATTCATCTGGTCGACGAGCGGCATCCAACGGATGCTCGACCTGCAGCCGCTGGCGCATGAGGGGCTTGCGGCTGGCTATGTCGGCACGGTGGATTTCGCGAAGATGCATCCAGACTATATCCGCGTGCACGAAAAGCTGCCGGCAGACCGGTTCCTCATCGTCGGCGGCGAAGATGTGGCGCATGTGCGCTGCGGGGCGGATGAACGCTTCGTCTTTCCGGGGCGCGTGGATGACGTGCGTCCGTACCTCGCGCAGATGGATATTTTCGCATATCTTCTGAATCCGAGGCATTTCGGGACGTGCGAGCAGGCGCTGCAGGAGGCGATGGCGGCAGGCGTGCCGCCTGTCGTGCTCGGCAATCCCTGCGAAGCCTCGATCGTGCGGGACGGCGAGACGGGGCTGGTCGCGCGCGATCTCGAGGAGTATGTCCGCGATGCAAGGCGGCTGCTGGAGGAGGAAGATCTCCGCCGCCGCCTTGCCGCCTGTGCGCGGGCGTATGCAGCACATCATTTCTCGATGGAGGAGATGGTGCAGCTCTGGCATGCGGTCTTCTGTCGGATGATGGCGCGGGAGAAGCGCCTGCACCGCTGGCCGGCCGTGCCGGAGGATGCGTTCGCGCTCTTCTGCATGAGCATCGGGAAAGAGGCAGCAGGAATCTTCTGTTCGGGGTCGAAAAAGGAGATACAGGAGCTTTTGCAAAAGCCGGAGTGGCAGTCTGCGTCGAAGGGAACGCCGAAACAATGGTGCACGTTCCTTGGCGGAGCGCGGCTGGAAGCGCTCTGTGAACTTTATGGAAGATGATTCCTTGAAAGCAGGTTGAGATCATGTCGGCATTTCCGTATCCTGTGCGCGATTTTGCGTGCCAGAGCTATTCGAAGAAAATGTGGAAGCGCATGCGCGACTTTGATGGCGCGTTTTATCATTCGCTCTGCGTGTATGGCGGTTCCGTAGCGGGCGAGACGGGCATTCCGGGACTCAAGATCGACTTCCGCGCCGGACTGCGGCTCGAGGTGCCGAAAGGGCATTTTCATGTGCGCATTTCCGATGGCGAGACGGGGAAGGTGTTTTTCGACGAAGATGTCTCGGAGACATTGCTTGTCTCGGTCGAGAAATACTATATCCCGTGGCATGTCGAGGTGGAGCAGGACGATGGGCTCGTCTTTGCGCATGACATCGACCTTGACGGACAGGAGATTTATGTCGCGGTGCTGAGCCGGAGCCTCGGCGACATGCTGGCGTTCCTGCCGAGCATCGTCGAGTTCGAGCGTGTGCATCAGGCGCATGTGACGCTCTGCGTGCCAGAAGGATATGAAGACGTCGTGCGTCTCTGTTATCCGTCGTTTCCGCTTGCGCAGCATGTGCCGGACGATGCATATGCGGCATTTTACCTTGGCAACGGCAATGGCGATCCGCACCAGACGCCGGTCGATGGGCGGACGATCCCGCTCGAGCAGATTGCGCGCGTGATCCTCGGCATGGATGGTGCACCGCCCGCGCCGCCTGCTGCCATCGGCGAGCGCCTGCGGCAGGAGCCGCGGCTGATGGTGGAGCCGTATGTCTGCATCAGCGTGCAGGGATCGAGTGTTCTGAAATCCTGGCTCTGGCCGGGCGGCTGGGATGTCGTCGTTGCGGCGCTCAAGGAAGCGGGATACCGTGTCGTCTGCATCGACAAGGAGCGCGAGCAGAGCGATTATGGCATCACAGTGCGATGCCCTGCGGGCGCGGAAGACGATACGGGCGACAAGCCGCTGACGGAACGCGCGCAGCTCCTCGCGCATGCGGCATTCTGCGTCGGCCTCGGCAGCGGCCTTTCGTGGCTTGCCTGGACGGTCGGCTGCCCCGTCGTGATGATTGCGGGCTTTTCGCTGCCATGGTACGAGTTTCCCGAGGCATACCGCGTCTGGAATCCGCGCGTCTGCACGGGCTGTTTCCAGGATGTGGAGCATAGCTTTCTCGGTGCGGTCTGCCCGCGTCATGGCAAGAAGTCCCCGCGCTTTGCGGAGTGCCAGCGATGTATATCGCCACAGAGCGTCCTGCGTGCCATCGAGCGGCTGCGCAGCGAGCGTCAGCGGTGAGGCGGAGATGTCGGAAAAGGAGAACATGTGAAGTGAACAAGACCAGCATCATCCTCTTGAGCTACAATACGGAGGACTACACGCGCCTCTGCATCGAGAGCATCCGAAATTTCACGCCGCGGGGGAGCTATGAGCTCATCGTCATCGACAATGCGTCGCGTGACGGCTCGCTGGCGTACCTGCGTGCGCAGAAGGATCTCCGCCTCGTCGAGAATGCGGAGAACCGCGGCTTTCCGGCCGCCTGCAACCAGGGCATGGCGCTTGCGATGCCGCGAAATGATCTGCTGCTCCTGAACAGCGACACAATCGTGACGCCGCACTGGCTCGAGAACCTCCAGGCGGCGTTGCACAGTGCGGAAAACATCGGCGCAGCCGGCTGCGTGACGAACAGCTGCTCACATTTCCAGCAGATTCCTGTCTCGTATGCGGATCTCGATGAGATGCTGGCGTTCGCGGAGCGCTTCAACGTGTCGCAGCCTGCGCTTTGGCAGCCGTGGCATGCCCTGACGGCATTCTGCCTGCTCGTCCGCCGCAAGGCCTATGCAGAGGTCGGCGGCTTCGATGAAGCGTTTTCGCCTGGCAACTATGAAGATGACGACCTCTGCATCCGCCTGCGTGATGCAGGATATTCGTTGCTGCTCTGCCAGGATACCTTCATCCACCACTTCGGCAGCGCATCGTTCCGGAAGGATGAGGATGCGCAGAAGCAGGCAGAAAAAGAGCGGCGATACAAGGAGCTTTCGCTTCGGAATGTGAAATATTTCTGTGAGAAGCATCAGCTGTTTCCTGACTGGAACATGCTGCACGGCATCCTCACGGCAGTGCCTGGCGAGCTGCTGGGCGAGGGACGGCGCTTGCTGCTCGTCGGCATGTCAGTCTGCACGGACGCTTATATCCAGCGGGCGGCACATCCGGGGTTGCGGGTCTCGTGTGTGACGTGGGACAGGGACGCAGCTATGCGCACGCAGCAGGATCTCGCGATCCGCTATGCGCAGCAGACGGCAGAGAGCCTCGCGGCCGCATTGTCCGACTTGCAGGAAATGTACGATGTCATCGTGATTCCGGACGGACTCGGCGACCTGCCGGAAGCTGCGCAGATGCGTGATGTGCTCGGCCGCCATCTCGTGCCGGGCGGCGGTTTTTATGAGGGATGAGATTATGGAAGAAGAAATGGTGGAAAACCTGCTGAGCGTCATCTGGGTCGTGCGCAGCGGGCAGAATCTGGAATCGGATCTCGTTGCACTTGAGCGCATGCTGGCCGGGCGGCCGGCCGAACTCATCATCGTGGATGATGTCGGGGGCGAGGCGCTCTCCATCAGCGATGCGTCGCCTTCGACGCAGGTTCTTCATCACGACCATGCGCGCGGGCCCGCAGCATCGTTCGCGGAGGGCGCGCGCGTCGCACATGGCGGCAGCATCCTCTATATCGAAAGCCCGTTCATCCTGCAGCCGTCAGGCCTTGCAGCGCTTGAGCGCGACCTGCGCCGTGACCCTCATGCGGGGCTCGTGGGGCCCGTGCAGACAGGCGTGTCGCACAACCGCGTGCGCATGATGCCGGATTATCAGGACCTCGACGGAATGAATGACTTTGCCCGGCGCGTGGAGAAGCGGTACCGCGGGAAGGTCACGCAGGAGCTCCTTCATGATGATGGCTGCTTCCTCGTGCGCCGCGCGGCGCTGCGCGACGTGCAGCCGGACACGGGGTTCCAGACGTCGCAGGGCATGGCGGGGGACTTCTCGCTGCGCCTCTGGCAGGCGGGCTGGAAAGTCCTCGCAGCCGATGATGTCTACGTGCATCGCAACGCGACGGGCGTCACGGAAGATTTCGTGGCGGACAGTCGGCGGTTTCACGAACTTCATGGATTCGACATCTCGTATTCGACGAACGTGCGCCGGGATGCCCTGTCGGAGCTCGACTCCGGCCATGCACCGCAGGCCGTCCTGGAGGCGGGGTGCGCGGCAGGCGGCACGCTCTGCTATCTGCAGGGAGCGTTCCCCAAAGCCGAGCTCTGCGGCATCGAGCTTAATGACCGTGCGGCGGCCGTGGCGCGGTTCTTTGCCGATGTCCAGGCCATGGATCTCGAGAAGCTCGACCACCCGGCCTGGCATGACAAGTTCGATGTCGTCCTGATGTGCGATATCCTCGAGCATCTGCGCGACCCGTGGCAGACGGTGCGGAACATGTACCGCATGACGCGTCCCGGCGGGCGCATCGTCATCAGCGTGCCGAACATCACGTATGTCAGCGTGTTTGCAGAAATGCTCAAGGGTCAGTGGCACTATGAGGATGCCGGTATCCTCGACCGTACGCATCTGCGGTTCTTCACGCGTGAGACGGCAATGGCACTCCTGACGCAGGCGGGATATCATGTTGCAAAGGTCGAGTGGACGCTGCCGGATCTCCCGGCAGATTTGCAGGAACTCAAAAAGCAGCTTGTGCCGCTCCTGCGTGGCAATATGAAAGAGAAGTATCTCGAGGCCTACCAGTGGCTTATCGTGGGAGAGAAGTGAAAATGGAGTCTCAAGACATCTATGCGGCTTATCGCGAGGCTGAGAAAGCGGGAGATCTCGATGGATGCGCGGCCTGCGTGCTCGCGGCCGTCCAGCTAGCCTCTGCCCATCCGGAAGTGGAGGAGACGGAGGCGCTTGCGTTTTTCGAAGACGGCCGCCTGATGGTCGTCCTCGCGGCGGCGATCTTCGCTATGGAGCGCGGCGACGACCGCCTCGCGGACTACTATCTGCGCGCGTTTCCGCAGGGACTGCTCTACAAGAGCGCGTGGTTCCCGGAAGGCCATTTCTTCCGCGGCGTCCTCGCGCTGCGCGCCGGTGATTTCGGGAGGGCGCGCGAGCTCTTTGGCGACCATCTCGCGCGGTTCACGGGCGATGCGGCAGCCTGGCTGGCCATCGGCAATGCGGCGTATCATATGGGCGCGTTCCTGCCTGCCGTTGTCGCCTATGGGAAGGCGCTCGAGCAGCGGGCGGATCTCCCAGAGGCAGCCGTGAACCGTGATGTGGCGCTCGCGCAGATGCTTGCGCCGGAAGGCGTGGCGCGGCCGCCGATTCATGAGGGGCTGACGTTTCCCATGACAATCGAGGCGGAGGACTGGGAGGCCGTGCGTCATCTGCCGATCTTCATCAACTGCCGCGACCGCGTGGACTGCCTTTCGCGCCTCGTCACATGGCTGTGCACGTCCGGCTATGACAACATCATCCTCATCGACAACGCTTCGACATATCCTCCGCTGCTCCGCTACTACGAAACCATCCGCGCAGAGGGCGTGCGCGTCGTGCGCCTCGGGTCGAACCTCGGCCATACGGCGCTCTGGGCGAGCCGCCTGCTCGAGCTCCTGGACATCCGGACACCGTATGTCTACACGGATCCGGATGTCCTGCCGACCGAAGCATGTCCTGCGCAGTTCCTGCAGGCGTTCCTGCGCGTGCTCCAGGAGCATCCGCTCATCTCGAAGGTCGGCGCGGCGCTGGCCTATGAAGACCTCACGTATGAATACCGGGAACGGAAGGCAAAGAACGAGCGCCGGTTCTACCATGTGCCGCTCGGCGGCGATGCGTACTATGCGAATGTCGATACGACGTTCGCGCTCTACCGGGATGCGCGCTTCTATCACCGTGGTCCGGCTATCCGCATGGCGGGACCGTACACGTTCCGCCACCTGCCATGGTATTACGATTCAGATCATCTCCCCGAGGATGAATCCTATTATCTGGCGCATGCAAATGATTCCTCGTCGACAAAGGCATGGATGGAAAAGAAGGTGGCGGAATGAAGCAGGGGAGCGCCACGAATCCCCCGAGCATCTCGGTCATCGTGCCGATGCATGATCGGCGGGCATATATCGAAGAATGCATCGACAGCATTTTCGCACAGACCTTCCAGGATTTTGAGATTCTCTGCATCGATGACGGCTCGACGGACGGCTCGGCAGAGTTCTGCACAGAAACGTATGGGACAGATTCGCGCTTTCATCTTGTCCGGCAGGCACAGGCGGGCGCGGGTGCGGCGCGCAACCGCGGTCTCGCGCTGGCACATGGGAAATATGCAGCGTTCCTTGACAGCGATGATTTCATCGGAGTGGATGCCTTGGAAAAGATGTTCCGCCTCGCGGAGGTCACGCAAGCGGATGTCGTCGAGTCGATGGGGCGGTATCTGCTACGGGAGGGGGAGAACGTCCTGCATCCTTTGGCGGAAGATCCAAAGCAGTCCAGTGAGCCGTATGGTCTCTCTCAGAATCTGGCCGAGCGGATGCCATGGTACCAGGAGGCACCGTTCAACGTTGGCAGCCGTCTGTATCGCCGCGCGTTCCTCGCACGGGAGCACCTCCAGTTTCCCGAGCTCATGTGTCATGAGGACAGTGTTTTTCTGACAGAATGCTTTTTCCGAGCGCGCGTCTATGTGCGGA
>Ga0256406_1005700_pt1 | contig 13090 bp, 7 predicted proteins | sample RumenRJG_03DNA_FD_185986 | JGI IMG/M metagenome (GOLD analysis project Ga0256406, IMG submission 185986) | Bovine rumen microbial communities from Lethbridge, Alberta, Canada - RJG_03 | ecosystem: Host-associated > Mammals > Digestive system > Stomach > Rumen | place: Canada: Alberta | collected...
CCGGCGCAGCTCTCCGGCGGGCAGATGCAGCGCGTCGCCATCGCGCGCGCCCTCGTGAACGACCCGGACATCGTGCTCGCGGACGAGCCGACGGGCGCCCTCGACACCGACACCGGCATCCAGGTGATGAACATCCTGCGTGACGTCGCGCGCGACCGCCTGGTGGTCATGGTCACGCACAACCCGGAGCTCGCGGAGAGCTACGCCACGCGCATCGTCCGCGTGCGCGACGGCCGCATCGTGGACGACAGCGACCCGATCTTGGCCGACGAGCCCGAGTCCGCGTCCCTCTCGCCCGCGGGCGACGCCGCGCAGGCGCCGCTTCCCGCAGGGCGCACGGGCGAGAAGGACAAGGGCGGCCGGGCGTCGATGGGCTTCCTCACGGCGCTCTCGCTTTCGTTCAACAACCTCATGACGAAGAAGGGCCGCACGTTCATGACCGCGTTCGCCGGGTCGATCGGCATCATCGGCATCGCGGCGATCCTAGCGCTCTCCAACGGCGTGAACCACTACATCGCGCGGACGGAGGAGGGCGCGCTCAGCAGCTACCCGCTCACCATCACGAAGAGCAGCTTCGACTTCTCGAAGCTCATGGGCTACGGCATGGGCGACTCTGGCCTCGGTGGCACCACAGGCGCGCGCTCTGGAGCGAAGCGCGCGAAGGGCAGCGACGACATCCCGCAGCGCGCCATCGTCACGGACATGTTCGCACAGGTCAAGAGCAACGACCTCGGCTCGTTCAAGACGTACCTGGATGCGCACCGCAAGAAGGTCGGACGCTACGCGAACGCCGTCGAGTACGACTACGACGTGACGCCGCAGATATACATGGCCGACACGTCGAAGGGCGTCACGCGTCTGAACCCCTCCAGCGTCGCGAGCACGCTGCAGGGCGGCGTCATGGGGTCGGCGCTCACGGGGAAAAGCTCCTCCTCCGGCACGTTCACGCAGCTCGTGAGCGACGAGCGCCTCCTTCGCAGCAACATGAGGCTCGTGAGGGGCACGTGGCCGAAGGCGGCGGACGAGGCCGTGCTCGTGCTGAACCGCAAGGGAGAGGTGAGCGACTACACGCTGTACGGCATAGGCTTCTACGACCCCCAGAGCATGCAGAAGATGACGGACGCGGCGCTTGGCGGCCAGAAGGTGGAGGTCTCGCGCAAGGACCGCCGCGACTTTACGTACGACGACGCGTTGGGCATGACGTTTTCCGTGGTGCCGTCCGCGAACCTCTACCAAAGGAACGACGCCCAGGGCACGTGGACGGACATGTCCGAGGACGAGGCGTACATGAGGCAGCAGGTGCAAAACGGCATCAAGCTCAAGATCGTGGGCGTCATCAGGCCAAAGGGCGACGCGCAGTCCGGCCTCGTGAAGGAGGGCGTCGCGTACACGCCGGCGCTCACGCAGGAGCTCATGCGCCGCGCCGCCAGCTCGCAGATCGTGCGCGAGCAGCAGGCCAGGCGCGACGTGGACGTGTTTACGGGCAAGACGTTTGAGGAGCTGCAGCAGTCGCAGGAGAGCTTCGACATGCGCAAGATGTTCACCGTGGACCAGGACGCGCTCAAGCGCGCGTTCACCATCGACACCTCCGCCGTCACCGCGGCGGCCGGCGGCCTCGACTCCTCGGCGCTCGACCTCTCGGGCATCTCGCTCGACCAGGCGGGCTTCGACCCCTCGGCCATGACCCTCGACACGTCCGCCCTCGACAACGTGCTGAGCGCGGACACCGTTGAGGGCATCCTGAAGGGAATCGAGCCCTTCTCGGCATATGCCGAGAAGAACGGGCTCACGCTGACCGACGAGCAGAACCAGGCGGTCGACAAGGCCTCGACCGCGCTCGTCACGGGCTACCTCACCTGGCGGCAGGGCGTGGCCGAGGGGGCGGACTCCTCGTGGGGGGCGTACTCCCAGACGCCGGAGGCCCAGGCCGTGCTTTCGCAGCTGAAGGCGGACCTTGGAGACGACGCGTTCGCAAGCGCGAGCGCGCTGTACCAGCAGTACATGGGCTACGTAAGCGACTACGTCAAAGGCCAGGTGGACGCCCTGGTGCAGCAGGCGGCGCAGGTCATGGCCACACAGCTTGCCAGCCAGATGTCCCAGCAGGTGAGCGCCGCGACCCAAAGCCTGGGCACGCAGCTCTCCGCCGCCATATCGCAGCAGGTCGCCGGCAGGATGGCCGCGCTTTCCGGCGCGCTGCAGAACGGGTTCTCCGTCGACCCGCAGGCGTTCGCGAGCGCCATCCACCTGAACATGACGGCGGACGACCTACGCTCGCTTTTGAACAACTACGCGAGCGCGGGCAAGCTTACGTACGACTCGAACATGCAGAAGCTCGGCTTCGCGGAGGCGTCGAGTCCGGAGTCCATCAGCATCTACCCGAAGGACTTCGCGGCCAAGGAGTCGCTGCTCAAGGTGATAGACGAGTACAACGACGCGAAGGCCGCCAAGGGGCAGGACGGCCAGAAGATCCAGTACTCCGACGTCGCGGGCTCGCTCATGAGCTCCGTCACGGACATCGTGAACATGATCTCGATGGTGCTCATCGCGTTCGTGTCCATCTCGCTCGTGGTGAGCTCCATCATGATCGGCATCATCACGTACATATCGGTGTTGGAGCGCAAGAAGGAGATTGGCGTCCTGCGCGCCATGGGCGCCTCGAAGCTGAACGTCGCGAACGTCTTCAACGCGGAGACCGTGATCGAGGGCCTCATCGCGGGCGTGCTCGCCATCGCGGTGGTGCTCATCGTGCAGGTTCCCGTGAACCACGCGGTGCTCGCGTGGAAGGGCATTCCCGACATCATGATGCTCCCGTGGACAAGCGCGCTTGCGCTCATAGGCATCAGCGTGCTGCTCACGTTTTTGGGCGGGCTCATCCCGTCCACGAAGGCGAGCCGTAACGACCCGGTGGAGTCGCTTCGGAGCGAGTAGCGCCGCCGGAGTGGCGACGTAGCGCGGGCGCCGGGCGCATGTGCGTCCGGCGCTTGCGGTATGCTCGTATGCGTCAGTCGAGGCGGCCGTCGTGCCGCGGGGTCCGCACCTGGGCCCGGGATTTGGAGGTAGGCATGTTCAAGGCACAGACCGAGAAGCGCGTGGCGGTCTTCTTCGCAAACGGCCTCGAGGAGTGCGAGGCGCTCGTGCTCACGGACCTTCTGTTTCGGGCGGGCGTCCCGTGCGACAAGGTGTCCATAACGGACAACCTCGCCGTCACGTCCAGCCACGAGGTCACGGTGGTGTGCGACCGCACGATCGCGGACGACGACTTCGACTTCGACGCGTACGACATGCTGGTGCTTCCCGGCGGCATGCCCGGCACGAAGAACCTGCGCGCGTGCGAGCCGCTGTGCGATGCGGTGCGCGCGTTCGCCACGTCCGGACGCATGATCGCCGCCATCTGCGCGGCGCCGTCCATCCTGGCGGAGCTGGGCCTGCTTGAGGGCAGGGCCGCCACGAGCAACCCCAACTTCCAGCACGTGCTTGCCGAGCACGGGGCGAAGGTGCAACAGGGCGCCGTCGTCACGGACGGCAACCTCATGACGAGCAAGGGCCTGGGCACGGCCGTGGAGCTGGGCCTCGAGCTCGTGCGCCACTTCCTCGGCGACGACGCCGTCGAGGACGTGAAGCGCAAGATCGTCTACCAGGGCTAGCGTGGCTGCGTACGACGCCTTTGCGGCCGCGGCGCCGCGTCCTTCTCGCCCGCGCCAGTACCTGGTGATCGACCTCAAGAGCTTCTACGCCTCCGTCGAGTGCGTGGAGCGCGGGCTCGACCCCATGACGACGGACCTGGTGGTGGCGGACGCGTCGCGCACGAAGAAGACCATATGCCTGGCCGTTTCGCCCTCGCTCAAGGCGAAGGGCGTGCGCAACCGCTGCCGGCTGTTCGAGGTGCCGGAGGGGCTGGACTTCATCGTGGCGCCGCCGCGCATGCACCTGTACATGGAGCGCTCGGCGGACATCTACTCCGTCTACCTGCGCTACGTGGCGCCGGAGGACATGCACGTGTACTCCATCGACGAGGCGTTCCTGGACGTGACCGGCTACCTGGACCTGTACGGATGCTCCGCGCGCGAGCTGGGCGAGCGCATCCGCGAGGACGTGGTGCGCACGACGGGCATCCCCGCGACGTGCGGCCTGGGCACGAACATGTACCTGGCGAAGGTGGCGCTCGACATCACGGCGAAGCACAGCCCGGACTTCTTCGGCGTGCTGGACGAGCAGGCGTATCGCGACACGCTGTGGACGCACCGCCCCATAACGGACTTCTGGCGCGTGGGCCCCGGCACGGCGCGCCGCCTGGCCGAGCTTGGCATCCACACCATGGGCCAGCTCGCCGTGCATCCGCAGGAGCCGCTGTACCGCGCGTTCGGCGTGGACGCGGAGATCCTGATAGACCACGCGTGGGGCCGCGAGCCCGTGACCATCGCGGACATCAAGGCGTACCGCTCCAAGGACAAGTCGCTGTCTTCCGGGCAGGTGCTGGGCCAGGACAAGGACTTCGCGGGCGGCCTTCTGGTTGCGAAGGAGATGGCGGACGACCTCGCCCTGCAGCTGGTGGAGAAGGGCCTGGTGGCGCGGGGCGTGAGCATCGCCATAGGGTATCGCCTCTCCGCGGGCGAGAAGGACGAGCTCCGCCGGCAGGCGGCCGCCCAGGGGGCTGACAGTCGCGCGGGGGAGCACGGCGCGCGCGTGCGCTGGGGCGAGTTCGCCGAGGGCGGAAGCGCCCGCCTTGCCGTGCCCACGAGCTCGCGCGCGGAGGTGATGCGCGCCGCGACCGCGCTGTTTGAGCAGGTGGCGGACCGCGGGCGGCCCATACACCGCCTGACGATGACGCTTTCGGGCGTGACGCCGGAGGGCACGGGCGAGCAGATGGGGCTGTTTCAGGACGGCGCCCAGCTGGAGCGCGAGCGCCGACGCCAGCAGGCCATAAGCGAGGTAAAGCGCAAGTTTGGCAAGAACGCGCTGCTGAAGGGCATGGACCTTCTGCCCGAGGCCACCCAGCGCGAGCGCAACGGGCAGATAGGGGGTCACCGCAGTGGCTAGCAAGGCACCCGCCCCGGGCGGGCACGTGGTGCGCCGCCCGCACATGCCCATGAGCGAGCGCGCGAAGATCTTCATACCGTTCGACCCGCTGCCGGGCTACCGCCAGATGCTGCGCGAGCGCGAGGAGGAGCTGCTGAACGTGCCGCGGGTGGACCTTTCCGGCGAGCAGCGCGAGCGGCTGTCGCGCCAGATCCGCGAGCTGGAGCCCGGCCAGCTGGTGGCCGTGACGCACTACGCGGGCGGACGCTACGTCAAGACCGTGGGCTGCGTCAGCCGCGTGCTTGAGGCGGACGCCCTCCTGTGCGTTGTGGGCGAGAAGATCCCCATCGATACCGTCGCGGCGATCGAGGATGCGGAGTAGGCGCGCCGGAGCCGTCGGCATCCGCGGCACCGTGGCGGCGCGCGTTCACGCCATCGCCACGTAGATGCCGCTTTTCTGCAGATGCGCGGCCGCGGGCGGCTTTTGGTGGAAGATGTCTTACGCATGGGGCATAACAAGCGACGTTGGGCGGCATCGCCGCGCTTGCGAAGGGAAGGACTTCGGCTTGATCAGACTCGTACTCGTGGACATGGACCGTGCCCTGGGGACCCGCGACGGCAGGCCGCTTGACCAGGCCGTGCTCGAGCACCTGCACAAGGTCCTGCACGCCGGGATCCTGCTTGCGCCCATGACGGCGCGCGACCGCGCCCAGGCGCTCGTGCTGCTTCGCGGCGACGAGTCGTGCCTGCAGGACGCCGTGCTCCAGGACGGTGCGCGCCTCGTTGCGGGCGGGATGCCGCTTCCCGGCGCCGCATCGCGCGCGGAGGGCGCCCGCGCGCTCATGCGCCGGCTTGGCGTCGCGCCGAGCGAGGTGCTGGTGCTGGGCGGCGCGAGCGCGGACGCGGAGCTCCTCTCGGCGCTGCCGAACTCCGTCACCACCCGCGACTCTTCGCAGGCGGCTCGCTCGTGCGCGCGCACCGTGGTCGCGGGCGTGCACGAGGGCGGCGTCGCGACGCTTCTGGACGACGTGGCGCAGGCCGCGGAGTGGGGAGAAGAGCCCGCGTTCCTGCGCGGGGGCGGCTCGGACGGCGGACCTCGTGCGGAGCTTGGCGCGGAGGCGCCCGTCGAGCCCGCGAAGGGACACGCCGCCGTACCGCTGCTTGCGGGCGTGGCCGTCGTCGCGGCGAGCTTCGTGGTGTACCTTTCCGACACCTTCCCCTCGATCGCGGGCATGATGGTGCTCTCCGTGGGCCTGCTCGTGGGCGTCGCCCTGTTCTACATGGGGCTCTCGCAGCGCCGCGACGCCCGGAAGGCCCGCAAGGCCGCCGGGGCCGGTCGCACGGACGGACGCCGGGCCCGCCGCTAGGCGCTGCCCGCCCGCCTGCCGCAGGCGGTTTGAATCGCCCTTCTCGCCGTGACAGAATGGTGAGCAGGGGTGCTTCGCATGTCATTCGTGGAGTTCGAGGACGTCCGCAAGATCTATCGCACCGGCGAGGTCGAGGTCCGCGCGCTTGACGGCATGGACTTCGCGATCGAGCGCGGGGAGCTTGCCGTCATCGTCGGGCCGTCCGGCGCCGGCAAGACCACGGTGCTCAACCTGCTGGGCGGCATGGACTCCTGCACGTCCGGCACCATCCGCCTGGACGGCCGGCTCGTGAGCGCGATGGGCGAGCGCGAGCTGACGCAGTACCGCCGCCACGACATGGGCTTTGTGTTCCAGTTCTACAACCTGGTCCAGAACCTCACCGCGCTGGAGAACGTGGAGCTGGCGAGCCAGATCTGCCGCGACCCGCTCCCGGCGGCGGACGTGCTTGCGCAGGTGGGCCTCGCGGACCGCAGGGACAGCTTCCCCGCGCAGCTTTCCGGCGGCGAGCAGCAGCGCGTCGCCATCGCGCGCGCCCTCGCGAAGAACCCAAAGCTGCTGCTGTGCGACGAGCCCACCGGAGCCCTCGACTACCGCACCGGCAAGCAGATCCTGCAGCTTCTGCAGGACACGTGCCGCGACACGGGCCACACCGTGGTCATCGTGACGCACAACCTGGCATTCACGCAGATAGCGGACCGCGTCATTCGCGTGCGAGAAGGGCGTGCCGCCTCCGTCGAGACCAATCCGCACCCCGCGGACGCCCAGACGGTGGAGTGGTAAGCGCACATGGGACGCTCGGCGTACATGACGGAGGTCGCCCGCAGCGTGCGCGGCTCGCTCGGGCGCTTCCTGGCGATATTGGGCATCGTGGCCCTGGGCTGCGGCTTCTACGCGGGCCTGCAGATGTGCGGGCCGGACATGCGCATCGCCGCGGACCGCTGGTACGACGGCTGTGCCCTGTGGGACCTGCGGGTGGTCTCCTCGCAGGGGCTCGATGACGCTGCCGTGGCGCGCCTGCGCAAGGTGGACGGTGTCGAGGCCGCCATGCCGGCGCGCACGGTGGACGTGATGGCCGAGGCGGCCGGCAAGAACGTGGCCGTGCGCGTCTCGTCCGTGGACGCCGATGCGGCGCGCGCGAGCCGCGCGAGCGGGGCCGCTGCCGTGACCTCCGCCGATGCCGACTACCTTAACCGCGCGCGCCTGGCAAGCGGCCGCTGGCCGCGGAAGGCGGGGGAGTGCGTCGCCTCCGCGGACGCGACGACGGCGCCGCTGAAGGTGGGCGACGTCGTGCGCGTGACGTCCGCCGCAGGCGACGTGGACTCCGTGCTCGCGCAGCGCACGCTCGCCGTGGTGGGTACCGTGAGCTCGCCGGACTATCCGTACACCGGCTCGTTTGGCACGACGACCCTAGGCGACGGCACCATAGGGCAGTACGTGTACGTGACGGACGCCACGTTTGCGAAGGACGTGCCGTACACGGAGGCGTACCTTGCCGTCGGCGGCGCGCGCGGGCTCGAGAGCGGGTCTTCCGCGTACGAGCGTCGCGTGGAGGCCGTGGCAAAGCGCGTGCGCCGCGCGGCGAACGCGGCGGCAGAGGAGCGCTTCCAGGGACTTAAGGCGGATGCCCAGGCACAGCTTGAGGAGGCGCAGCGCCAGACAGACGCCGCCCAGGCCAAGGTGGACGCCATGCAGGGGCCGGAGGTCTACGTGCTCGACCGCACGCAGAGCGAGGGCGTGGCCACCTACCAGGCGGACACGGAGCGCATGGACCACATAGCCGCGGTGTTTCCCGCCATGTTCTTCCTGGTGGCGGCCCTGGTGGCGCTCACGACGATGACGCGCATGATCGAGGACGACCGTCAGAAGATCGGCACGCACAAGGCGCTGGGCTACGGCCGCGCCCGCATCGCGGCGATGTACCTCGCGTACGCGCTGCTCGCGGCCGGCACGGGCGCCGTCCTTGGCATCGCGGTGCTCTCGCAGGTGCTGCCGCTCATCGTGATGAGCGCGTACGGCATCATCTACGCGGTGCCGAGCCTGGGCCTGCCGCTTCCCGTGAGCCTCGGCATCGTGTTCGCGTCCGGCGGGCTCGGCGTGGGCGTGACGCTTGCGGCCACATGGCTCGCAGTGGCGTCCACCCTGCGCGAGACGCCGGCCGCCCTCATGCTGCCGCGCGCGCCCAAGGCGGGCAGGCGCATCCTCCTTGAGCGCGTGGGCCCGCTGTGGCGGCGGCTGTCCTTCTCGTGGAAGGTCACGTTCAGGAACCTGTTTCGCTACAAGCGCCGCCTGCTCATGACGGTGGTGGGCATCGCAGGCTGCTCCGCGCTGCTTCTGGTGGGCTTTGGCCTGCACGACTCCATATGGGACATCATCGACCGGCAGTTTGGCCCCATCATCCGCTACGACACCACCGTGGGCATGGACGCGGACGCCGCCGAGAAGGACGTGGGCGCCGTGGTGGCGCGCCTTCGGGATGCGGGCGCGCGCCGGGTGGAGCGCGTGGAGCGCCGCACGATACTGGCACGCGGCAAGGGCGGCTCCACCTCCGCCACGGAGAAGACGCGCGCGAGCGTCATGGTGCCGCGTACGTCCGCGGGCCTTGCGCGCTGCGTGAGCCTGCGCGACCGCACAACGGGCAAGGCCGTGGCGTTTGGCGACGACAGCGTGCTGGTGACGGAGAAGCTCGCGAGCCTGTACGGCATCCGCGCGGGCGAGAAGATCGTGCTGTTTGGCCAGGACGACGCAGGCAACGCGAAGGGGAGGGGCGTTGAGCTCACGGTGGACGGCGTCGTCGAGAACTACGTGGGCAACGTCGTGTACGTGGGCCGGGGCGCATGGCGCCGCGTGGAGGAGAAGGACCCGTCCTTCTCGACCGTGCTCGCGGACGTGCGCGGCGGCGCCTCTGCGCGGGAGCGCCTGGCAGACGAGCTGCACGACATGGACGGTGTTGCGACCGTGGCGTTCTCGAGCGAGACGATCGAGACCTACCGCCACATGCTCTCCGTGGTGAACATGGTCGTGGTGGTGCTCATCGTGAGCGCGGGGGCGCTTGCGTTCATCGTGCTGTACAACCTGACGAACATCAACGTGTCCGAGCGCGTGCGCGAGATTGCGAGCCTCAAGGTGCTGGGGTTCACGCGGCGCGAGGTGCACGCGTACGTGTTCCGCGAGATCGTGCTGCTGTCGCTTCTGGGCGACGCCGGGGGCATGGTGCTGGGCACGTGGCTCGAGGGCTTCGTGATCACGACGGCCGAGGTGGACTACGTGATGTTTGGCCGCGAGATACACCCGCTGAGCTTTGCGCTTGCGTTTGCGCTGACCATGGCGTTTACGCTGGCGATCCTTCTGCTGATGCGGCGCCGGCTCGACGCGGTGGACATGGTGGAGTCGCTGAAGAGCGTGGAATGACGCGCGCGGCCGCCGCACCTAGCTGTGCTCGAGCCTGTCCGCCTGCTTCAGGAGGTCGAGCCCGCGCTCGTGGAACATGAGCGCGCGGCCGTGCTCCGCGAGCTTGGTGGACGCATGCGCGGACGCGAACGCCATGAACGCCGGGTCGACGGCGAGGTGCGTCGCGAACACGACGGTCTCCTGCGCGTCCGCGCCGAACGCGGCGTCCAGGAAGTCGAGCGCGTGGTCGAGCTGGGACGATGCCTCCGCGAGGTCCGACGCGAGGGCGTCGCGCCGCGCGGCGAGCACGGAGCGCGCGGCGTCGAGCGCCGTGGCGGACCCTCCTGCTGCCGTGCCCAGGGCCCAGCGCCCGACCTCCGCCCTCACGCTGTCCAGGGCCTCCGCGCACTCCGCGAGCACGAGCTGGCGCGACGTGTCCGCCGTGCCCTTGGCGCGTGCGTATGCCGCGGCCTGGGCCGCCTTCGTGCAGATGCGCTCCGCCGCCGCCTGCGCGGCCGTCTGGGGACCGAGGAGCTCGTCCGTTGCGTCGTCCACCTCGCGACCGGCCCGCTCGAGCGCCTCGCCGCGCGACTGGGCGTCGTGCACGCGCTGCAGCAGCGCGTCCAGAAGGAGGTTCACCAGGGCGATGCGCTCGTCGAAGGGCGCGCCGGTGGCACGGGCGAGGATCTTCTCGCCCGCGGCGCCCGCAAGGATCTGGTCGACCTTGTAGTCGTCCTCGTACTTGCTGAAGAGCTCGAGGTAGAGGCCGAAGTCCTCCGCGACCTCCCTGTCTTGCAGGTACTGGGCCACGAGGTCCTGGTCGACGGCCAGACCCTCGTGGCGGTACGCGACGATCATGCGCGAGAGGTCCTCCCAGCCGCGCGCCGTGACCATGCGCGCGCCGTTGACGCCCGCGCGCACGCGGTAGAAGCTCTTGGGCTTGTTCGCGAGGTAGGTGGTGATGGCGGGGTGGACGCCGTGGCTGACGGCGTAGTCCATCCACACGTCGAGGTCGGGCTCGACGTCGATGCGCTTCAGGCGGTCCATCATGGCGGGGTCGAACTCGCGGGCGGCGCGGTTGTACTCCGGCGGGTTGCCGGCCGTGACGATGGCCCAGCCCGCGGGCAGGCGGTGCTGGCCGAACGTCTTGTACTGCAGGAACTGCAGCATGGCGGGCATGAGGGTCTCCGACGCGCAGTTGACCTCGTCCAGGAAGAGGATGCCCTCCGGGATGCCGCTCTTCTCGACCGCGTCGTACGCGGCGGCGATGATCTCGCTCATGGTGTAGCGGCTGACCTTGTACGTGCGACCGCCGTACTCACTCTGCGCGATGTACGGCAGGCCGAGCGCGCTCTGGCGCGTGTGGTGCGTGATGGAGTAGCTGACGAAGTTGACGCCAAGGCGGTCCGCGATCTGGCTGACGATGGCCGTCTTGCCGATGCCCGGGGGACCCATCATGATGATGGGGCGCTGCATCTGCGTGGGGATGTGGTAGATGCCGTGCTCGTCCTTGCTGAGGTACGCGCGGACCGCGCCCTCGATCTGCCTGGTTGCCTGCTGGATGTTCATGCGCGCTCCCTTGGGTTGGCTACGTCGATGGTAGCGCATGGCGCGGCGGCGGGTGCGGGTCGCGGGCGGCGCTAGTACACGGACATGGACTCGAACTCGCCCGGATGTAGCGTGATCTGCATGGCCCACGCGGGCACGAGCTCCGGCCGGTGGTCCTCGTCGTAGAACACGAACGTGGTCTTGTACGGCGGCATGCGGTCCGGGTAGATGCCCCAGCCGTCCGTGAAGTAGATGAGGCCGGACAGGTCGTCGAACTCGCCGGCGGCCAGGAGGTCGCTCACGTACGTGAACGCGGCGCGGAAGTCCGTGCCGCCGAAGCCAAGCAGCTTGATGTTGCGCCGCCAGCGGTCGAGCTCCGCAAGCGACGTGATCTTGGTGTCGCTCTGGACGCGCTGATCTGCCTGGATGATGTGGACGTTCACCTTCTGGAAGAAGCTGGATTCGCTCGTGAGCACGTCAAACGTGGTGTTCACGAACTGCTGCACCACGTCCTGCGTGACGGAGCTCGACGTGTCGATCACGATCACGAAGTCGCGGATGCGCTTCTCGTCGCGGTACTCCAGCGGCTCGATGAGCGGCATGTCGCCGTACAGCGACAGCCCGTACGTGTAGAACACGTAGTCGAACTCGTCGTCGGACAGGCGCATCTCCTCGCTCTGCACGGCAAACTGCCGCAGGAAGTCGCGGTAGTCGACCTGCTCGTGCGTGCTCACCTCGAGCTCGCCCACGAAGCGCCCCAGCTTGGAGCCCCTCTTGCGCGAGAGCGTCTGCAGGTTGACGCGGATGGACTTCGCCTCGCGGCGCCAAGCCTCCTCCGCCTTGCGGCAGTCTGGGCGAGAAGTGCGCGCATCCCGTGCGGAGGGGCCCTCGGGACGCGGGGCGTCTTCTGGCTGCTGGCCCGGTGCCTGGGGGACGCGTGGGGGCGTGAGGTCCGTTGCGCCGGCAGCCATGGCCTGCCGGGCATCGCGCGCATCGGCGTCTGGGCCGTCGGCGCCGTCCGACATGCCGTCGCGGTAGTCGGAGCCGGCCGGCTGCGGCGTGCGCCCGCTGGGGTCGTCGGCGTCCGCGAGCTGCGCGTCTGGCGGTTCGGTACCTTGGTCGGCGTCCCCGTCCGCGGCATGTGTGGAGCCGCTGGCCTGCGGGCCTGTTGGGCCTGAACCCTGGCTGGCACCATCGCTTGCGTTGTCCGCGCCCTTCTCGCCCGCGCCTGACTGAGCGGGGGACTGCGGGGATTGCGCGGGGTACCACGACGCATGGTCGTCCACGAGGAAGAGGCGCTGCCAGTCCGCGCGCGCGTTCTGGAACGCGCCGCGGTGCAGGGCATGGTACAGGCGCTCCGTGGTGATGCGCGCGCCGAGCGTGGACTCGATGAGGTCGAGGGCTGCCTCTATGTGACGGCCCCGGTCGTCGTCGCGCGGGCCGACGACCTCCGCCGCGAGGGCCTCGGCCACGATGTCCGCCGCGAGGTCCCAGGAGCTGCGGTCGACGGTTGCGCCGACGAAGGGGTGGAGCATGAGGCAGTGGACCAGCACGTGCATGAGGTCGTGGGTCGGGGCCTCGCGCGTGGCGGTGAACGCGGCGAGCGCCTGGTCGACGTCGAAGCTCACGGCGCGCCCGTCTGTGGCAAATGCGGCGTCCATGTGCGCCGGGACGAGGTCGAGCAGGGCAAACGACGAGGCGAGAAACGGGTTTTCCGCGACGATGAGGCCGCGTGCGAGGTCGACGACGCGGCGGGCGAGGTCCTCGCGCTC
>Ga0256406_1005701_pt1 | contig 13089 bp, 13 predicted proteins | sample RumenRJG_03DNA_FD_185986 | JGI IMG/M metagenome (GOLD analysis project Ga0256406, IMG submission 185986) | Bovine rumen microbial communities from Lethbridge, Alberta, Canada - RJG_03 | ecosystem: Host-associated > Mammals > Digestive system > Stomach > Rumen | place: Canada: Alberta | collected...
CATGTGCGCCATATCCGGGAAAAGATTGAAACAGATCCCTCCCACCCCGCTCATATCGTCATGTTATGGGGACAGGGCTACCGGTACTTTGCCTGAAGTTTAAAAGGGTTCTCCACACGGAGAACCCTTTTACTGTTCCTGTCATTCCAGATTGCCATGGGCATCCAGAAGACCCTGATTATTCAATCCCAGTCTTTTCATCATCCGCATGACCATCGCATCACACGTCAGAAAGCTCAGCTGTTCGAAGCAGGAGCCGACCGGCTGGATGGAAGTATAATGCTCTTTCTTCTGCAGACGCGTTGTGCCCGGCAGAAGGATCATCTGGTCTGCCATGGCAGCCACATCTCCTTCCTTCTCCAGCGTGATTGTCACAACGTATGCGCCGACCGCCTTAGCCTTTCTGGCATACATCACCATGGATGATGTTCTTCCCGATCCGGAGATCACAAACAGTACATCGCCTTTTCGAATCGGCGGTACTGCCACATTGCCAACCCGGTATACCTGAAATCCCATATGCAGAAGCCGGATGGCAAAGCCATCCCCGGCATAGCCTGACCTTCCTGCGGCCGCCACAAAAATACGATGATCCCGATGGTCACAGAGAAAGTCCGCCATCGCATCCACCTGTTTCTCATCAACAAATGCAGCCATATTCTGCAGTTCATGCAGAATCAAATCCAATGTCTTATCCATGTACTGCCTTTCCAAGCAGTCTGGCTGCTTCGGCCGGATCTTGTGCATGGAGAATACCGCCGCCGACAATAATGATGAATGGATGCAGAGCTGTATAGGCATCAATGGTATCAGGATGAATGCCGCCTGCCACAGAAATCTCAGCCTTTGAAGCAGCTGCCTTCATGACCTTCAGATCATCCAGCGGTGTTCTTCCGGCTGCCTGCTGGTCCACACCAACGTGTACTGCCACACCCTGAACACCAAGTGTCTCACATACCTTAACTCTTTCGGCAAGATCCGGTACACAGATCATATCCGCCACAATTCTGCCATGGTATTTCTCACTTGCTCTGACACATCCTGCAATCGTTCTCTGATCTGTAATGCCAAGTACCGTCACATAATCCGCACCTGCTTCAAATGCTTCAGATGCTTCATATTCACCCGCATCCATAATCTTCAGATCCGCCAGTACTTCCTTTTCCGGGAAAGCCTGTTTCATTCTTCTGACCGCTTCCATGCCATACTGAATGGCCATCGGTGTTCCAACTTCAATAATATCAATATCCTTTCTGATCGATTCCACCAGTCTGAGGGCATCCTCCAGGCTGATATCATCCAGTGCAATCTGTAATTTCATCTTTCTGCCTCCTTACACTGTAAGGATAGAAAAAAAGAATCCTGCTGTAATCTTGCGATTGCTTGGGATTCATGAATCAGGGGTGAGAATTCTGACGCTTTTGCTCATAGAAGCGTATATATCAGGATTGATATGATGATCTGTGATAATGGCATCTATCTGTCCATACTCCACTATGACATGGACACCTGTATCCAGAAATTTATGGGAATCAGCCAGAACATATACCATATCACTCTGTTTAACCATTGCCCTTTTGGCAGAAAGCGCCTCATAGGAATGCGATGAAGGTACGCTCATGTGCAGTAAGCCGGCAGTGCCGAGAAAACACACATCCGCATGGATGGAAGAGAGAAACTGCACCGCCCATTCTCCCATCAGGGGATCCGTCTTTTGTTCTCTTTCTGCCTGGCAGAACAAACACATGATGCAGATCGCCATCCAGCTGTTCAGCCGCTTTCAGGGATGTGGTGAAAATATCCATAGACGGCATTGTGTTGAGATAGGGAATACATGCCTCACAGGTTGTACCGCTGTCCAGGATGAGGGAATGGAAAGAATGAATCAGACTGCATGCATATCTTGCTGTTTCATCCTTGTATTCCTGGTAGTCATTGCACAGATCACGATCCGGCTCTATCCCGCTCATCGCCAGTACAGCACCGCCGTATTCTTTCTGGACAACGCCCTTCTCTTCCAGAAAAAACAGGTCCTTTCGGATGGTTTCCATACTGACATGAAACGCATCCGCCAGTTCATGATCATTCACACTGCCTTCTTTCAGCAGCTTTTCAACAATCAGCTGCTGTCTTTTCTTCGCAGATAATCTCATAACGTGATCATATCAGCTTGAGACAGCGGAAACAATCCAGGATTATGCACAAAGCCATAAGAAAAGCATCAGCCCTGAACGGCAGCAGTGCGGCTGATGCTGTGAAATCGTATCTGTTTTTTACAATCCCAGGAAGTTCACTAACATGATCCAGGCCAGACTGTAATAAGTCACAACACCGACAAGATCGGTGATTGTTGTAATGAGCGGTCCGGACGCAACGGCAGGGTCAACGCCGATCTTCTCAAAGAGCATCGGCACAACCGTACCGACAAGTGAAGAGATCACCATGGCAATGACCAGCGACAGGCCGATGCAGAAGGAAATCGCAAAGGCTGTCGGTGCTGCAAGATGCTTGGCAATCATGATATAGACACCGACACCGCCAGTTGCCAGTAAACCGAGAATCAGGCCGTTGAAGAAGCCGGCTGACATTTCCTTGCGGACAAGTTTCATTTTCATCTTGCCGGTCAGATTCTCATCCATCAATACACGGATGGTAACGGCAAGCGACTGGGTACCGACGTTACCTGACATATCAAGGATCATGGACTGGAAAGCCATGATGATGGTCAGTTTCTCTACAACATGTTCAAACGCCCCGACAACAGAAGATACGATCAAGCCAAGGAATAACAGCAGGATGAGCCACGGCAGTCTCTTTTTAATTGACTGCTTCAATGGTTCATTCAGATCTTCTTCTGCGGTTAAACCAGCTAACTTGGCATAATCTTCTCCCATTTCCTCATCAACCAGTTCAGTGAGGTTCTGGGATGTGATGACACCCAGGATACGGTTGTTATTATCCAGTACCGGGATGAAATCCTCGGAATAATCCTTCAGTCTTTCAATACAGTCATCGATTTCCTCATGTCCATAGACATAAGGGAAGGATGTGACAATCAGATCGTCCAGCGACTGATTCTGCCGGGCAATGATGAGATCCTTCAGGTTGATGGCCCCATAGAACTCACCGGCCTCATTGACTGTAAACAGCGTAGAGATATTATCATTCTCCCCTGCCTGCTTGACGAGTTCACTCATCGCATCCTTGATCGACAAAGTCTCACGGATAATGATGCAGTTTGTCGTCATACGGGAACCGATTTCGTCCTCATCGAAGGATGCGATGAGTGAAATATCATGCTTGGATCCCGGATCCATCAGATCAATGATCAGTGAACGCTTCTCCTTGGGAAGCGAACGCAGGGCCGTAATTGCCGTATCTGTCTCCATCTCCGATACAACCGAAGCAGCCCGGTGAATGTCCATCTCATTGATATAGGTGGAAAGTTCATCATCCTCAGCATGTTCCAGAATGGAAGACAGATGTTCCAGACGCAGTGTCCGGTACAGTTTCTGTCTTTCCAGCGGTGTCAAAGACGGCAGTACATCCGCAATGTCGCTTTCATGGTAGTCTTCCAGCTTTTCCCGCAATACACCCGGTGATGTATTGGAACGGATGACGTCCAGGATCTCCTTTACATAATCCGGCTGGTGTTCAGGCTCTTCTTCCGGCTTGTGCTCAGGTTCTCTGTCAGGTTCACGCCCGGCATTGCCATCCAGAAAAGCAGATTCATCCTTTTCCAAATCCTTATTATCTTTATTATCTTTCATACTTTCCCTCTTTCTGTAATTTTGATGTAAAGCATCCAAAAATTCTCTACAGGTATGATTTCTGTAAAGTCTGTCCATGAAAAGAGTGGTACTGCAGATTTTGAAGTCTATATTGATTGTCTGGATTAAAGTACAGAAATGCCGGAAGCACCAGTCTGCACGCGGATGACAGCAGGCAGTGATATACCGCCAGGCTGACTCGCACTTACATCCAGGCTGTTACTTCGGCCGCAGCTATCACATGGTTCCACGCTGTCATCACCTCCCTCAAGCCTTCAAAGTATAACATATATTGAAACCCTTCAATCCAGCCAATTTGTCCCTTTATAAAAGAAAATCCTTTTCAGTTTCCTTTTGATATATTTTCATGCCGAAAGGAAAAGAACAGGCACATCAGCCTGTTCCTGCTCTGAAGATGATATATGTCTTTTACTGCCGGAAGGCATCTGAAGTCAGGATTGCTTTCAGCAGTTCTTCCGCCTGATGGCGGATCTCATCTTCCTTCATCTGCCTGCTGCGGCATGTCCTGATGAAATTCCATAGGCCCCCGCACAGAAAGGAAGCCGTCTGTTCAGAGGAAAAACGGGGTGAGATAGTACCGGCATAGCGTTCCATCAGACTGACAATGCCTTTGAGAATGGAGTTATAGAAATAGTAGTAAAGCCAGCTGTCTTCATTCTCTTCCGCCTTCTTCAGAAAATCATACTGTCCCGCGGTACTTTCCAGAATAATATCCAGCAGATTGATATAGCCCTGGATCGGCTCATCTTCCGGGTTGTTTGCCTGCTGGCGGACATCCATCTTCTTTCTGATTTCGACAATCATTTCATTGAAAATATCATCTAGCAGCTCAAACTTATCTGAATACCAGTTATAGAACGTCACGCGGGACACATGGGCCCGCCGGCATACATCCGCTACATGAATTTGTTCAAACTGTTTTTCATTCAGCTCTTCAATAAAAGAATTCTGTATTCTCTCTTTTGTCTTTGTCTCGTATACATGCATAAGTTTACACTTTCCCCCGTTTCGTCATTGTTCAAGAGCACGCTTCTGACTATAAATTCTTATGAGGTAAATAGGATATGCGAATCGGATTTATTACACCCGCCCCTGCCTTGAAACGCTTATGGATCTACCGGCAGGGCGGCAAACTGTACGGTCAGCCCAATTCCATTACCGGCCCATTGATTCTCGGCGGCATTCTGCACCGGGCCCATCATGAGGTACGGGTCTATGAAGAATATAATGGAAGAGTTGACTTCAGATACATATACAGCTGTGACGCTGTGTGTATTTATACCATGACTTCCACCGCCCCAAGAGCCTATGAACTGGCGGATCTCATTCATCACAAATCACATGCCCGGGTGATTATCGGCGGGATGCATGCAAGTGCCATGCCTCAGGAAGCAGCAGAACACGCTGACCAGGTCATTGTTGGAGAAGGCGAGAAGGTCATTCTGGATGTCATTGAAGGCAGAAGGCCTGAAAAGATCGTCAAATGCGATCCCATCTGCAATCTTGATGAAGTTCCCTTCCCGGATTACTCGATCCTGAAAACCGAATGCAAGGCAGCCAATGTCATGATCACAAGAGGCTGTCCCTATCGGTGTACATTCTGCACCACTTCCCGCATGTTTGCGCCCTACCGCCAGCGCTCGGTTGATAATGTCATGAAAGAGCTGCGGATGTATAAGAACATGGGCTTTCAGTACATGAACTTTGAGGATGACAACTTCACCGCAGATAAGGAAAGAGCCAAAGAGATCTGCCGGCGCATGATCGGAGAAAATCTGATCTTCAAAGAAACATTCTTCTTCGGCCGGACTGATCTGGCCCGGGATGAGGAACTGCTGGATCTGCTCAAAAAGGCACATCTCACCAGAGTTCTCATCGGTATCGAATCACTGAACCAGCAGGCTTTGGATGCCATTGACAAGCATCAGAACATTGAAGATATCCGCAATGCGGCCAAAGCCTGTGCAGATCATGGCATTCGCATGATCGCTTCCATTGTCTTAGGCATCGACCAGGACGGTCCGGAAGATATCCGCCGCTCCGTTCAGTTTGCCAAAGACATCAACGCCTACCAGCTGCAGCCGGCTGTTCTGACCCCTTTCCCCGGCACCCCTGTCTATGAACAGATGCAGAAGGAAAACAGAATGATCTCTGACAGCTGGGAAAGACATGATCTGATGACCGTCACCTTCCTGCCGAAAAAGATGACGGCATGGCAGCTGCAGGAAGAGTTCTATCACGCTTCCCGTCATTTCTATGACTTCCGCTCACCAAAAACCATCGCTAAGCTCTTCGGCACGGAATACGGCTTACGGCGCTTCGGCTTTGCCATCTTCGCCCACCTCGGCCCGGATGCCGCAGAATGGGCAGCTGATCATGTCAAATCATCCTGGTTCTACTATCTCAAGCATGAAGCACCAGATGCCCCCGAGCAGAATCATAAAGAAACTCTCAGTGCCGATGCGCCGTAACATCGAGTGCTTTATATAAAGGACGATACAGAAACAGCGTCACCAAAAAATTGGAAATGCCGTGGATAATGTCTGTAGAAAGACCGGCAAGCCACCAGGCCAGGGCACCGCTTCTGCCTCCATAGAACAGAAATGTAACGGGCAGACATAATGTCCCGAAAAACAGTCCGAACATACCGGCCAGAACCGCCTGTCCAACAGTGTTCTGACCTTTTATTTTCCAGGCCAGAAAAACAAGCAGCGGCCAGATATACAGATATTCTATCACCCAGCTGTCAAATCCGTAGATCAGACAGTCAATGCCGGTCATCAGAAAAACAGCAGTCAGCCCTGTCTGCTATCCCAGAACCTGTGTGTAAAGGATCACAAGAAGCGTAACCGCTTCAACACCGGGAATCGCAGCCAGGGCTGTTTTTACTGCTTCAAGAAGTGCTGTCAGACACGCTGTCAACACGATCTGATAGACTGTCGTTCTATTGGGCTGTTTCATATTTCAGGGTAAAAGAATCCCCATCGCTGACCGGCTGTTCACTGATGCCATACTGTCCATAGTCCCCATTGACATAAATGGCCCAGTACGCCTGATCTTTGTCATAGTCCGCTTCTTCGCCATTGACGGTGGTGACATAAAGCCCTGCATCACTCTTTTCTGCTTCATAGCTGAAATCATCTTTTTTGCTTAATTCATCCATGAAGTCTGAAAGATATGCCGCATCCGTCTTTTCCTCATAGTCTTTCTTTTCTCCCTCACTGTCTACCACTTCCAGCGTCACATCCTTGGCGCCTTCAGAAGTCTTCGGCTGGTTTGCATGATGAATGCCCGCAAACAGACAGATCACCAGTACAAAGACAAGCACCCATGGCCAGACCTTCTTCCTTTTCTTTCCTTCCTCAACATTTTCCTTCTTTTCACTCATAAAAAAATCCCTCCTGCATCACATTATTGCGGCTTGTGATTCTCACCGCCATGACACAAAAGGAATTGTGTTAACGAGGCTGCTGATAAAGTGAGCCTCTGAAGTCGGCTTTCCGGTTGATAAAGCCCAATTGGACTGATTCCAATTGGGGTTTTTCGATATTTGCCATAAAAATGCAGAATAAGAGCCTGTTACTGCTGGTTATTATTGCCTTTTTCCAGCGTTTCGATTCGTTTAAGGTTCACCAAAAACAACGATACCGCTGCCTGTATCGTCATGCCTAGCATTCCACATCCATGTGCCTTGCCGTAGTCCAATGTATTCTTCAGCTCTGCGTTCTTGGCTTCGATCTTGTATCGCTCCGCATAGAGGTTTTTGAATTCATCTGTTTTCATGTAATCCATCTGTGCGGTATGTATATCCGATTTGATTTTTACCGAGTATGTTTTGGTTTTCGCTCCTTCTTTGTAACAGCCCTCACGCATCGGACAGGATTTGCATATCTCAACATTGAAGAAGTATGTTTCCACCAATGTGTTAACGCCATTCTTGTCTTTCTGTGTTCCACCTTTTCTCTTGTTCTTCGCCATCTGGCCTGCGGGACATACGTACATGCCGGCATCCTTATTGAAATCCCATTCTTTTTTTCTATTGCCATGAGTCACTGATTCACTCAGTTTCGAAACAAGCTTGAATCCCTTATCTTTTGACAAATCAATATTGTCTTTTTCGGAATAAGCACCGTCACCGATCAGCGCATCAACCTTAACGCCATTCTTTTCTGTTTCCTCAACAAGCTCAGCCGTCTGTTTTCCATCGTGCTTCTCACCTGTCGTCACCGTTGCCGCTACAACGACTCTGTCCGGCGTCATGGCAATGTGTGTTTTATATCCGAAGAATGAGGTATCGGCTGTTTTATGTCCAACCTTCGCATCCGGATCCTTTGAAAATTCCAGATGATCTTTTGTGTCCTCAACGCCTTCCTTCAGGTAGTCAAGCCGTTCCTGTATATCCCTGCAGTTTTTGAATCTTTCATCCGAAGCAATCAGATCCAGAAGCTCTTTGCAGTATTCAACTTCATCTTCGATCAGTCCGCTGCTTTCCTTTTTCTTCGGCATCTTATCATGCATATCCGGATCGACGGAATATACAGATTTCCGTAATTCCTTAGCACGCTTTATCAGTTCCTCACGGGGTGAAATATGCTGGAAGAGGGCATTGGTATGCGTGGAATCAACGATAATCTTTTCATGATCGTGGATGACACCTTTTTCCTTACCGATCTCAACTGTTTTGCTAATCAGAATGTCAAGCAGATCGGTATCCTTCAGCCGTATGCGGCGGAACTTGGTCAGAAGACTTGGATCAATGAATTCCGTCTCCTCCGGGGAATAGCCAAGGAAGAACTTCATTTCCATATCATAGCGGACTCTTTTAATCAGATCCCTGTCACTCAGTTTAAAAGCGGTTTTCAAAAGAAGAAATTTGAAAAGCAGTTCTGGTTCAACAGCAGTTCTGCCCACACAGTCACTGTACTTACTCTTTACTTCATCGCGGACGAAAGAGAAATCGACATTCTCCTTCAATCGCCGCCAGAAATTATCTTGAGAGATGAGAATATCATAAAGGGCTGAATAACCACCAAGGTCAAGGGAAGGAGTCTCCACTGTCTTAAGCATAGTAATACCTCAATTCGCACATATATTATATAACATGCATGCATGTATTACAATAGTTTGCTGGCAAAAAAAGTGCATAACAATCGTTTTTTCAGATTGCTATGCACTTCAGATCCTGATTGAAAGCGCCTAAACATGAAACTGCTGATCAGTTTATGAATACCTTTACTTTTTCAGCAGCCTCGTGTTAACCTACTTTTCCGCGCGTTCGATCGCTTCTGTCTGATCCAGGGAAAGATCCATTCTTTCATACTTTTCATCTTCCGGCTGTATCATCTCAAACCCTTTGCAGTAAGAAAGAGAAAGTTTCGCCGCTTTGACTTTCAGATCCAGAACATGGCCGCCTTTGTGGTGATCCTCCGAAAGAAAGTGCAGATGCCAGCCGGGACAGTTGAGATGATTCATGAAGGCTGGCATATAGATGCCTGCAGCTGTGCCTGCAATGTTCTTTTCTGTCCATTCCTTCTGGTTCTCATTCAGCCAATCCGCTAACGGAATGTCCTTACCTGAAGGTACAGGTCTGCCGCTGCGATACTGTACAAGATCAAACATGCCTTCCATCCGGATCACTGCCATATGGTTATGGTGTGCCTGAATGGCTTCATCAAGCTTCCTTCTGGCGTCCTCCATATTCTCAGCACTGAAAGACACTGTTTCATCCGGATGAAAGAACGTCACCACCCCAAAAGGAATGCCCTGATCTTCTCTGGCTTCAATCACTCTGCCGTCATATAGAGCCTGATACACATGCCCATCCAGCAGGATCATCTCTCCATCCGACTGCACAAATGTACCCAGGCCTGTATCTCCATGCTCTTTCAGCTCTTTCACTGCAATGACCTCTTTGTAATAACCCTGCAGCAGAGCCTGCAGGGAAGATACCTGAAACAGATTATTCTTCATCTTCATCCACTCCTTTCAGATAGCTGCGCGTCAGCCTGACTACAGCCGGCGACAGGGCCAGAATGGCAATCAGGTTGGGGATTGCCATCAATGCATTCATACTGTCTGAGAGATTCCAGACAATATCAAGCTTTGTGGTTGCACCGACAACAACAAAGATAACATAGATGGCCTGATAGACTGCCATGCCCTTTTCACCGCATAGAAATTCCATACATCTACCGCCATAGAGACTCCACGACAGCAGCGTAGAAAAAGCAAACATGGTAATACATAAAGCAATAACTATGGAAGCTGCCCGGCTACCAAAGGAAGTCGCAAAGGCATTGATTGTCAGATCTGCCGCAGCTGACTTGCCATAGAAGGCATCCGCACAGCCTGAACAAAGAATCGCAAGTGCGGTCAGCGTGCAGATGACAATCGTATCCGCAAACACTTCAAACACCCCGTACAGACCCTGCTCAACCGGATGTTCCACATCCGCTGCCGCATGGGCAATCGGGGCTGTACCAAGACCTGCTTCATTGGAGAAAATACCTCTGCCGAAACCGGCCCGCATCGCACTCTGTATGCCTGTCCCGGCAAGACCGCCGCCGATCGCCGAAGGATTGAAGGCACCTTTGAAAATTGAAACAAATACCGGTCCAATCTGACTGACATGGCTCAGGATCACCATCAGCGCGGCCACAATATAGACAAGTGCCATGATCGGCACAAGCTTTTCCGTTACCGATCCGATCCGCTGCAGTCCGCCGAACAATACAAGAATCGTCAGAATCGCGGCGATAATGCCGACCGCCATATAGATCAGCCTCAGCATGCCCGGATCCAGTGAAGGCTGAAAGGAAGTAAAGACAGAACCGATGGACTTGGCAATGGTATTGATCTGGGTCATACAGCCAGTGCCAAGCGCTGCCACCATGCCGAAGACACAGAAGATCACCGCCAGAAAATGCCACTTCTTCCCGAGCCCATTCTCTATGTAATACATCGGTCCGCCGACAAAATCACCTTTTTTATTCTTCCGGCGGAAATGAACAGCCAGCACAATCTCCGCATACTTAGTACACATGCCGAATAAAGCCGCAGTCCACATCCAGAAAATCGCGCCCGGTCCGCCGATGGCAATTGCCCCGGCAACCCCGGCAATATTGCCGGTACCGACCGTACCGGCAAGAGCAGTTGTCAATGCCTGGACCGGACTAAGGGTTCCCTTCTTGGTATTTTCCTTGGGATTGAACAGCTTGCCTACTGTCTTTTTCATGATCCAGCCAAATCGTCTAAACTGCATGAAGCCAAGCCGCACGGTCAGAAAGATACCGGTGCCAAGCAGCAGCATCAGCATCGGCCTGCCCCATATCACCTGGTCCATGCGGCTGGTAAATTCCGTAATCTGTTTCCAGAATGTCTCCATTTCTTTCCCCTCTTCTTTATTACAGCGGTTCTTATTTTAACCTATCTTCATGCATTCTGCAGAAAAGCAGGGCTTCTGCCCATACAAAACGCCTTTTCGATGCGCCGCCAGCTGAAAAGAAAATCCGCCTGTCTCTCTGTACATGGCGGTGTTCTTCTGATCGCGTTATAATAGGCCGCGTGCAGATACAAAGGAGTAAACGATGATTATTGATCAGATAGATGATTCACTGCTTGCCTTAGCCAGGCAGTCTGATACAGACCTGAAAGATGTCTACCAGAGAATTGATGAGATCTGTCTCTACAACTCAGACAGAATCCTGGCATCTTTTATTAAAAATCAGGTATCCTATACCGATTTTGCCGAGATCAACGGCTATGGCAATTATGATGAAGGCCGCAATAAACTGGAGGCCATGTTTGCGGAAACACTGGGGTGTGAAGATGCCCTGGTCAGACCGCAGATCATGTCCGGCACCAATGCGCTGTGGCTGACCTTCTCAGCCCTTCTCAAACATGGCGATACCATGATTTCCATCTCCGGCCTGCCGTATGACTCGCTGCAGGAAATGGTCGGACTGACCGGCGATTCCCCGCTTTCTCTCAAAGAAGCCGGCGTGAAGTATGAGCAGATTGATCTTGTAAATAATGAATTTGATGAAGAAAAGATTGTTGAAAGACTGAAACGCAAGGATGTGAAGCTGGTGGAGATTCAGCGTTCCCGCGGCTATTCCCACCGCAAGTCCCTGATGATCCGTAAGATTGAACACGTCATCAAAGCCATCCGCTCTGTCAATCAGGATGTCATCATCATGGTTGACAACTGCTATGGTGAATTAGTGGAAAAGAAAGAGCCGGGACACGTCGGTGCGGATGTAGTGGTCGGTTCTCTGATGAAGAATTTAGGCGGTGGAATTGCCTGCTCCGGCGGCTATATTGCCGGACGCAAAGATCTGATTGCCATGGTGGCAGACAGACTGACCGCACCGGGCCTTGGCAAGGAACAGGGTGCCAACTACAACCAGAACATCACCTTCTTCAAAGGTCTGTATATGGCCCCATCTGCGGTCAGAAGTGCGATGAAGACAGCTGTCTTTGAAGCATATATGATGGAAAAGCTCGGCTTTGAAAACATCACTCCGGCCTGGAATGAAGAGCGTACTGATACAATCCAGACCGTAGAGCTTGGCTCCAAGGATAACCTGGTGAAATTCTGCCAGGGCATCCAGGCATCCTCACCGATTGATTCCTTCGTGCATATCGAAGCAGCCCCGATGCCCGGCTATCCCTTTGATGAAGTCATGGCAGCCGGCACCTTCACCCAGGGCTCTACAATTGAGCTGAGTGCGGATGCCCCGGTCGTTCCGCCTTATACTCTGTATATCCAGGGCGGTCTTTCCGAGCAGTATGGAAAACTCTCTGTACTTCTCGCTTTGACGAAAATGCGCGCCAAATAAATCAATTAAGGGAATGTTCTGTCTGACAGAGCATTCCTTTTCATATACGGAAAAAGGAAGCTAACAGCTTCCCATCTGTCCCCCGTCTATGCGGATGACTGTATTATTGATGAAATCAGCTTCTTCACTGATCAGAAACCGTACCAGATGCGCCACTTCCTCAGGCTTTCCATACCGTTTGACCAGAATCTTTTCGCACTCCTCTTTCAGAAATGTCTCATCATATCCATCCAGTTCACTCTCTGTGCCGATAAACCCCGGGGCAATGGCATTGACATGGACTTCCGGACTCAGCTGCACGGCAAGATCATGGGTTAATGAAATCATGGCTGCCTTGGAGGCATCATAATCAATACTCATCGGGTAATAGGTATTGATGCCGTTAGTAGAAGAAATATTGATGATGCGGCCATAGTTCTGTTCCTTCATATGACGGTATGTCCGCATGGCACAGTTAT
>Ga0256406_1005702_pt1 | contig 13086 bp, 16 predicted proteins | sample RumenRJG_03DNA_FD_185986 | JGI IMG/M metagenome (GOLD analysis project Ga0256406, IMG submission 185986) | Bovine rumen microbial communities from Lethbridge, Alberta, Canada - RJG_03 | ecosystem: Host-associated > Mammals > Digestive system > Stomach > Rumen | place: Canada: Alberta | collected...
GCGGGTGGAAGAAATGCTTACCGGGCCGAGGGGACTATTCCTTATCGCGGGTCAGGAAAAAGTCGTTACCGTGGACCTGGAAAGAGTCCTTACCGCACCGCCTGTAGAACACCTTACCGTCCACACGCCAGCGAGAATGTTTTCCCTATGCGGTCGCCCAAGGCCCGCGCGCTTCCTGCCAGCGACACCGACGCTATCATCGCTATGGGCAGGCCCACCCCGCTGGCAAGAAAGCCCAAGGTGGCCAGTGGCGTCGCCGTTCCTGCCTGCACGCCCAGAAGCGGGCACAGAATCAGGTTTCCTGCTCCGAACAGCATGGAGAACAGCGTGATCCCCACGGTCAGGCTGTCACGCCTGCCGAGCCTCTGAGCTCCAGCGGCATTCCTTGATTGCAAAATGGCTCCTCCAGATGCAAAACGTCACGACGCATGTCCGGCATGGACAATCGCAGCACTCCCTACCAGAGCATCCATCATACGCGTGCCGGCCAAAAGCAACGCCGACTCGGCTCAGCCTGCTTCAGGGCTGCTATGCCGCTCCGCTCTCGGCTACGAGAAATTCCTTGTAGTGCAGCTCCAGCAGCTCGTCATCCGGCTTGAGCCTTGCATCTTCGGGCTCCCGGATCTCTGCCCTGCTGAAGCGTGCATACGGCGTCTGTTTGAGACGTGCGCTTGTGCGTACGCGATGTGTGCCTGGCACGATCGATATCAGGTTCGCGTCATAGAGCAGGTGGAAGTCTGCCCTAAGCAGGATGCCGTTCGTGACGACCTGGGATTTCCGCCCACGATAAGGATCGATATGCGCTGCCTGCAGGACCTCGGGGATATCGATATCGGTGATGGCACAGGCACCGCCATATGCTTCGATGAGCGCCTTGCGGAACTTGTCCTGCCGCTCTCTGACCACACGCTCTGCGACGGCGCGCTTCCTTTCGTCTGTTTCATCTGCCGCCTTGAGAGCATTCCTATCGTCGGAGTCCACTTCGATAGGGGAGAACGTGTCGAAGAGCCCCTTGTTCACCGTCTCCGTGTTTGCCGGTCCATGGAATGTGAACATGTGCGTGGCACTGTTGTACTGCTCGACGAAGGCGAGACCGAGGACGGTATAGCCACGGCCCTTTGATTTGACCATGACACCGACGGGGATGCCGTCCTCCATGCAGCGGAGGAGCTTCCTGTTGTAGTCCTGCGACCTGTCCAGCCCCTGCTGCTCGTGATAGTCGAGGATCCAGGTGCCATCCGGTCGGTCGAGCTTCTCATGGTCAGGATAGATGGACTGTCCCTCGGAGTGGATTGAGAGGACATAGGAATCCTTGCCGGCTCCCTTGGAGGGGAGATTCTCGTAGCTGGGGCAGTATATGCCAGCCTGCCTCGCAAGGGGCAGCTTCATGCCTTCGGGCTTGTATTTCCCCATCGGGAGAGCCGGGATGTGCTGACCCTGGTTCTCGATGAACCAGTTCCAAGCTTCGATATATTCAGGCGGAACAAGCCTTGCCGCCCTCTCAATCGTGAGGAAGTTGATCTCGCACTCATAGACAAGTCCAGACACGGCATGCCTCCCCGACGATTTGCGACGCTGCTCTGCCTTCATGTCTATGATCGCAGATCACCTGAACATTGTACGGCTCATTCAGTTCAGGTGAGAAAGGACTCTGGAGGATGCAGGAGTACCGTGTCTGGTGCTCCATGGGAAGAATCTGCCTGTTCCCATTCACAGGCTCACTCGTCATCCATATGCCAGACGCATGAAGCACCGGAATGCGCTTTCCGCTCTGGAAACCATCTTGAAGTCTCGGACTGCAAGATTTGAACAGGCTTGAAGTCTGAGACTGCAAGATTCTGCCACTCTGTCCTTGGGCTGGCCAGCAGTGCCCTTTGAGCACGCCTGCTGACATGGATGGCCGATCTCCCGTCATCATGCTTCGGTCTTGGAGAGCCGTGGCACGGCTGATGATTGCCCCTCTAGCGCAGGGTCGGGCTTGCTGCTTGTCCAGAAGGGCGGATTTGATAATGAAGGCTGCGTTGCCAGAAAGCTAATTCGTCATATATGGCAAATCTGATAAGTTAGGCGGCTTCATGCGACCGCCAGAAGGTCTTCATGTGAAGGGCTGCCCTCTCTGGCTTGTGCCTCATGCACAGAAAAGCAGGCCAGAGACAGATGCCTCTGGCCTGCCAGCTTTGCGTGCTATCGAATGCTGTCCTACAGGTAGACGTCTGCCTCTTCGCGGCCGAACCTGTGCAGCAGCTCATGGCAGGGCCTGCAGGCAGCGCAGTCGCACCACTTGGCACCCTTGGCCTTGCGCTCCTCGGCGTGGGCCACGTTCTTGGCGGCAACGTCTGCGCCGAAGAGCTCCTTTGCCTTGTCGGAGCTCATGAATGCGATGAGGCTGTCGATCGTGGTCTGGTGGGCGCTGATAGCGTCGAGCAGGGTATTCGTCGCCTCGTCGGCGTCCTTGCCGGCAGCGATGGCATCCTTCCAGGCCTGGGCAGCATTCTTCGTATCGGCAGAGGCAGACGGTGCAGCAAGCATCTCTTCGACCTTGCTCGCGGTGTAGTCAAGCAGCTCTTTCTCCATGGGGCATCTCCTTGGTCTTGAGGTCTTTCGGTCGAACCTTGATATACCCAAGGCATCCGGGAATATGGGGACGAAACGGCAAGGGGCAGAATGCATGCATCTTCTAGAGCCCTGCTTCATCGAGGCGCGAGACCATCTCTTCGAGCATGAACCTGTTTGCAAAGAGCTGACGGTAGGTGGCAGTCTTCGTCCTGCCCTGTGCCTTGAGCTCCTGGAGCTTGCTGTCTGTTTCTGCAAGCTCATCCCTGATGCCCTCGGCAAAGCGCTCATAGCGCTCGAGCTTCTCTTTGTCTGTCAGAGGCTGGATGCCGTCCATTGCATGCTCCCTGATTGAAGGATGTTCAGTCTTGAGGACCAGCATATTTGCAGGAGGGGGCGAAGCCATAGTAGAGCGTCAGGATGTTCGGCAGGAAGAAGGCAGCAACGCCTGTGCCGGTGCCCTTGCCGTATGACTTTGCCTGCCTTATGCAGAGACGCATCGACCAGACGAGGGCGAGGATGCCGGCTATGATCGTGATGATGCCCGAGACGCCGTCCTCGTGGTCGCGGAAGGTCCCATAGGCCAGGCTTGCGATGAACCAGACCCAGAAGGCGGATTGGTCCTTCCAGGCAATCTTGAAGGCGATATAGACGTTGTAGATGGGGATGAGGGACTTCCAGCCGGCCACACCTGCCTTCGTGAACATCTTCCACCAGGCAACGAAGAGAAGGACTGATAGAACGAGGATGAGGATGAAATAGGCGCCGAGCGCAGCGACAATCTCAGAAGTGGGCATGAAGGACCTTTCTCTTGTGGACATGCTGCCTCAATGGTAGCGGGTAGAGCCTGGTGACTTGTACTGAAACAGGGAGCAGCTGGTGCCCGAATCGGGCTCTTAGGGAGCTCCGGAGAGAGCGTATCCGCTCTTTGGCAGCTGTTCAGGCATCTCGAAATTGTTTCCTGCACGTGAACTGCCACGCCTGGATGCGCGCAGCGAATGGATCTTGGCGCTACAGTTTCGGCAATCGAATAGCACCAACCAAACCATTGAGGCGGAAGGTAGACGCCAGCACACGCACAGAGAGTCCGGGATGCTGAGATCCGGGCCGGAATGCGGGACGTTGATTGGGCCGCCGAGGGCGCACCGAAAAGGAGCAGCTGCTCCCCAGTAGTATGCGACGTCAGACACGCGTCAGCTGTCAGGGGTGTGTTGGCACCCTCAAGCGCACAGGCGAGAGCCTGTGAATCAAGGTGGCACCGCGAGTCCATAGGTGTGGACCCGTCCTTGACCGAACTGCATGGCAGAAAAGTCGGGGACGGGTCCATTTTCCTGTCTCCGGAGAAAGGAGGCGGGACATGCATCCAACGCTTGCGGAAGTACGCGAGATTGCAGAAGGCGGCAGCTACAGGCGCGTGCCGGTCTGCCGCGAGATCCTGTCGGATGGCTTCACGACCATCCAGGCAGTGAGAAGGCTCCGTGGCGCCAGCCATCATGTCTTCCTGCTCGAGAGCGCAGAGCCGGATGAGCGGAGCGGACGCTACTCGTTTCTGGGACTCGACCCCACGATGGAGATCACCTGCCTTGATGGCACGCTCCGCGTACGTCGTGGCACGGATGCAGAGGACGGTACCGTCGAGGAGCGTACCGTCGAGCATCCTGGTGCCTTCCTGCGTGAAGTCCTGGCAGCGCACAGGAGCCCCCAGCTCGAAGGCATGCCTCCTTTCACAGGCGGCCTTGTCGGCTATTTCTCCTATGGCTATCTGAAGTATGCAGAGCCCGTCCTCCGTGGCGGAGAAGCAGAGCATGCAGACTTCCCTGACATGGACCTCATGCTCTTCGATTCCGTCATTGCCTTCGACTCCTACAGGAGCCGTGTCGTCCTCATTGCCGGCGTCGAGATTCCAGAGGATGGGTCGGAAGAGAAGCTGGAAGCCTCCTATGCTGCAGCGGAGGAGGAGCTTGACCGTCTCGAGGAGATCCTGCGCCACGGCGAGGAAGCTGCGTTCGAGCCCCTGAAGCTCGAAGGCCCGCTTGAGCCGCGCTTCTCGAAGGAGCGCTACTGCGAGATGGTGAAGAAGGCCCAGCACTACATCCACGAGGGCGACATCTTCCAGGTCGTGCTGTCAGATCCGGTCTGTGCCGAAGCGGAAGGGAGCCTCTTCGATACCTACCGGCTCCTGCGTGCCGAGAACCCGAGTCCCTACATGTTCTAATTTGTGAGCGATACGCTCGAGCTTGCAGGAGCAAGCCCTGAGACCCTGGCAAAGCTCACGGACGGCAGGCTCTTCACCTATCCTCTGGCGGGCACCCGTCCAAGGGGCAGGACGCCCGAGGAGGACAAGGCGCTCGAAGAGGGACTCTTGGCAGATGAGAAGGAGCTTGCGGAGCACAACATGCTCGTCGACCTCGGCAGGAACGATCTCGGCAAAATTGCAGCGCTTGGAAGCGTGCACGTGGATGAGTTCCACAAGATCCTGCGCTTCTCCCATGTGATGCATATCGGCTCGACCGTGAGTGCAGAGATCGCAGAAGGCTATGACGCGGTTGATGCCGTGGACGCAATCCTTCCTGCAGGCACGCTCTCGGGAGCGCCGAAGATCCGTGCCTGCCAGATCATCCGCGAGCTCGAAGGCAGGAAGCGCGGCATCTATGGTGGTGCCATCGGATATCTCGACTTTGCCGGGAACCTCGATACCTGCATCGGCATCCGCCTTGCTTTCAAGTTGGACGGCGAGGTCTGCGTGCAGTCCGGTGCTGGCATCGTCGCAGACAGCGTGCCTGAGCACGAGTTCGAGGAATGCCGGAACAAGGCCTGTGCGGTCGTCGTGGCGCTCGAAGCATCCGAAGTAGGCGTTGCCTGATGCTTGTCCTCATCGATTCCTATGACTCGTTCTCCTACAACCTCTACCAGCTCTTCGGAGCGCTCGATCCTGACATCAAGGTCTTCAGGAATGACGGGATAACGGTAGACGAGCTGGGAAAGCTCGACCTCGCTGCCCTCATCCTCTCGCCGGGGCCGGGAAGGCCAGCTGAGGCTGGCATCCTCGAGGATGCCGTGCGTGCCTTCTCGGGCAAGGTTCCGATCCTGGGCGTCTGCCTCGGGCATCAGGCCATCGTCGAGGCCTTTGGCGGCACTATCACCTATGCGCCCGAGCTCATGCATGGGAAGGCATCAATGACAGAGCTTGATGGATCCTGCCCGATCTTTTCCGGCATCGGCTCGCCTACGCAGGTTGCCCGCTACCACTCGCTTGCAGCAGACGAGAAGACATTGCCTCCCTGCCTCAAGGTCGTGGCCCGTGCAGATGATGGCCAGGTCATGGCTGTCCAGCACACGGAGCATCCGACCTTCGGCGTCCAGTTCCATCCCGAGTCCGTCATGACTCCACAAGGCCCTCTGATGGCCAGAAACTTCCTTGCGGTGGCAAGGCGATGGCGGGAGGGGAGTAGCTGAGACGTTCTGAGTGTTCGTGCACAAAACAGAGATGAGCTGCTCTGCAGCAGAGAGAAAGGATCTGAGAGCCATGATCAAGGAAGCTATCGAGAAGATCGTCAGCAAGGAAGACCTCACCTACGATGAGGCGTACACGACCATGCGCGAGATCATGAGCGGCGAGACGTCGCCGACACAGAATGCCGCCTTCCTGGCTGCACTCTCGACGAAGTCCACGAAGGCAGAGACGATCGACGAGATTTCGGGCTGCGCAGCGGCGATGCGCGAGCTCGCAACGCCGGTCGAGCATGAAGGAACGGAGACGCTCGAGATCGTGGGCACGGGCGGCGACCGTTCGAACACGTTCAACATCTCGACGACGGCAGCCCTCATCTGTGCAGGTGCCGGTGCCAAGGTGACGAAGCACGGCAACCGTGCGGCAAGCTCGAAGTGCGGCACGGCCGACTGCTTGGAGGCGCTCGGCGTCAATCTCGACCAGGATCCGGACAAGGTGAGGGCAGAGCTTGCCTCCTGCGGCATGAGCTTCCTCTTCGCGCAGCGCTACCATGCTGCCATGCGCTATGTCGGCCCCATCAGGAAGGAGCTCGGCATCAGGACCGTCTTCAACATCCTGGGACCGCTCACAAATCCGGCAAAGCCTGCCTTCTTCCTGCTCGGCGTCTACGATGGCTACCTCGTCGAGCCCATCGCAAAGGTGCTCTCGAACCTCGGCGTGAGGCGTGCCCTTGTCGTCTACGGCGAAGATAGGATGGATGAGATCTCGCTCTCCGCTCCGACCTTGGCCTGCGAGCTCAAGGACGGCTACTACCGCACGTTCGAGATCAAGCCGGAAGACTATGGCTTCACGCGCTGCAAGAAGGAAGACCTCCTCGGCGGCACGCCGGAAGAGAATGCGGCAACCGTACGCTCTATCCTCGAAGGCAAGGACAAGGGTCCCAAGCGCGACGCCGCTGTCCTCAATGCCGGCGCTGCCCTCTATGTGGCAGAGCTCGCCGACAGCATCGCTGACGGCGTGAAGCTTGCAGAGAAGACCATCGATTCGGGCGCAGCGCTTGCGACGCTCGATGCCTTCATCGAAGAGAGCAACCGCTGATGGAACGCGAGGTTCCCACACCTTTGCCCCGCCCTGAAGGCAATGTGCTCGAGGCGATAGCCGCACGCACAAGGCAGCGTGTCGCCGAGGAGAAGAAGGCCCGCCCGGCTGACGCAGCAGAGGCAGGTGCCCGCACGCGTGCTGCCGAAGAGCTGGCGCGGGACGGCGCCTTCACCTTCCCCTTCGAGCAGGCGCTGAAAGAGCCGGGTATGTCCTTCATCTGCGAGGTGAAGCGTGCCTCTCCCTCGAAGGGCCTCATTGCGCCGGACTTCGACCCTGTCGCAATCGCCAGACAGTACGAGGAGGCAGGCGCTGCTGCCATCAGCTGCCTTACGGAGCCCTACTGGTTCCTGGGCAGGGATGCGTACCTCGCGGCTATCGCAGAGGCCGTGAGCATTCCGGTGCTTCGGAAGGACTTCGTTGTCGACGAATACATGATCTTCCGGGCAAAGGAGCTGGGCGCCTCTGCCGTGCTTCTGATCTGCTCGATCCTCTCGGACGAAGAGCTTGGCAAGTTCGTCGCGCTTGCGCACGAGCTTGGCATGTCGGCGCTTGTCGAGGCCTATGAGCCGGAAGAGGTGCCGCGTGCCCTTGCGGCAGGAGCCCGTGTCGTCGGTGTCAACAACCGCGACCTCAAGACATTTGCGGTCGACTTCGGACGGAGTCTCAAGCTTCGCTCCCTTGTAGGACCCGAGCGCATCTTCGTCTCCGAGAGCGGTGTCAGATGTGCAGAGGATATCGACCGTCTGCGTGAGGGCGGCGTCGACGCCGTGCTTGTCGGCGAGGCGCTCATGCGCAAGGACGACAGAGGAGCAGCGCTCCATGAGCTGGATGGAAGGGGGAAAGATTCATGAGTGAGACGAAGATCAAGCTCTGCGGAATGTTTCGGTCAGAAGACATCGCTGCCGTGAATGAAGCACACCCCGACTTCTGCGGCTTCATCGTCGACTGTCCCCGCTCGAAGAGGAACGTGAGCCCTGAGCAGGCAGCAGAGCTCACCTCCGGGCTCGACTCCGCCATCCAGGCAGTCGGCGTCTTCGTCGACGAGCTCGTCGAGGTGGTGGCGAGCCTCGCTAAGAGCTCTCTTTCTGCAGTCCAGCTCCATGGGCATGAGGATGAGGAGTATATCCGGGAGCTCAGAAAGCTCGTGGATGTCCCCATCTGGAAGGCCTTCAAGATAAGGAGCGCAGAAGACCTCTCAGCTGCCAGGAAGAGCACGGCAGACAGGGTCCTGCTCGATTCCGGAGCAGGGAGCGGGCGCATCTTCGACTGGTCGCTCCTTCAGGATGTCGGCAGGCCCTACGTGCTTGCAGGAGGGCTCGGGCCCGAGAACGTGGCCAGAGCGGTGGAGCTCCTCCATCCCTGGGCTGTGGACATGAGCTCCGGCATCGAGTGCGACGGCGTGAAAGACCCGGCAAAGATGCGTGCGGCTGTCGCTGCCGTACGCAATGCAGCATAGATACGAGATACGAACCAATAAGAATCGAGGAAAGAACGCATGCCTAATTCTCAGCAATCGCGTGGGCGCTTCGGCGAGCATGGAGGGCAGTACATCCCTGAGACCCTCATGAACGCCGTGATCGAGCTCGAGGACGCCTATACGCGCTACAAGGACGATCCGAAATTCAACGCAGAATTGAAGGACCTGCTCGACAACTATGCGAACAGGCCGTCGCTTCTCTACTTCGCGAAGAACATGACAGAGGACCTGGGCGGAGCCAAGGTCCATCTCAAGCGCGAGGACCTGAACTACACCGGTGCCCACAAGATCAACAATGCGCTCGGACAGGCACTCCTTGCCAAGTACATGGGCAAGACCCGCCTCATTGCTGAGACAGGAGCTGGCCAGCACGGCGTCGCGACCGCAACGGTCGCTGCCCTTCTCGGCATGGACTGCGTCGTCTACATGGGCGTCAAGGACATGGAGCGCCAGGCCCTGAACGTCTACAGGATGCGCCTTCTCGGCGCCGAGGTCAGAGGCGTCTCCTCCGGCACGGGCACCCTCAAGGACGCCGTGTCCGAGGCCATGCGTGAATGGACGAGCAGGATCGATGACACGCACTACCTCATCGGCTCCACGATGGGTCCGCATCCATTCCCGACGATCGTCCGCGACTTCCAGGCCGTGATCAGCCGCGAGGCACGCTCGCAGATCCTCGAAAAGGAGGGAAAGCTTCCTTCTGCGGTCATCGCCTGCGTCGGTGGCGGCTCGAACGCTATGGGCAGCTTCTACCACTTCATCAACGACAAGGGCGTGCGCCTCATCGGCTGCGAGGCGGCAGGACGTGGCATCCATACGAAGGAGACGGCAGCCACGATCGAGACGGGACGCGTCGGCATCTTCCACGGCATGAAGTCCTACTTCTGCCAGGACGAGTACGGCCAGATCGCTCCGGTCTATTCGATCAGCGCCGGCCTCGACTATCCGGGCGTCGGCCCTGAGCACGCCTGGCTCCACGATACGGGACGAACCGAGTATGTGGGCATCATGGACGACGAGGCAGTGGATGCCTTCGAGTATCTGTCGCGCACCGAAGGCATCATCCCTGCCATCGAGAGCGCCCATGCCGTGGCCTATGCCATGAAGCTCGTGCCGACGATGGGAAAGGACGAGTCCGTCATCGTCACCTTGTCAGGACGCGGCGACAAGGATGTCGCTGCCATCGCACGCTATAGGGGAGAGGACCTCCATGACTAAGATACAAGATGCCTTCACGGCCCAGGATGGCTCGCGCAAGAAGGCCTTCATCCCCTTCATCACCTGCGGGGACCCGACGCTCGATTTCACTGAAGACGCCCTTCTTGCCATGCAGGAGGCAGGAGCAGACCTGATCGAGCTCGGCATCCCGTTCTCTGACCCCACGGCAGAAGGCCCTGTCATCCAGGAGGCCAATATCAGGGCGCTCTCGGGTGGCGTCACGACAGACAAGATCTTCGGAATGGTGAAAGAGGTACGTGGACGCGGGCTCACGGTGCCGGTCGTGTTCATGACCTACGCGAATGTCGTCTTCGGCTATGGGACTGAGCGCTTTGCTGCCAAGGCAGCGGATGCTGGCGTCCAGGGTGTCATCCTGCCCGATGTGCCCTTCGAGGAGAAGGAGGAGTTCTCTGAGCCTCTGGTAAAAGAGGGGCTCGAGCTTGTGAGCCTCATCGCTCCTACCTCTCATGACAGGATCCGCATGATTGCCCGCGAGGCAAAGGGCTTTGTCTACTGCGTGAGCTCGCTCGGCGTCACGGGCGTGCGCTCGAAGATCACGACCGATATCGGAGCCATGGTGAAGCTCGTGAGGGAAGAGACCGATGTGCCGGTTGCGGTTGGATTCGGCATCTCCACGCCTGAACAGGCAGCCAAGATGGCTGGGGTGTCGGATGGCGCAATCGTGGGTTCTGCCATCGTGCGGCTTGTGGCAGAGCATGGGAAGGATGCTGTGCCGTATGTGGTAGAGTATGTGAAGTCCATGACAGACGCCGTGCATAACGCCTGAAGAGGTATGGAAATGCAAGGCGCCTCTGGGCCATGTCCCGGAGGCGCCTTTCCTATCACATCAGCTGTCTTATCTTTGACAAAGCGCTGGCGACCATATCTTTTCTGAGCCTTGCAGTCTCAGGGTTAATGGCCTCTTCTGTATTTGCCATCATCTCGGCGATAGCTTTCTGGTCGATACCATGGGCCTTCATCTGTATGGATAAGGCCTTCTTTGCCTCAAGCAATATCAGTTCCTGGTAAACCTCGAGCAACCCCTCCAAATATCCTTCTTGGAGGCCTTCTCTATAGCAGCGTTCAACCTTGTCATCCATAAGCTCGAGAATCTCTCCACCCATGGCCGGCCTCCCTTTCACGCTATGCCGTCAGAAGCTGATATCGATGAGAGTGGCTTGGAGCATGCAGACCGATACTGTGGTACCGCTAGTTATCCTGACCCTGCATAGGGCAATTTGGCGTTCCGGCGTTCGTATCGGCAAGCACCTGGTCTATGGTTGCCTGGTCGATGCCGCAAGCAGCCATCCGGTCTGCGATGTTCTTTTCCATCTGAGCCATCTTCTTTGCGCTCTCTGCACGCTCCTGATTGATGCCCTTTTGAATTCCCCTCTGGATGCCCTCCTGGATGCCTTCCTCGCGGCTGCGCTTCTTTTCGTTGTTCAGGCGCTCGATCTTGTCGTCCATAAGCTCGAGAATCTCTCCACCCATGGCTGGCCTCACTTTCCTGTTCAACGGCTCGTTGGCTGCGAGCAGATGGTCTGACACCTTGATTATAAGCTCCGTGATCTGCCGATAGAGGAGCTCGTCGCCCTGCAGGAGCGTGAGGTCGGCAAGGCGCATGCGTATCTCGCGGCATTCTCTGATGAGTGCTGCTGCAGCATCCGATTCTGCGTCCAGGCTCGAGAGCTCCTTCTCATAGCGCATGAGATAGAAGGGAAGAAGGATGAGGAGGCGTCTGCGGAAGATCTCCTCTTCGCTGACAAGCTGCGTCTTGTAGATTTTTGCATGGTAGCGGAAAGGTTCGCTGTCGGGCATCTCCACTTCCATTTCCAGATAGTCGGGCGTCTCGGAGGTATGTCGGAGGAGCAGCACGCACGAGGACGGGAATTTCATCCGGTAAGGTGCACCCTGCTCCAAAGCCTCCTGCAGGGCGATGCTGAAATCGTATTCGATCATTCTTACGACCATGCTGGCGTCGTGAGTGCTCTGGCATTCCAGGTGGTAGACCATATCTTCGATGCGGAAGACGGAATCGGAGATGCGGGTGCCCAGAGGTCCTTCGTGCTCCTCGTTGAACTGCACGATAGGCGCATCTATCTCATAGCGGCGTCCAAACACCTCATTGATGAGGGGGATCAGTAGCCTGGGTGCCTTGTGCACCATGGTCTTGAAGACCGAGTCATAGATATTGCTGCTGTCCATGGGCAGTCCCTGCTCTCTCGCGATTTGTCCGTCCAGCGACGGACATGTCTTCGGGCAGGGAGGAGCGTAGCAAAAAATGAGAACAAATGTTCTGACAGTTATCTGTCAGGCATCTTGCAGGCATATCCAAATGCAGTCCAAAGACGGAGCAATGCGGGCCTGCAGAGCCTCTGCCTGCGAAAATGGCCATTCTGCTTTCCTTGCCACGTATGCTTGCGATGAGCCTGATTGCTCTGCACCGCACTGTTGATCGGCAGGCGGTTCGGTGAGTGGCAGGTGCCTTTGCTGGCGGAGGAGCTGATGTCAGAGATGTGCCGCTTTTCCTTTCAGTTGACGCTGTGTCTTGCAGGCGTCAATATGAACAGCGTTCATATTGAAACGCAAAGCGGGATGCTTCCTGCTGTTCTGAAAGAAAGAGGCTGCTATGAAACAGAGTCCTGAAGGCGCAAAGCAGGAAGGCATGCCCAAAGGCATGCGCATCGCAGAGAGCATCTTCGATATCTGCTACCTTGCGTTCGATCTTGTGGCTGCCATCATCTTCTTCATGCAGGCACAGGGACGGACGGTCTTTCTGCTGTTTGGCCTCATGACCGTGCTGCTCGGAGGAGGAGACGCCTTCCACCTGATTCCGCGTGTCCAGATGCATCTTTTCGGCGTCAGGGAAGACACGACGAAAAAGCTTGGCCTTGGTACTGCCATCACCTCCGTGACGATGACCGTGTTCTATGTCGTGCTGTACTTCATCTGGAGAGAGATCTTTCCGGATATCGCAATCTCGCCTGCCATCCCGGCCCTCATCTTCGCGACAGCAGCGCTCAGAATCGTGCTCTGCCTCTTCCCTCAGAACGAATGGACATCCGGCAAGGAGAACCTGCGCTGGTCGCTTGCCCGCAACATCCCCTTTGCCGTCACCGGCCTTCTCGTAATCGTCCTCTTTGCAATCTCCGGCAATGAGGGGTGTCCCTATAGTTCTGTCAAGCCGTAGCAGGTGACTTTTCTACATTGTCCGCTGGCGGCTCCACATATGGCACCCGGTCGCGCATCACCGCATAGATGACACGCAGCCTCTTGCGTGCCACTG
>Ga0256406_1005703_pt1 | contig 13086 bp, 13 predicted proteins | sample RumenRJG_03DNA_FD_185986 | JGI IMG/M metagenome (GOLD analysis project Ga0256406, IMG submission 185986) | Bovine rumen microbial communities from Lethbridge, Alberta, Canada - RJG_03 | ecosystem: Host-associated > Mammals > Digestive system > Stomach > Rumen | place: Canada: Alberta | collected...
CAGACCTGACAACTCACCATTGTCGTAAGCACCCAATATCAGGTAGCCATTCTTTCGTGAGTTTGGCAGGTCATTAGCAAAGGCACAGATAGCCTCCTGGAACTTATCCATGTCACCTGTTGACGTGGTTCGCTCCACACGATAGGTTTCCGTGCTATGCAGCAATTCTTGTATCTCGTCTTTTGTTATCATTTGATTTATTTCTCTTGATTGAATTCTTCTTGCCTTACCAACTCCTGCACAGGCACTTCAAGCGCATTTGCTATTGCAATGAGGGCTTCAAGGCTGGGTTGGGTGGTATTGGTGACCCATTTGGAAATAGTTGCCTGATCCTTTCCAAGCTTTTCTGCCAACCACTTGTTGTTTAGGTCGTGCTCGGCCAAAACGATTCTTATCCGATTTAATTTTGCCATGATAGTCTTCTCTTGTTTGAGGGCAAAGATACAAAAAATAATTCATAATTCAGCAGAATACACTTAATTTTTATTGTTTGTAGTGAAAATTTGATTATTTTATCAAGTATTTGGCGTCATCACTGGCACAAACAAGTCATTTTAACAACGTAATCGCATTCCTCTCCGAGCATAATTTAATTTGCTGGTAATTTGCTGGCAACTTGCTGGAACAAACTAAATGCGGATGGATTTTTGGTTAATATACTGATAATCAGCGACAGTTAAAAGCAAGTTTAATTTGCTGGTAATTTGCTGGAGAAAGGTAAAGTAGATATAGACATGTTGTTTGGAGATGACTTCTTGGCACTTCCATTTACACAGTAGGGAACAAACGAAAAACAATTATTTTTCGATTTAGGTGCGATTTTTGCGAGCAGAAAGCAAAAATCACACTTAAAATGTATTTGAATGTCGTTTAGAGCCATCCTTACACTTATCAATGTGTGGTTAAAGCAGAGTTTTGACAAAATAATACCGCCAATAGTTACACTTTTTGTTAATTATACTCAAATTCTGCTGTTTTTTCACTCTATTTTGTGGCTATTACATATTTTATTATTATCTTCGTACCTCCAAATTGACAATTCTACAAAAGAAAGTAACAATTCATATTAAACAAGGAGTAGGTAGGTGATATAATGAAAAGAGATTTACGAAAATCATCGGAGAAATTTCTCACGTATCTCACCTAAGATGCCGCGATAGCAAATGCCTTACTGAATGCAAAAGTAAGTGTGAATTAAAAGATAATATAAATGTGCAGGTTAAAAAAACACAAAAGATGGAAAAAGAACCATGATCGAAAATCAATGACTCGCAAGGTGTATTTCCGTCGGAAGAAAACGAGGGACAGACGTAACAATGCTCCTCGCTATGCTCATGCACATAAGAACTATCGAAAAAAAAATGTTCCTTATAGAAACATTTATGCACCCCAAAACTTCTCTCTTATTGAGAATGTGGAGGAAGTCCTTGATTTTATCGACAATGTTAGACACCATTATAAAAAGAATCATCCTATTTTTATAAACATGGATAATGTGTCGGCTCTCGGTAACGGTGCTGTACTTTTGTTACTAGCTAATATGATTCAATTTAAATCGCATGGCATAGAATTTAATGGTAGTATACCTAGGAACAAAGCATTGGAGAAGAAACTGAAAGATTCAGGGTTCTTTAAGCATCTATATAAAACGATAGAAAAAAGTGACGATTACTCGGTAGGTTCTCCGAATAGCATCATTTACACTCATGCACAAAAAAAAGTTGATGCCCCGTTGACAGATCTGGTCATAGAAAAAGTCACTCCTTCGGTATTCGGTGTTAAACGTAGATGTCCGGGAATACAAAGAATGCTGGTTGAACTTATGCATAATACTAATGATCATGCTGGACATGTAAAAGGCTCAAAACATTGGTGGCTATCGTCAAATATAGATAAGGAAAACAAAATAGTGACCTTGTCCTTCATGGACTTTGGCCGAGGTATTTTTGACAGTTTGGACAATAAAGATCCCGAGGATAGGTTTTATGGATGGAAAGATAAATTTCTGTCAGTTTTCCCATTTGCTGATACAAGTGAGAAAGTTATGAAACTTATTTTGGAAGGTCAATTGCATAAAACATGCACAAATGATTATTTCAGAGGAAAAGGTCTTCCTGGTATCTATGATGCTTTTAAAACTGGTAGAATAGGAAAACTGAAAATGATTAGCAATAGAGTTTTTGCAGATATTGAAAATAATGAGTACACTCTTTTAGATCATAATCTGCATGGAACATTTGTCTCGTGCGAAATTAATCCAAATATATACAATCTAACATGGTAAATATATCTATAGTTGAGAATTTCTCAAGAACGCCTGGTCCTCGATATATCAGTGAAGGCGAATATTCCGGTGAATTATTCAGAAAATCCATCTTACTGCCTAATGTGAAGAAAGCCATGGAGACAGGAGATGATATACTTGTCGACTTAGATAGAGCTTCAGGTTATGGCACATCCTTTCTTGAGGAGGCATTTGGTGGTCTCATACGCGAAGATAAGATTCCGTATGACTATCTTAAAAATCACATGAAAATCAAATCTGACGAGGACGAAATCTATATCAACGAGATTAATAATTATATGGAGAGTGCCCACAAGAAAGAGCAGGAAAATAAGTCTTGATTATGAAATGGCTTTATAAAATAATCACCTTTGTATTTATATTCGGACTTGGCTGGATGTTTGGACTCTTTGTGGAAAATTGGGCATTGTTCAATCTTTCTTTTGAAGTGCCTGCGTTCAGCATCATAAATCTGCTCGTGATTTCTTTCCTCGCATGGTTGGTAAACTATTCCATCCAAAATCATAGTAAGAGAAGTAAATATAAAATAGATTTGTTATCTGGGAAGATGGATGAGGTCGATGACAATCTTAAAAGGATTATAGAATTGAGCACTAACAATACCGGTGCTCTTTATGTTGAAATTTGCATTTTAGACAAGCGGAATAGAAGCTGGACAAAAGAAATAAGAACTATAATAGAGAAGCACTATAGTAATGTATGTTCCATAGATGATCTAAAACAGCTTGACGACAACCTTGTACGTTTAAGATCTCTATTGACATATTCTCAGGTGCTGATAACCGATGGAAATACTCCTGTATTAGTAGAGAAAGATATAGTAAAATATAATATTGAAAGACAAGCGGAAATAAACGTATTGGTAGAATCTACACGACATTTGTTGTTTAAAATCAAGGTTGGAGTATCTCAAAAGTGATGTCTCTGAATAAGTAACAGAGGCTGCAGCTGGCAAACCTTTGGAAGTGAGAAAAAGGAAGCGACTGTGAAGACAAGATGTTGGCAGAATTAATTGTCGCGATGAGTCTGATATATAGTCCGAATCATATTATGCAGTATTTTCGCAAAAAAGTTGATAAACAGAGAAAATGAAGACAAAATACTAAATATTTTATTGAGTAATAAGATTAAAGGGCTCTGAGAAGAGTTTGTTTTTTTTTGCAACGACAGTTGGCGGCATTCTTGGAGATCGATACGCCGATGTTCAGTAAGATTGAATGTGGCGATAGAAGAGCAAAGCGTGGGCAAGTCATCAAACTTGCGGAATATCTTCATCAAAATGAAAAGGAGATGCTTACCTTATGGCTGGCAGACAAGTTTATTGATGCTGTTGTGGATGAGCAAGACCGTGACCTCTGCAACGATGCTATCGTTATTGCACAGGAAAGAATAAGAACAATATAATTATGGGGATAGATATCTCACTTCTTCCATGTACAACCCATCCGAATCAAGAAAAATCATCAGGTTTGTGATTTTTTCCGTGTTTTCTTTTGGTTATTTGGGGAGAAATCTGTACCTTTGTAGTGATTTTGTAACATGTTGATTATCAATGGTTATTTCCGTTTTTGTGACATGTGTGCAACATCCGGTGCTAACGCATTGATAGTCAGTTAAAGTCGTTTTCGAGGAGGTCAAATAAAGAATTTGATAAATAAAGAAAGGCGCGCAACTCGATGGGTTGCGCGCCTTTCTTTTCGAATAATCACGACAGTTTATGCTATAATAAAAAAGCATCAATATTGGCAGAAATTTAATGGGAGATGGTTCATACTTATTTGAAGGGATTGTTTCAGTGGAAATCTGTTCTTAGTTTGTCAACAAAATGATTGCGCCACTAATGCCGATGTAGGCATAGACGATGTAGCGGAGAAGGTGGCTGGAGATGTGACGGAACACATAGGAGCCGAGCATCGTGCCTATCGCGACACCGCCAAGACCAAAGCCGTAGTCGGTCAAGACTGTGGTGGTGAAGAATCCATTGTAGGCGCGTACCAGGGTCATGATGGAGTTGCCTATCAGGAAATAGGTTTGCGCCATTGCCATGTAATGCTCTTTGGATGGTTCGGACTGGATGAAATAGAGGACTGCTGGAGGACCTTGCATGCCGAAAAATCCGCCTAAAAGTCCGCTCAAGGTTCCGGCTCCGACCTGCACTCGCTTGGTTTGGGGCAACTTGATGCGTTGACTGAACAGCAAGAAATAGATGCTGATGAGGATGAGAGCTACACCCAGAATCAGGCGGAGCAGATGGTCTTCCATGCGGGTCAACACAAAGATGGCAATGGTGGACACGACAATGAACGTGAGCAGTATCACCCACAGCCGTTGCCATGTAATGAATCGTCTCAATCGCCAGACAATGACTGCCGAAGTGGTCAGGGCAAGAATACCTGACAGTGTGGTTGCCTCGCCATAAGTAGGCATGAGGTATGGCAACATCGTCATGATGAAGATGCCAAAACCGAAGCCTGTTGTACGTTGCACGAAACTGGCTCCCGTGCTTAACAAGAATATGGCTATGACCAAATTGCTCATCTCTTTTGCTGACAGGTTTTATCGTTTGGAATTCTATTGTACAATTTCTTCATGACGGACAGTGAGTCTCACTTTTTTTGAGGTATCGGAAATTATTGTTGATGATGGCATCGACAAGTTTGCCACCTTGTATGGAATAACCGTTTGATGAATCCACCCCGACAAAGTCCATGAGGATGATGCCTGTCGGTCCCGCAGGATGGGTGGCGAGATAGTCGAGAAATGCTTTGTGGGTATAGGTGGCATTGTCACGGTAGCCTTTGCTGAGGGAGATCTTTCGTCCGAAAATGGATTCCACTTTGGAATAGGCAGAAGCAAAATTGAAGACCCACCTGATCTCTTGAGGGTCGGTGTATTTCATGCGGGTGCTAAAGTCCAGCATCTGATTGATGGCCTGGACTTTGTGTTTCACCCCACCTTCATGATGGGTGGAGGATAAGTCCTGCACACAATACTTACCAGATGTGTTTCCTTCCCCTGTAATCAGTCCTGCTGTTTGTCGCTGCCAGTTAATAGTACCAGTCCAAAGGTTGAAAAAACCTCCGATTGGTGTATCGGCATAGCGATTTCGACTGATGATGAGTATTTTCCCTCGCATATCACGGACTTTGAGGTCATTCTTAAAGTTAATAAAGCAACCCTTGAACCTCTCTTCGTGCAAGAGTTGCTGTATCCGAGCATTGTAGGCATTCTTCACTTTGTCGCCGTCGGCAGCATGCAGCAGATGAATGATGATGAACTCAGAAGGATTCGTTCTGAGTGAATCACACAGGAGTTGCAGCACCTTGTCAAATCGCATCCTGGTGGGCATGATGCCATGATTGGCATTCATATAATGTTTATAAACAGCAGGACGCAAGTCGAATGCCCTTATCCCGATATGCCATTGTTGGGCGATGTCAAGATCTTGGGTGCGAGCATAACGATTGCCGAAGACACCCAACCAACCACTGAAGCCATAGCCTGTTGCGGCATCATGTGCCCCTGGAATAGAAAGTGCTGCCACATAAGCATCATCAGGGAGTCGGCTCATCCAGTTTCCGGCATGGAGAAAAGATGAGTGGAAAAGCAGCGTGAGGGAGATGAAAAGTGTTCGGGGCAGCATAGGCTTTACAATATGCTGATGATGTCACGAAGGTGATGCACCTCATGGGTGACAGGTTCTGGAGCAGGATAGTCTGGAAAACGGTTAAAGTAGATGGTGTCAAGTCCGTAGCGTTTTGCACCAAGAATGTCGGTGCTGAAATTGTCGCCAATCATAAGGGTTGTCGCTTTCGTGGCTCCAGACTGCTGAAAAGCGTAGTCGAAGAATTGGGGTGCAGGTTTGTTGGCACCTGCATCTTCGCTGAGGATGATGGTGTTGAAATAGTCGAAGAGTCCGCAGGAACGGAGTTTCTTGTATTGCACTTCGTGGAAACCATTGCTGCACATGTGCATGCGGTAACCTTTTGTTCTGAGGTAATCCATCAGTTCTTGGGCACCCTCCACAAGTCCTGGTTTGACGGCACAGAGCGAGAGAAACTTGTCACTGGCTTGAAGGCAATATTCCTCAGTGGGGTTCAAGCCCTTGCCAAGACTCAGCGGATGGCGGAAACGCTCCACGATGAGATAACTTCGTTCGATTTCTCCTTTTGCATATTGTGTCCACAGGCGGATGTTGGTGTTCCAATAGTCATCATAGAACACCTTCGGGTTTTCGAAGTATTGTTCGAGGTGCAGATACTCGTACAACTCCTTCAAGGCAAGTATGGCATTGCCGTGGGTGTCATAAAGGGTGTCGTCGAAATCGATGAAGAGGTCTATGTATTTACCATTTACCATTTACTATTTACCATTTGCCATCTCAATTAAAGATGGCATTGAAGCATTTGTCGGTGGCACCAGCATTGGCGTTGATGTAACTATCAGCAGCATCTCCTGCGTTCTTGAGTGCTTCGGGATTGTTGATGAAGTTGTCCATGAGTGCCGCAAAAGAGGCATTGTCTTGATATTCGAACGAACCGCCACAAGCCTTGAGTGCCTGTGCCTCACGGAACTTCTGGTTGTTGGGACCGAAGAGTACTGGAATGCCATAAACAGCAGCCTCGGGCACGTTGTGGATACCCACGCCGAACCCACCTCCGACGAGTGCCACCTTGCCATAGCGATAGATGGAAGAGAGTTTGCCAAAACAGTTGACGATGAGGGCACCCACCTCAGAAGATACAGGCACTTCATTTTTCTCCAACTGCGTGTATCTCACATGAGTGATGCCGTTGTCATTCAGCAATGCCTCAATCTCCTTCAGGTGTGTCTCGCTGATGACATGAGGCGCGATGATGAGTTTCCAATCCTTGTGCTTGCCAAAGTAGGGGATATATATTTCTTCATCAGGTCCCCATGAAGAACCAGCGATGAAACAAGGAGAATCGCCTGCAAATTGCTCCACCAATGGCAGTGGTGCGGCAGCGTTCTTGATGGCGATGACACGATCCAGACGGGTGTCACCCACCACCGTCACACAGTTGATGCCAAAATCAGCCAATAGTTTCTTGGAACTCTCGTTCTGCACAAACAGATGGTCAAACTGTCTGAGGGGTTTGAGTGTCGGGTATTTGCCGAACATGTGCCACTTGAAGAAATATTGGTCAGGACGGAAGATGCTGCTCACGCTATAAGTCTTGATACCCTTCCTGCGACAAGTGATCAGATAGTTTGTCCAGAACTCGTATTTAATGAAAATTGCAATCTCAGGATGTGCCAGGCGTAAGAACGAAAGCGCATTGCCAGGTGTGTCAAAAGGTAGGTAACACACAAGGTCAGCCCCCTCATAATCCTTTCTCACCTCATAGCCTGATGGCGAATAAAAAGTCAGCAGAATCTTATATTCTGGATGTTCCACACGCAGACGTTCCATCAAGGGGCGCCCTTGCTCAAACTCGCCCAAGGATGCGGCATGGAACCACACTACGCGGTCCGTTTTCTTGATGTGGCGACGCAGCAAAAGATACGTCTGCCCGATGCCTACCACCATCTTCCTTGCCTTCTTGTGGAAGATAGCAGCAATCAGCATGCCCAATACAAAGATGTATATTCCAATCGTGTACATTAGCCGAGAGTTTCAATCGCAAACTTCATTCTCTTCATCACCTCCTCCTTGCCTAAGAACGCCGAGAGTTCATACATGTCAGGTCCTTGTCCTGCACCCACAAGTGCCACACGCCAAGCGTTCCAAGGCTTGATGCCAGTCTCCTCAGTCCAAGGGTCGATGATGGCTTTCTGCCCCTCCACGCTCCAGTCGTCGATGCCTTCCAGCACCTTTATCATCTGTGTCATGTCGTTGGCCGTATTCTCGTTCCAGTTCTTTCGGATGAACTTGTCACCCTCCTTGTCAAACTCCGTCGGAGCCACAAAGAAGAACTTGGTCAGTGGCCACAAGTCCGAAGGAAAAGAAATGTTGCGCTTCTTCTTATTGCCCTGTCCATCCGTGTATTCAATCACCTTCAACTTCATCATCCTCACCACCTCTGCCTCCTGCTCTTCCGTGGCGTTGATGCCATTCTCCTTCAACACCTTGTCGAAAGCAGGACACCAATCCTTGTCAGGACGTTGAATCAGATACTGATGGTTGAACCAAGCCGCCTTCACATAGTCGAACTTCGCGCCATTCTTCGAGCACTTACTCAAGTCGAAGAGTTTCACCATTTCGTCCAGCGTCATCAGTTCCTGGTCGTTGCCTGGATTCCAACCCAGCAGGGCCAAGAAGTTCACCACAGCCTCTGGCAGATAGCCTTTTTCGCGATAGCCAGAACTGATTTCACCACTCTTCGGGTCATGCCATTCCAATGGGAACACAGGGAAACCGAGTTTGTCGCCGTCACGCTTCGACAACTTACCATTGCCGATAGGTTTCAACAACAAAGGCAAGTGGGCAAAACGTGGCATCGTGTCAGCCCATCCGAATGCCTCATACAGCAATACATGGAGCGGGGCACTGGGCAACCATTCCTCACCACGAATCACATGTGTCACCTCCATCAAGTGGTCATCCACAATATTTGCCAAGTGATACGTGGGCAGTTCGTCGGCACTCTTGTAGAGCACCTTGTCATCGAGAATGCTTGAGTTAATTTTCACCTCTCCACGAATCAGGTCATCCACCAACACGTCACGTCCAGGTTCAATCTTGAATCGCACCACATATTGTTCGCCAGCGGCAATCAGTCTCTCCACTTCCTCCTTGGGCAACACAAGCGAATTGCGCATCATGCCACGAGTCGAAGCATCATATTGGAAATTTTCCACCTCCTCACGTTTCTTGTTCAGTTCCTCAGGGGTGTCGAACGCATAATATGCCTTGCCATTGTCCAACAGCACCTGCACATACTTCTTGTAGATGTCTCTGCGCTCACTCTGACGGTAAGGACCATAGTTGCCACCAAAGGAAACACCTTCATCAAACTTGATGCCCAACCACTGAAAAGCCTCGATGATATATTCTTCTGCCCCTGGCACGAAACGAGTCGAGTCAGTATCCTCAATGCGGAAAATCAAATCCCCTCCATGCTGCTTGGCAAAGAGGTAGTTGTAGAGGGCAGTGCGCACACCGCCAATATGAAGAGGTCCCGTAGGACTGGGTGCGAAGCGCACCCTCACTTTCTTGTCTGCCATTTGTTTTTGTCTTATAGATGAGAGTCGCCCATTGCATAGGCTGAATTCGGCTGCAAAGATACGAAATAATTAAGAATTAAATCCCTTCAAATCCTCGAAATCAGTCATCGAACAAAAATTATTGTACAAATATGCCATCAAACTTTGTCGCGTAGGGACTCATTTGGCACGATTCGAGACGAGGAAGGTGGTGACCGACCTTGCCGGCAGAGAAGCCCTTTTCAGATTCACCGTTCCCAAGTTCTTAAGACTTTCCCCCTCCACATCTGAGGTACGATAGAGGGTCGCTGTCTTTCCCTTTGGAGTGTCAATGCTGACGAGTTGATCGGTGGTACCGTAGTTGATAGCAACAATGGCAAGGGTTCCATCGGTGTTGCGATAGGCAGAAAGCATCAAACCGTCAGAAGACATCGAGCCATCCACTTCCAGGCGCACGGCTCCCGGACGAACGAAACGGGAAAAATTGCCCAAAGTCCACATCAGTTTGGAGTCACGCACCATGTTGTCTTTCACCATCGCCCTTCCCTGTCCTCGGCGACCTCCTGTGCGTTCACCCTTCAGATACATACGAATGAGCCCATCTTTATAGTTACCTCCAGCTGCTCGCCACCACTGCCACGAACGAGCATTGGCAACCGTCAAGTCATAATGCATCACACGTGCCACATAAAGAGCCTCTTCCATCGAAAAGTCAAAGCCCCCTCCCCCATGAATCTCTTCGTCATTGGACATGATACAAAGTTCTGTCATCCAAAATCCGACAGACGGGACCTTGTCCAGTTCCTCTTTCAAACGTCGTCTGTAACCATATAGCCCCACCCGCTTGTAGTTACGGTCCGAAGGACGAAGCACCGGTGTATTAGTCCAATAAGAATGCCCTGCCATCACTGGAGCGATGTTAGGCAGATCACCCACATAAGTGTCAGCAGAATCAGGATTCCAAAAGGCTTGAATCTCGTAACCACGTTGCCAATCCGTCTGATGGGTGGCAAACATACAACGGAAGTCACTTGACTCATTCACCAGAATCCTTGTAGCGATACCCCGTTGTTGAAACTCACGACTCATCTCACGAGCGATATGTGCCACCTCGCGATTGGTGGCAGGAGTGCCTTCCTGCTTAGGGCCAATCCAATTCCAATGTCCATCAGGCTCATTAACAGGACACACATAATCAAAGTGGACGCCATCCTCCTCTTCGGCTGCCTGAAGCATATCGGCAATGTAAGCAGCAAAGTCATCGTAAGCATCTTCTCGCAGGTTGAAAGTTCCGTCACGCCCCGTGTTAGTGGCAAGTCCATTTTGGGTCAGATGAACAGGAGGAGAATTGTAAAATGCCAGAAATGTTGGGACCCCTCGTTCCTTTGCCAGTTGCAAGAAGCGGCGTTGCCCTGTCTGCTTTTCGAAATATTCAGTGCGTGTGTCACGATTGATTTGTGCAGCATCCCCCTGTGTGGCACTACCTGCTCCAGCATTGAATCGCCAGATGGAAAGTGCAATGCCCTTAGGAGAGCCGTCGGCTAAGGTTTCAGACGAGAAAAGCCAGTCAGCCACACGGGTTTGCAGGGAGTCGTTCCATGTGCCTATCTGCCACATACTCCACGCATCGCTGGCACCAAAACCATCAATCGTTTGTCGCTCTTGATTCGTCACCACGAACGAAATCTCTTTTTGTGCTGCTGCCTGTCCAGAGGCACCAAGCAGCGTTGCACTCAATAATAGTTTAGTAAAGCCTTTCAATTTCATCGTTGTATGTGTTTATGTTTGTATTCTATATTCTGAGGGTGTTATTTGCACATGGCTCTTAAAATATCGGCTAAAAGTCGATTGGTCAGAAAATCCGAGCGTGTCACTGATTTGCTGAATGCTCATCTCCTGATGGTGCCGAAGCATTTCCTTCGCCTGAATGATGACGTAGTTGGCAATCCAGTCGGCAGCCCTAATACCCGTTTCGTTCCTGATGACAGTTGCGAAATACTTTGGCGAGAGGTGTTGCTGTTCAGCATAGAAACGCACCTCTTTCGACTCGCAGTAATGCGTTGCAATGGAATCACAAAAGCGTGAAAATATCAGTTCATGTGGTTTCTCACGCATAGCCTTTCCAACGTTGGCGAAACGATATTCATCCACCAATTGCGAGAAGACATCAAGCGTGCTTGCCAGCATGTTCATTCGGGCAGGAGATTCCACTTGACTCACAATCCGCAACACTTCAATGAGAGTCTGCACATTCCCATATTGCTCCTTCGTAAGCGTGAAGTCTGGCTTCCTCAGATACTCCAAATGGTTGCGGTATGTGCTGCGATGATTCAGTGTCTCCAGAAATTCCCTCGACACCACCACGAGAGTTGCCAGATAGTCAGGAGAAGATTCGCGAGCCAGCACCACATGATCGGGAAAAACGACCGACAGCCCATATTGATAGAATTCCACAGGCTGCATATCATACTCCGCCTTCACCCATCCACGCTGATTCAGACATATCAACAGATGGGGCGAAACATAAGGTTCCCCGTAAACAGGCATCGACGTTACATGATCTATGACCACAAGTCCACGCTCCACAATTTGCCCATATTGCCATTCCAATGGGTGTCGGTATTCATGTTGCATAACTTTCTGACTCTTAAAACGTGAGTAGCGCCACAAATGTAAGGATTTTTTAACTCTCCGCCAACAAAAATCCGACCTTTTGCAAAATAAATCCATCTTTTAGCTATTTCACGACCCAGAAAAAGTCCCTACCTTTGCATTGGAAAAACAAAACGATGCTAATAATATACAGACTAATTGACTAACAAACTTTGTCTATCTTCAACTTTCATTTATACAGAACACTTAACAATATAAAGAATATGAGAAAGACATTTATTACCATTCTAACCCTCCTTGGAATAGCCACCACACAAGCAGAAGACTACCCTTACATGATGTTCCAGACCCATGATGGAACCGTACAGACTTTGGCATCAGCTTCGCTGACCATCACGTTTTCAAATGGCAACATGGTAGTCAGCAATGGCACTGAAAGCAAAGTCATTGCCCTCACCGACCTCAGCAAGATGTTCTTCACATCAGACCCCGCAGGTGTGGAAGCCACCCAGACTGAAACCATGAACGAACCTGTGGAGGTATTCACCATGACAGGCATCTCTATGGGGAAATACGAGAGCATGAAACAAGCCCAAGCCACGCTGGAACGGGGCATCTATGTTGTGAAAAGCAAGAACAAAACCCTTAAAATCACAGTCAAATGAAAAAGCACATCACATTCATCTTATTCTTACTGATTGCTGTGGCAACATCTGCCCAGACACTGAACGTCGTGACGGACAATGTGACTTATGCTTTCCCCGCTTCCAAAGTCGGAGAGATGACCTACAAAGATGGCACCACACTCACCATCGGTGGCAAGGTGTTCACCATTAGTGACATCAACAAGATTTATGTCGATGACTCCGAGGTGACTGACAACGAAGTGGCCGTCACTTACAACAGCACCAATGCCACTGTGACTGTGGCAGGCAATGTGGCACAATACGTCACTCCCACAGTCAGTGGTGCTCATGTCAGCATTGTGCAGAGCAACACAG
>Ga0256406_1005704_pt1 | contig 13085 bp, 9 predicted proteins | sample RumenRJG_03DNA_FD_185986 | JGI IMG/M metagenome (GOLD analysis project Ga0256406, IMG submission 185986) | Bovine rumen microbial communities from Lethbridge, Alberta, Canada - RJG_03 | ecosystem: Host-associated > Mammals > Digestive system > Stomach > Rumen | place: Canada: Alberta | collected...
TCGGCGGGCTCACGGACTATTATGTCCTCCACTCCACCAACACGGCGAGTGTTCTGGTCGGCCGGGACGGCTGGCTTTTTTACCGGGGGAATCAGGCCAACGGGGAGGATCCGGTGGCGGATTACAAGGGGACAAACCTCTTCTCTGACAGGGAACTCGCGCAGATCTGGATGCAGATGAAGTCGGCGCAGAACCTCTGCAAGTCGATGGACAGACAGTTCGTGGTGATGGTGGTTCCGGGCAAAATGCGGATATATGCGGACGAGATGCCGGCATCCTATGGAGAGCCCGGGGAGGGAAGACTTCATCAGGTGACGTCCTTTCTGCGGGACCGCGGCATTACTGTCGTCAATCCGGCGGAGACAATCCTGTCCTACCGGACGGAGTACCCGGAGGAGCAGCTCTATCGCAAGTATGACACGCACTGGAACCGGCTCGGCGCATATCTCGCGGCACAGGAGCTGGACGGCGCACTGGGACACTGCGATCTTCCGGCGCTAGACACCGTTTCCAGGGAGGCGGCGCCGCAGCAGAACTATGATCTTGCACGGCTGATGCACCTCGGACAGATTTTGACAAAGGATGGACCAGACGGAGAGCAGGAGCCCGCCGGGTATGCGGACACAGAGGGCGTCACGCGGGAGGTGAGTGCGGATACCACAGAGTATCGGTACACGAACAGCCGCGCGGGGGCAGACCCGCGGAGCATACTCCTCATCGGGGATTCGTTTGCGCCGATCATGACAGATTATGTGGCGTCGGACTTCCGCAAGGTGACGATGGAGTATTATTATGTTTATACGCCGGATATGCTGGAGTCACTGGACCCGGATGTGGTAGTCTATGAGGTGAATGAGCGCTATCTGATGAATCTTGCCCGTTTCACGCTGACGGATATCATGCCGGTTGTACAGAACTGAACGGGACATAGCGATAAGCACAGAGGAAAGAAAACATAGAAGAATACAGGAACAGAGGAAGGAAAAATCATGACGAGAGATGAGATTTACGACAGACTGAATGAGGTGTTCCGCGATGTCTTCGACGACGAGTCGATCACGGTCAATGACAAGACCACGTCCGCCGATATTGACGGCTGGGACTCCCTCGAGCATATCAACCTGATCGCTGCGGTGGAACAGGAATTCGGCATTCACTTCGCGATGGGGCAGATCGTGACGATGAAGAATGTCGGAGAGGTGGCCAATATCATCGAGGAGAAACTGGCGGCGCGCAGCTGAACGGCTCATGGAAATCACTTCGTTCTATTTTCTTTGTTTTTTTGCGGCGCTCCTCGCGCTGTATTACCTGGTGCCGAAGAAGGGACAGTGGGTCCTGCTGCTGGCGGCCAGTCTTGTCTATTACTGGTTCGCCGGCAGCGGCTGGCTGATTCTGTATCCAGCCGCGGCCACAGCGGTAACCTTCGCCTCGACGGCGGCGATGGAACGGGCGGAAAAGGCCGGGAGGCAGGGCCTTCGGACTGCGGCGGTGCTCGCAGACGTTCTGTTCCTCATCGGCGTGCTCGCGCTGCTCAAATATCTGAAATTCGGCATGCAGCAGGCGGATGGCACGGTCCGGGCGCTGGCGGTACCGCTTGGCCTCTCCTATTACACCTTCACGCTGGCGGGCTACGCGATCGATGTCTATAATGGCATCGCGGAGCGGCAGAGGAATCCGGCAAAGCTGCTGTTGTTCGGGATGTTTTTCCCGACGATGGTCTCAGGACCGATTCAGACCTACCGCGAGACGGGCGCGGAGCTGTTCAGGCCGCACCGGCTGGATTACCGGACGGTGACGCGCGGTCTGCAGAGAATGGTCTGGGGATTTTTCAAGAAGCTGGTGATCTCCGAGCGGGCGGCAGTGCTCGCGAACACCATCTTTCAGGGGTATGGCCAGTATCCGGGGGCTTATATCTGGTTCGGCGCCGTGATGTTCACGATTCAGCTGTACACGGATTTTTCCGGCTGTATGGATATCGTGATCGGTGCCGCGGAGGCGCTGGGCATCGTCCTGCCGGAGAATTTTGCGCAGCCGTTCTTCTCCAGGACGATTTCTGAGTACTGGAGGCGCTGGCACATCACGCTCGGCGTGTGGATGCGGAACTATGTGTTCTATCCGCTGCTCCGGACAAAGGGAATGATGCGGCTGTCCCGGACGCTCCGGAAGAGATGGGGAAAGAAGGCAGGCAAGCAGTTCACGACCATTCTTGCGATGTTCGTCCTGTGGACGGCAGTCGGCCTGTGGCATGGCGGGGATATCAAATATGTCATCGGTTCCGGTCTGCTGCACTGGTTTTATATCGTGGCCGGCGAGCTGACGCTCCCGTTCTGGAAAAAGGTGCTGCCGGCGCTCCACATCCGGATGGAGGGAAAAGGCGCGGATTTCTTCCGGATTGTCCGGACGTTTTTCCTGGTGAATATCGGCAATGTGTTCTTTAACGCGGCCAGTGCGGGGGACGCCTGTGCGATGCTCCGCCTCGGCCTGTGCCGGTGGAACCCGCAGGTGATGGTGAACGGCTCCCTGCTCTCGCTCGGGCTGGACTGGGAGGATATGGTGATCCTCGCGTTTTCGGTGCTCGTCCTGTTTCTGGTAGATCTGCTGTCCGTGCTGCCGGATCAGCATGGAAGCGTGATGTGCGTGCGGGACCGCATCGCGGAAAGAAAGCTTCCGGTGCGGTGGCTCATCTGGCTCTGCCTCCTGTTCTTCGTGATTATTTTCGGAGAGTACGGTCCGGGATACAGCTCCGCGGCATTTATCTACCAGGGATTCTGACCGCGGCGGAGGGCAGAGAAAAGCCTGTGACGGAATGGAAAGGGGTGCCGGGGAGTACGCGGCACGGGGGATGATGATGGATAAAATAGCAGTGTTGATTCCCTGTTACAACGAGGCGATGACGATCACAAAGGTGGTCGCGGATGCGCGGGCGGCGCTGCCGGATGCGGTTGTTTATGTGTATGACAACAACTCCACGGACGACACCGCCCGTCTCGCGTCGGAAGCCGGTGCGGTCGTCCGCCATGAGTATATGCAGGGAAAGGGCAATGTCATCCGGCGGATGTTCCGGGAAATCGATGCCCAGTGCTATATCATGGTCGATGGCGACGACACCTATCCGATGGAGGCGGCGCCGGAAATGGCGGACAAGGTGCTGCATCACAACGCCGACATGGTGGTGGGGGACCGACTCTCCTCGACGTATTTTACAGAAAACAAGCGGCCGTTTCACAACATGGGAAATTCTCTTGTCCGAAGCGCTATCAATCATCTGTTCGACTGCAATATCCGGGACATCATGACAGGATACCGCGCGTTCAGCTATGATTTTGTCAAGACGTTTCCGGTGCTGTCCCATGGCTTTGAGATCGAGACGGAGATGACCATTCACGCGGTTTACAACGCCATGCAGATTGACAATGTCGTCATCACATACCGGGACAGGCCGGCGGGAAGTGCGTCAAAGCTCAATACGTTCCGTGACGGATTCCGCGTGCTGGGAACGATCTTCAACCTGTATCGAAATTACCGCCCGCTGCAGTTCTACGGATGGTTCTCCCTGATTCTTGCGGCGCTCTCGGTGATCTTTTTCATCCCGGTCTTCCGGGATTATCTCGTGACAGGCCTTGTGGCAAAATTCCCGACGCTGTTCGTGTGTTGCTTTGTCATGCTGGCGGCGTTCATGTCTCTGTTTGCCGGGCTGATTCTCTCCAATCTGGAGAGGAATACGCGGAGGCAGTTCGAGGTGCAGCGTAACATGCTGCATCACGGATATCGGGAGCTGCTCCGGGAGGAAGAATCGGCCGGCGCGGAGGGGAAGGCATCATGGACGGAAAAGGGTTGAGACGGATCTGCGAAATGCTGATCGGGCTGTTCCTCGCAGGAGCAGCCTTTCTTTATATTCTCTGCGGGGAGAATGCTCACATCGCGGTCCATGACAATCTGGATCTCTTTGTGGCGCAGTATCAGATGCTGCGGGAGCAGGGTTCGTTTTTCTCTCAGGGAACGGCTTCCCTGTTCCTTGGGGGCATTTCGCGGGACGTCCTGCCATCGGAGAGGTCCCTGACCGGGCTTGCCTACTGGCTGCTCCCACCGTTTGCCGCGTATGTCACACTGTATTTTGTGAAAATCGGGCTTTCCATCGCGGGCTTCTGGCTGCTGACGAGGGAAATCCTGGAGAAGACTGTGCAGGAGAAGCCGTTCTCTGACAGCGCGCAGGCCATCGCGCTGCTCGGCGGCTTCGCGTACGGCATTTTGAATGTCTTTCCGGCCTATGGCGTATGCTTTGCCTCGATCCCGCTGTATGTCTGGCTGATGATCCGTCTGTACCGGGTGGGGAGAAGGCCCGGGGCTGGAGCCGTGCTGCATGACGGGCACTGGAAAGAATGGCTGAGCAGCCGCGTGCGGAGAGAGTTCCCATATCTGGCAGGGCTGTTCGTCTATCCGTTTGTCTCGTACTTTTCGTATTTCGGCCTTTTTCTGCTCGCCTATTCGGTCCTGGGCATTCTCTGGATATGGATCCGGGACCGGAGGCTTCCGCTGAGACTCCTTGCCGGGACCGCGGCTATGGCGCTCGGCTGTGTGTTCTTTGAATATCGCCTGTTCCGGACGATGCTCGGCGGCGGGGCGGTCACGATCCGGGAGACCATGGTGCAGAATGATTTCACGCCGGCGCAGGTTCTGGGAGAGATTGGGGATGTCTTTGTAAGCAACATCTTTCATGCGGATGGCGTTCAGAAGAAGCTGATTCTGCCGGTGTGCGCCGTGTATTTTGTCTTCCTGAATGGGCGGTATGTGGTGCGCGGGCAGGGGAAACGCATCTTCCACGATCTCTATAATCTGATCGCCCTGCTGCTCGGCTTCAATGCCGTGATTTACGGGCTGTACGATTTCCGGCCGTTCCGCGGCATGGTCGAGAGGCTGGTGCCGCCGCTCAAGGGGTGGCAGTTTAACAGGACCATTTTCTTCAGCCCGTTTCTGTGGTATGCGGCCATGACCCTCATCGCCCTGCGTCTGATGAGCGCCGCGGGACGGAGGAAGAGCCGCGCCGCGGCAGCGGGAGCAATGCTGCTGCCAATGCTCAGCGCCGCCCTGGTGCTGTCGACGCCGAACACGTACAATGACCTTTATGCCACACTGCGCGGGGTCGTGAAGGAGGAGATGCAGGGGCAGACGGTCGACGATCTGTCCTGGCGGGAATTTTATTCTCCGGAGCTGTTTGCTAAAATCAGAAAGGATCTGGGGTATTCTTCCGGGGATCTCGATTCGACAGCGGGCACACCACAGCAGGAGGCGGAGGAACGGTTCGGAAGTCTGGAGCGGGATATGCATACAGACAATCCGCTGGATGGCACGGCGGACGATCCGTCCGCCTGGACAGCGTCAGCCCGCGCGGTGGCGGAGCAGGGCTTTCAGACCTCCGGGACCACGGGCACGGACTGGGCTGTGGCGTATGGATTTCATCCGGCTGTTTTGGAGTACAATGGGATTGCGACGCTCGATGGATATCTCGGTTTCTATAATCAGAGCTACAAGGATGTGTTCCGGGCGGCTATCGCGCCGGCTCTGGAAAGGAGACCGGCAAGCGAGGTGAATTTCGACGCGTGGGGTGCGCGGTGCTATCTCTACTCGGGCGACGAGGATGGCATTGTTCAGGCGGTGCGGCATTATCAGACAATCAGCAGTCAGATCGCCATTGATGAAACGGCGCTCCGGGACATGGGCTGCCGCTACATCTTCTCCCGCATCCGGCTCACCAATGCAGAGGAGAAGCACCTGCGCCTGCGGGGCGAGTGGTCGGATGAGACATCGCCGTATACCGTCTATGTCTATGAACTGGAGTAAAGGCACACCGACATTTGGAATTCTCCCGCGGGTGCCGGAAAGGGTGTTTATGGGATATGTGATCAAGGCCTTTGCACTGGTGTGCTGGACCATTCTGGTGCCGTTTCTGATCGGCATGCTGCCATGTTCCCTGCTGCCGCAGAAGCGGCGCACACCGGGCATGATATTGCTGTCCGGATATTTCGTCTCCTATGCCGTTTTTGAGCTTGTCGGCCTTCCGGTGCTGCTGCTTACGAAAACCGGAAATTTTCCGCTGCTGGTGCTGCTGTATACGATTCTCGCCGCCGCGATGGCGATGGCGGGGTATGTACTCACAGGCGGTGTCAGCGGAGTGAACTGGACAGCCTTCCTGGGAGGACCGTCCGGCGGTCTGGAAGCGGATACGGACGTGGTGGATCTGAAGACGCTCCGGGAGGAGACGAAAAGTTCTCCGGCGATACCGGCGGTGCTGTGGGGAGGATTTCTCTGCCTGCTGCTCTACGAATTTTTCATGGCGTATACACATCTTTTCTTTGACGGGGATGATGCCTATTATGTGGTGCAGTCGGTCATCAGCTGGGAGACCAACACCATGTATCATTATCTGCCGTATACCGGCGGGAGCACCTCGCTGGATCTTCGTCATGCGATGGCCATGTTCCCGATGTGGGTCGCGTATCTGGCGCGGATATCTACGATGCATCCCACGGCGGTCGCCCACTCTTTTCTGCCGATGCTGATGATCGGGCTGAGCGATCTGCTGCTGTTTCAGATGGCGAGCAGCCTGTTCGAGGGCGGGGAGTTCCGCCGCTTCCGGCGGGAGCTGCTGCCGATGTTCATGATTCTGTGTGCGATGCTGCAGATCTGGGGGAACACGTCGATCTATACGCCGGAGACGTTTCTGATGATGCGCTCGTGGCAGGGCAAATCGGTATTCGTGAATTTTATCGTGCCTGCTGTCTTTCTGCTCTTTTTACGAATATACCGGGTGGAAAAGGGACTGGATGTCCGGTCGCGCCAATATTACTGGTGCATGCTTCTCTGCGTCAATCTGGCGGCCGGGCTGTGCTCGTCCATGGCAATTGTTCTGGCGGCAATGCTGACAGGTCTGTGCGGACTTTTTATTGCGGCTGCGGACAGAAAATGGCGTATTCTGCTGAAATCGGCAGTGTGCTGTATTCCGACTGTGGTGTATGTGGGTGTCTATTTCCTTTTAAAATAAGTTTTTATCGTGTTACAATTAACTGATTCGTAAAGATGAATCATGCTGTCCCGGAAAATGCCGCCGGTTCTGGCATCCCGATCTGCCGGAACATGATTCGGACATTTCCTGCATGGATGCCGCCGCACTGCTGTCGCTGCTGGAAAAACGCGGCAAGGAGTATTGAAATGAAAAAAGCGTTGATTATCGGAGCAGGTCCTGCCGGCCTGACTGCAGCCTATGAACTTCTGAAAAAGGGAAACGGGGAATATGAAGTAGTCGTGTTCGAGGAGAGCGGCGCGTTCGGCGGCATCTCCCGCACGGTGAATTATCATGGCAACCGGATGGACATGGGCGGGCATCGTTTCTTCTCCAAGGTCCCGGAGGTGAATCAGTGGTGGCAGGAGATGCTGCCGACACAGGGCGCACCGGCAAAGGACGATCTGCTGCTTGGACGCACGCCGAGCATGGTGCCGGGCGGTCCTGATCCGGAGAAAACGGACCGCGTCATGCTGCGCAGAGGGCGGGTATCCCGTATTTTCTTCAATCAGAAGTTCTTCGACTATCCGATCACGCTGAAGGCAGAGACTTTCCGGAACATGGGCTTTCTTAATACCATGGAGACGGGCTTCAGCTATCTGGCATCCTGCATTCATAAACGGAAGGAGAATTCTCTCGAGGACTTCTACATCAACCGCTTTGGCAAGAAGCTTTATTCGATGTTTTTTGAGCATTATACGGAGAATCTCTGGGGACGCCATCCGAGTCAGATTGACCCGTCATGGGGTGCACAGCGTGTGAAAGGTGTTTCTATCTCGGCCGTTCTCAAGAACGCCATCGAGAAAAAGGAGGGCAGAAAGGATCGCAAGATCGAAACCTCGCTCATTGAGGAATTTTCCTATCCGAAGCTGGGACCCGGTGAACTCTGGGATGTGACCGCTGCCGAGGTGGAGAAGCTCGGTGGCAGGATTATGATGCACGCGAGGGTCGTCGGTATTCACAGAAATGCCCAGAATGTCATCGACTCCGTCACCTACGAACAGGATGGAAGGCGCTTCACGGAGACCGGAGATTTTGTCATTTCCTCCATGCCGATCAAGGACCTCGTGGCAGGCATGAACGATGTGCCGGAGGAGCCGGCGCGCATCGCGGCGGGGCTGCCGTATCGCGATTATATGACTGTCGGCGTTCTGATTTCGCATCTTCATCTGGAAAACAAAACAGATAAGAAGACGGTCGGCAATATTGTTCCGGATAACTGGGTCTATGTCCATGACCGCAGTGTGAAAATGGGACGATTCCAGATTTATAACAACTGGTCCCCTTACATGGTGAAGGATCTGGAGCATACGGTGTGGATGGGCCTCGAATATTTCTGCAACGAGGGCGACGCTATGTGGAGCATGAGCGACGATTCGTTTGCGCACATGGGCATTGAGGAGATGGTGAAGCTTAGGCTGATTGATTCTCCGGACGAGGTACTCGACTATCATGTGGAGCGCGTGAAGAAGGCATATCCCGCGTATTTTGACACCTATGATCACATGGATGAGCTGAGAGAGTACCTCGACACGATGCCGAATCTGTTCTGCGTTGGACGGAATGGCCAGCATCGCTACAATAATATCGATCATTCGATGTGCACGAGCTTTGAGGCGGTCAGGGACATTCTGGCCGGGACGACGGACCGCACGAACGTGTGGAGCGTGAACACGGAGCAGGAGTACCACGAGGAAGATAAGAAGAACGAGATTGAGTAGGGCGGATCACGGATTTCTCTGATGCATCGGTAATCTTTATGGGGGGGGACTGGCAGAATGAAGGAGAAGGCGAAGCAGAAGCGACCGACAACCCCTTACGATGATGTGTTCCGCACGCTTATTGAGAGATGCAGGAAGTCAACCCTGCTTTTCCTGAATGAGATGTTCCGGAATACCGGCTATATTGAGACCTACACGGGAGATGAAAAAATTGAACTGCTGAATAACGAGCACATGGGGGAGCTTGGGAAGTCCGGCGCAGACAAACGAATTTCGGATTCGCACATCCGCGTGTATGGGCGGCAGGCAGTCAATGAATTTCACATTGAATGTCAAAGTACGCATGACGACAATATCATCTTCCGGATATTTGAATACAGTGCGAGAATGGCACAGGAAGACGCACTGGAGAATGGAAAACTGCAGTCCGATGTGCTCGAGGTGAATTTTGCATATTCTGGTCTCTTATATTTGAAAGATGAGGGAAATACGCCGAATGAACTGAAGATCAGAATTTACACACCGGGCGGTGCCGCCGCATATGTTGTCCCAGTTGTCAGAATGCGGGAATATACAGCGGATGATATTATTGACCGCAGACTTTATTTCCTCATTCCCTTTTTTAGCTTTACTGTTTATCAAAAGTTTGCGATGCTGGAGAGGGATGAGGAACAGCGCAGGAAGCACATCCGGGATCTGGACAGATTGCTTGTGTTTCTGCAGCAGGAAGAGACGGATGGCAAAATTGGCACTTATGAAAGCATAGAACTGGCAGAGGCGGTAGAATATGTGGAGAAGGCACTGATTACTGTGCGCTGGCCAAATCTGAAGAAAGGAGTGAATGCATATATGAGCGGGAAAGTGTTGGAATTCCGTATCGATAAAGTATATAAGCAGGGCCGTGAGGAAGGCCGCGAGGAAGGCCGTGAGCAGGGCCGCGAGGAAGGCGTTCTGTTCACAGCTCTGGCAACTGCCCGGAGCATGTTTGAGCAGGGACTCTCCTTTGAGGTTGTGCGCAAATGCACCGACAAGAGTGTCACAGATGAGCAATTACAGGAAATAGAGAAAGAGGTTACGGGGTCTCTGATGCAGGGATAAGAAACAGGCGCGCGTCCGCGATGCGGATGCGCGCCTGTTCTCGAAGAGGGGGAAAATTACTTTCCCCGGTGCTCTTTTTTCCATTCCCGGATCTGGTGCAGGCGTTCTCCCCATTTTGCTTCCGATCCCTGATCGGATGGAACGTAGTATTCCTTCCCCTCGAGGGAATCCGGCAGGCACTGCATGGCGGTGATGTGGCCTTCGTAATCATGGGCGTACTGATAGCCCTTCCCGAAACCGAGATCCTTCATGAGGGAGGTGGGGGCGTTCCGGATATTCATGGGGACAGGCTCGTCCAGCATCCGGAGCGCATCAGCCTTTGCATTATTATATGCGGTCTCCATGGCGTTGGATTTGGGCGCCAGGGAACAGTAGATTACGGCGTGGGTCAGGTGGACGGAGCACTCGGGCATGCCGATGAAGTGGCAGGCCTGGTAGGCATCGATGGCGACGCCGAGAGCCCGGGAATCCGCCATGCCGACGTCCTCGGAGGCAAAACGGACGACGCGGCGTGCAATGTAAAGGGGGTCCTCCCCCGCCTCCAGCATGCGTGCGAGCCAGTAAACGGCCGCATCCGGGTCGGAATTGCGCATGGATTTGTGCAGGGCGGAGATCAGGTTATAGTGCTCTTCCCCCTTCTTGTCATACAGCAATGATTTGCGGGAGGTACACTGCTCCAGTGTTTCCCTTGTCACAACGGTCTTTTCCCCGCCGTCCTCTGTCCGGACGATCTCTCCATTCAGAATGACCATTTCCAGTGTCGAGAGTGCGGATCTGGCATCGCCGTTTGCAAAATTCGCGATGGTCTCCAGCATATCCTCAGAGATATCCACTTGCTGGTTTCCGAAGCCCCTCGGATCAGTCAGCGCCCGTTTCAGCAGGGTCACGATATCGTCCGATGTCAGCTCATGCAGCACAAAGACCTTGCAGCGCGAGAGCAGAGCGCCGTTCACCTCAAAGGATGGGTTCTCGGTCGTCGCGCCGATCAGCACGATGCTGCCTTTTTCCACGAAGGGCAGGAATGCATCCTGCTGGGCTTTGTTGAAGCGGTGTATCTCATCGACAAAGACGATGGTACGCTGCCCCATGAGGCGATTGTTTTCCGCATCCTGCATCACGGTGCGGATCTCCCGGATGCCGCTGGTGACGGCGGAGAAATTGATGAAGGAAGATTTTGTGTGGTGCGCGATGATTTGTGCGAGCGTGGTCTTGCCGACGCCGGGCGGTCCCCAGAATATCATCGAGGAGATATTGTCGGATTCGATCAGACGGCGAAGAACGCCGCCCTCACCGACGAGATGCTTCTGCCCCACAAATTCCTCCAGTGTGCGGGGACGCAGTCTGGCGGCCAGAGGCTGGGATTCCGGTCGGTCAAAAAAGGAAATCTGTTCGTTGTCGTTCATGCTTCAATATACCTATATTCGATATGTTGCGTCGTCTTTCATACATTTCCCATTTCCGATTGTACCACAAGAGTCCTTCTTCTTTATCCCGCTGAGACGTTTCCTGTGTTAAAATCTGTCTTGACTCCGGTCGCGGATCCGGAGTGGGACAGCGGGGAGGAGAGAACGGTTGAAGAGGCATATCGGCCGGAAAAGCGGGGAAACGTTAAGAAACAGAATACGATGGCCTGGAAAGGGATTGCTCCATCATGCTGCTGGGGTGAGGCGGAAGTTCCTTGCTTCAGTGCTTTTGATCTCTGCCGCGGCTGGCGCATCGATGAGCTGTGCGGCGCCAGTTTATGCAGTGCGCGCAAAATCCGCTTCTTCGGCGCACACGCTGGTGGTCGCGGCCTCCAGGCAGGGGGCGTATCCCACGATTCAGGCTGCAGTCGATGCGGCGAGGAATGGGGATACAATCCGGATTCTGCCCGGGGTTTACCACGAGGCCGTGGATATGAAGAACAAGACGCTGTATCTGGACGGCGTATCCAGAGATGCCTGCATACTCACCTGGTCCGGGCGGGATTATTCAGAACCACCGCTTGAGATCAGCACCGGTACGGTCAGTAATCTCACCATTCATGCGACGGCGGATGGCACTCCCGGCCTTGTGCCGGGAGGCTACTGTCTTCACGCGGATTTTGACCCGGAACTGGGCGGGACCCTGGTGATCGATAACGTGAATTTCATCAATGACGTGACGACGGCGGTCGGGATCGCGACGAGGGCTCATTTCACAGCGGAGATCCGGAATTGCCTGATCGAGACGCTCGGGGATGCGCCGGCCTTCTTCACGCACGACTGGGAGACGGGCGGAGCGGCTGTGGATACGGCCGGGCAGGTCCTGTCAGTGGAAAACTGTGTGATCCGAAGCAGCTCTTCTGACACGGCGGCTTTCACGATTCATTCTCAGGAGGTCAGCGCGGGAGCGGCAGAGATACGGCTCATCGGGAATACGGTCGAAAATACGGCTGCCGGCGGGCAGACGCTGGCACTGTACCGGTTCTCCGGCCGCTGCCTTTATCCGGTGGGATATCTCGGAGGAAGCGATTTTCTGCTCTCAACGGATTCCTCCGGAAATTCAGAGCCGCAGATGAATTATGCCACATATCGGCAGCCGTCAGGACCGGCAGCTGCGACACCGCTGTTTCTTCCGACACCGGAGACGGCCGCGGCCGCGGCGGGACGGCAGCAGTGAATGCCAGCGCTGATGCGGCTGAAGCAGCGGAAATCTATGTAAAAGGATAGTTTGTCAGGCCTGAAAGCAGGGCGCACAACTGACACGCGGCAGACAGCTTTGAGGATAAATCAAAATAGATCAAAAGGGGAAATAGGAGGAGATCAGGAACACCCATGAATAAAAACGAGTTTGCACCGACTGCCCCGATGGGGTGGAACAGCTATGATTATTACTGCACGGCGATAAACGAGCGGGAGGTGAAGGCGAATGCCGACTATATGGCGGAGCATCTGCTGCCATTCGGCTATCAATACGTGGTGATCGACATCGAGTGGTATTCGAATGATGCCGCGACCGACGATCAGTACCAGTATATTCCGTTCGGAGACAACGAAATGGATGCATACAGCCGGTTTCAGCCGTCGCCGGCGCGTTTTCCCTCCTCTGCGGATGGCACCGGTTTCACGAAGCTGGCAGCCTACATTCATGCAAAGGGACTGAAGTTCGGCATCCACATCATGCGCGGCATTCCGAGAAAGGCGGCACATGACCACTGCCGGGTTCTGGGCACGGAGGAGACAGCGGAC
>Ga0256406_1005705_pt1 | contig 13084 bp, 12 predicted proteins | sample RumenRJG_03DNA_FD_185986 | JGI IMG/M metagenome (GOLD analysis project Ga0256406, IMG submission 185986) | Bovine rumen microbial communities from Lethbridge, Alberta, Canada - RJG_03 | ecosystem: Host-associated > Mammals > Digestive system > Stomach > Rumen | place: Canada: Alberta | collected...
GGAAACGGAAAAGTGCGAGGAGAGGAAAAAAGTCAATTGGCATTTCACTACCAAGGACGCGAGGGTTAAGCTCGTGAGCCTCTATCCTAAATTTGGGTAAAACTCGTCAGGACACTACACTAGATATTGTTTTGGTACGATTAAAGCAAGTTTGAAGAGCAGATTAATTGGCATGAGTGTAGGCAGAATAAGTTTATGGAACTATAATAACAATCCAAATATCCGTAGTTGGATGAGCGCTTTCTCTATTCTTGATGAGAATCCTTGGTCTGCTAAGCAACTTAAGGCTTTAGACAAACATCGTGCTGTTGTAATAGCAAGGGCATCATTGGTCTTGGCAAGGATAAAGTGTACAAATAAGAAGAAGGAAGATAATCTTCGAGAGAACCAAAGAAACAGGTTCACATATACAGGAGCACCTTTTAGTTATTATGGGCAATGCTTCAAATACAAGAACAAGTAATTTTTTCTTATCTATGTGTTATAGTAAAGACATATCATTGCGGAAATCGCTATTGGGATATATACGAAATATACGTAAAGAAGTTAAGGCGTATAGACAAGGAAAACACAATGCTAATAAAAAAGATTATCCACGTGTAGCAGCTGCTTGTAAAATGCATAATAATATTGGAAAAGGTTATAGTCGCTCTTGTGCTAAAAGATTACAAAGGAAACGTCCTCAACTTCATCGTATAGTAATTAAGCGGTTAAGTTCTCTCGGATTAGGAGAACCTATTAAGGTTGTTAAAGAAAAAGATAAAAAGCCAATTTTTATAGGCACTTGTGCAGAGGATATGGCTGCAACAGAATTGTTGATAAAAGAGGGTGTTAATATAAAATTCCCTACAATTGAGAATTTTACTCAGCCTCTAAGAGTGCGTACTGGACAGAAAATAAATATGTGTAATGTTTGTAAAAATGTATTTAAATAATGTTGTCTGTTGATTATCAATTAAATAATGATATTGATTGGTTTTGTATATTAGAAAATATTCCAATTCACGTTGCTTCAAATGGTGGAAGGTTACCAGTCAGCCTCTCTACAGTTAGTAAATTGAGAACTGCGCAACGATTTGTATATAACTTGGATGAAAATTGTGATTATGAATTCAATCCAAATGTTCTAGAAATGCCTCTAAATGATTCTTTGAATGAAATTAGAGATATAAGTGAGTATTTTCCATTTACAGATGGATTATTTGAAGAAAGAAATTTGTCAAATTCCCAAAAAGCCTATCTATGGAGCTTCGTAAAAATGGCCAAGAAAGGATTTTATTCTTATGACAGAATTGACGACACCAATAAATATATGCTTATAGCATGGCCAAAGAAGGATAAATATTATCAGGATTTAAGCGAAAAATTAAGAGGCATAGTTCCTGAATATAGTTATGAATACAAATACATAAAAACACTAAAAGGTACGAATCCACTGGATTTAGTGAACACAATAAACATATCAACCCAAATAAGGAAGAACTGGAAGAAATAAAAATTTATCATGAGAATACTTTTAGCAAACAAATTCTACTACCGTCGTGGTGGTGACTGTATATATATGCTCAACCTTGAGCAACTTTTGAAAGAGCATGGACATGAAGTGGCGGTGTTCGCAATGGATTACCCAGATAATTTGGAGACACTGTGGCAGAGATATTTTCCGTCGAACATGAGTAAGCTGAAGGCTTTCACACGGCCTTTTGGTGATGGAGAGACAAAGAGAAAGTTCATGCGGCTGATAGATGACTTCAAGCCTGACGTGGTGCATCTGAACAACATACACACGCAGCTGTCATTGGTATGTATAGTTGACACTGACAAGAAATATCCGACTGACACGCCAAAGGAAGACAGTACTTATTCTTTATGTGCAGCAATTCCCCAAAATCAAATTTATCATTTTATGGCTTTGGAAGTGCACGAAGTTGAAAATCTAATTCCCCTAAACTACATAGACAACTTACCATGGAGTCAATATAATTCAGCAGATAGAGTTAACAAAAAGCACTTTGATTATCTAAGAAACGATGCCAATCACATTTTACCATATTATGACTATAAAAGTGGTATAAGGAAGAATCAAGAACTCTTATCTTCACAGGAGTATATGGCTTTTGCAGAGGAATGTTTCAACTTGGATGAAGAACTAACAAATCAATACCATTCTTTTTCGGCTTATGTAAGTACAAAGAACAATAAGGATGAGCTATTATACAAACTGTTTAGCGGTTCATTTCTTATTACACATACGCTAGAAATGATAAAAGGTCACAGCCAACCTACGGAACCAGAACTTTTACCATTTCAAGAGCATAACTGGAATATGATTGGCAGTACTCTGTTGAACTGGTGTATCGCAGAAAGCAAGGATGCGATGATATAGATTTTTATCTGCCCTTCTATTATTTATAAAGTATTATGAACCCTATAAAGAAATTCAAAAATATAATAAAGCATCTATGCAACTGTAATGATAAAGAATCTAATGATATCAATATTAAATTGACAAAGTCATTGGATTCTCTGGACTCTTCTTTTAGAGTTATTGCCGTTAGATGTAATTCTGAAGATAGCACTGGTAAACGCAAGCTTGTCAGTGGCAGAATTTATTACTTCTTCAAAGGGTATACTATCGAAGGTGACACTTTGACTTTAAAAAAAGAAAGACCATCAATAGATAGAATTTATGATGACTACTATACCGATTTGACAGGGAAACCGCATATTCAAATATGTGCTATCGTTGGGCAGAATGGGTCTGGCAAGAGCAGTATAATAGAGTTCATGCTCAGGCTTGTCAATAATTTCGCAGCGGCTACAATTGGAGAACTAGGTAGTAGTCCTGCAGCTGATCATTTACATTACATTGATGGTGTTAACGGCGATATGTGGTATAGTCTCGGTGGCAGCATCTATCGATTAGGGATTAATGACTATCATGTTACTCTTGCAAAATTTCGGGAAGATGCAGACAGAAAGACTGATACAGTAGAAATGTACATAGAAGATGCTCAATCAGCCATTTATGATAATCATGAACAAGCATCGACAATGACGGCTAATCAATTCTTTCCTGCATTAGATGGGGATCAATTGAAAACCATTTTTTCTAATCTCTTTTATACATTTGTCTCCAATTACTCTATCTATGCCTACAACACTAACGACTATAAGGACGAATGCAACAGTAAGGAGAAAGAAAACTCTATAGAAAATAGAATTGACAATAATGTAAACGCAGCTTCTATAGAGAATAGGTGTTGGTTACACGGACTGTTTCATAAAAATGACGGTTATTTGACGCCAATAGTCTTAACACCATATCGGTACGAGGGCAATATAAACATCAACAATGAAAATGATTTAGGACGCGAACACCTTATATCTCTTTTCATAAGGCAAAGAAGTTTCAGACAGATTAATGGTCATCTTTCAGCAGAAGGGGTTCGGTATGGAATTTGGACTAATAGGGATTATGACTATGAATGGTTTCGTTCATCACTTGACATGAAAAATATAACGCCGAAATGCTATCTCAAATTACAATATTTCGTTATAAAGTATTGGGGAAATGCTATCGGATATGACATAGACAGACATAAATATGAAGGGAAAAGATTTTATAGTAACGCAATAGAATATATTACCTACAAAACCATAAAAGTCTCAAGACTATATATCGAACACCATGACTTTTATCAAAAGAATCAGCTTGTTTCTGATGATTTTGACATTCATGAGTTGGAAGAGCTAATTAAATCGGAGAGCAATGATCACTCTCACATAACACGTAAGATATTCCAAGCTATAGCCTATTTAGTCTATGACGTTTATAATCTTAAGGACAGGGAAAACACTACAAACTTTGATGAGTTAAACAAGAGATGGACTGCAACAAAGCCATTGGCTATGTCTGAAACAGGAATTCATCTTAGAAATTGTGCTCTTATACCTCCTCCTTTTATGGACAGCCAGATTCTTATGAGAGAAACAGTTGCTAACAGAACGATAGATTTTGAGACCTTGAGTTCAGGAGAAAAACAGCAGATGTTTTCAACAGGTTCTTTATGCTATCATCTTGACAATATCAATTCTGCACATTTGGACAAATCCAATCAGGGAAGAATCCTATATGAAAATGTGAACGTGGTGTTAGAAGAGATAGAATTATATTATCATCCTGAATTACAGCAACAACTGGTTAAATTTTTGCTTGATAGATTGCAACTTTTAAATCTTGAGCATCTTAAAGGCATTAACATCATGATAGTAACCCACTCTCCATACGTACTATCAGATATACCAAGACAAAATGTGCTGGCATTGAAGAAAAATGATTTGGAAGTAAAGGAAAATTTGCCGACATTTGGTGCAAATATTCACGAGATGCTAAAGGATAGTTTCTTTCTGCAATATGGGTCTCAAGGTTACTTTGCACAATGGGAGATCGGCCATATACTCGCATGCCTGGAGATTTATAGAGAGAATGGTCAAAATGCATTGAGCCTTTATAACGAGTCAATTAACGACAACAAAATAGTATACAGTTTCCTAAAACGTTACATTACAAATTTACATAGCAGAGAAAGTGGTAGATTCGATTTTGAACTCTTTAAGAAAGACCTTTCTAAGGAAAGTCTTTTGGAGAGAGTCCATATGATTGATGAGCCTATTATACAGAGAATATTGGAAGATAGATTCAGAGAAACTTTTAATGAAGAGGGGGTGAGTAATGTTCCAGCTTGATAAATTACCAACAGTAGTTGAGGACGAATACATTCGTCGTTTTCTTCCGAAATTAGAGAATAGGATAAAAAACGGTAACAAAGATTCAAGATTGAGCTGTAAACAAAAGTCTGTATTGCTACCAAAATGGAAAGAAGAATTACCAGATGAAACCATCTTGAAAAAGTTGTTAGTAGGGAATCCGAATGAAATAAAGAGCCTCAATGATGAATTGATGGATAAAATGGTTGGAATTCGTACTAGCCGTAACAAATTGCAGAAAAAGCTATTGCTGATATTTGATTTCGAAAGAGTGTTCGACAGTAGCAAAAGAAATTCTTATTGGTTAGCGCAAATAATTGGTAGAAATACATGCACCTACTGTAATAGGGTTTATACGTTCACCGTTATTCATGGAAAAGGCAAAAATGACAGTGAAAGAATAGCAAGACCTACGTTTGACCATTGGTTCCCAAAAGACAAATATCCATTGTTGTCCCTCAGTCTTTATAATCTGATACCAAGTTGCCCAATATGCAACAGTTCTGTAAAAGGAAACACCTATTTCTCTTTGGACAAATATATACATCCTTACGTTTATGAATCAGGTCACCCGGACTTTAAATTCGTCCCTGATGTAACAATTGACGAACATCCCAAATGGAGCGTCCGTATAGAAAGGGAAGCTGGCAGCAAGGAAGACAACACAATAAAGGCTTTTGCGCTTGACGATATGTACAAAATGCATGGCCCTTTAGAAGTCACCGATTTAATGATGTTCAAACAGAACTATCCAGAATACTATTTGAACACCTTGGTTGACAAAGTTATAAATGATAGCAAAGGCAAGATAACTCCTGCTGATGCTTATCGTATGCTATTCGGAACAGAAATTGATTCCAAGCATTTTCTTGACAGGCCATTGAGCAAGATGAAACATGATTTATTGCATTATATAGGAGTAATTTAATATAAATTAAATTTTAATCCTTTGATTATAAATATGTTTTTTGATTGATATAGAATATGAAAGTCGGGGATATAATAAGCGGTTATGTCATCACGAAACAAATAGGTTCTGGCGGAATGGGTGATGTCTTTCTCGTTCAGAAGAATGAGAGCGATTATGCTCTAAAAACTTGTCGAGATAAAGACGCAGAATCATTAAAACGATTTCAGCGAGAATATAGAATAATGGAAAAGTTCAAAGGTAACTTTTCAATTCATGTTTACGATGCCGATTTTAATGCGACCGAACCATTTTTCGTAATGGAAAAATGTGATTGTTCATTAGTGGATTACAGAAATAAACTTAAAGGTAATGCTAAATTAGAAAAGCTTATAGAAGTTTGTAAAGGGGTTGCAGAGCTCCACGCTCAAGGTATTATTCACAGGGATATAAAAGCCCAAAATATCCTTGTAAAGAATGGACAAATCAAGATTACCGATTTCGGGCTAGGTCGACTTATAAAAAGGGATTCTACAACTATAACTGGGAGTGGGGTTGTAATGGGAACTCCTGGTTATATAGCACCGGAAATATACATTAATGGTGATTCCAAAAATGCAGACGAGAGATCCGATATTTATTCTTTAGGCGGACTAATCTTCAATGTACTCTCTGGCATTGATCCTCAGTTCGTTAGTCCCTCCGTTATTGCAGCAGATGTTTATCCTGTCATTTCAAAGTGTAGGGACGCTAACCCTTTAGCAAGGTATCAAAATGTGAGACAACTTGTTGATGCATTAGTTACTGTATTAAAGATACGTACAGGATACGTTGATATGTCGACATTAATAGCTAATGTCACAAAAATGTCAAGTCAAGAGTTTCTTCAAAAGTTACTTGCTATCTTTATACAGACAAATTCGTTAAGGGAGTTTTTATCAAACTACCATACACTCGGTAGTGTTTCATTTGAGAATTTAGTCACACATGATGCATCTGTAGCAAATCAATTAGCATTGAAGTTCATACAATTATCTAATGACAAATCGGCTAATGATGAATGGCTTAATTTTGAGGATATAGATCCGCTGTGCCACATATGTTGTCTGCTATACAAAGCTGTTAACGATTCTACATCAAAAATAGAACTATCCCATATAGGGATAAGTTATTCTGTTAATTACAATCGATGGCATGCCGAGCAAGAAGTTTTTAATCGTATAATATCTAATTGGGATACTAAATCAATTATTCCTTTTATAAATGTTATAAAGGGCAATCGCGATCTTCTTGAAGGTATGGAAAAAAGTATAGGTGTTAAGATGCCATCAATAGTTACCCAGTATTATTAAAAACTGCCTAATAAAGGAGGCAAGAATAGCATGATGATAATGTGAACTCTATGGAATGATGAGGTTGCACTGGCGTAATGAACGTTGTAATGCTAAAGTAAAAGATATTTTGCTATGCAATAAAAGAGAGAAGGCTAAGTATTGAAAGAGAAAAAGCTAGAAAGAAAAAACAAAACAGAATTTAGAAATATATAACATTATATATTCACTTATGGAAAAGGAAGTAAAGAACTACAAATTAGACTTTCTGATTTCAGCCATGCATCATGGTCTTTTCATGTCAACACAAGACATACTTGACTGGATGAAAAAGCAGAATAAGGAAGTAGTTAGTAAGATGGACATTATTCCCATCAAAGATTTAAAGGGTTGGTCTTATAGAGATGACCGTATCTGTCATGATAGTGGAAAGTTTTTCAGCATTGATGGAATTAGGATTCATACTAATTACCGCAACGTGCCATCATGGGATCAACCCATTATAAACCAGCCGGAAATCGGTTTCCTCGGATTCATAGTCAAGAAGTTCAATGGTATATTGCACTTTCTAATACAGGCAAAGATAGAGCCGGGCAACCTCAATGTTGTACAACTTTCACCAACCCTTCAAGCCACTCGAAGCAACTATATGAGAGTGCATGGTGGAAAATCTCCACTATATCTTGAGTATTTCACAGGTAAGAAGAATGTTTCTGTTCTAGTTGATCAGTTACAGTCTGAACAAGGAGCACGATTCTTACATAAACGTAATCGGAACATTATAGTAGAGGTTCCTGAAGACGAGGACATTGAGCAGAAGGAAGGTTTTATTTGGGTTACACTTGGTCAGATAAAAGAGTTGCTACGTTACCCCAATGTTGTAAACATGGACACTCGTACGGTCATTTCCTGTATCCAGTTTGGCGACTATTCCGAGCATTCCCTTGATTTGATAGCCGCAATGCAAAGGCTTAATCCCGATATGCACACTAAGCCAGAGTCGTATCTCTATTCCGTACTCAGCCATGACAATCATCTACATGAGCTGCCAGAAATCATCCGTTGGATGACCGCCCTGAAGTTTAAGTATGAACTTAATGTGGACAAGATAGGCATATCAGAGATGCAACACTGGATATATGATGGAAATACAATTCATCATGAGGCTAACAAATACTTCGATGTTATTGGCGTGAATGTAAAGATTGGAAACAGAGAGGTGACGTCTTGGGAGCAACCTATGGTGCGCTCGGCCCAGCAAGGTTTGATGGGATTTATCGTAAAGAGGATAAATGGCATCTACCACTTCCTTGTTCAGGCGAAACTTGAAGCTGGAAACTTTGACATCGTGGAAATGGCTCCTACGGTTCAGTGCCTTACTGGTAATTACCGTAAGGGAAAGAACGAATATACAATTCCCTATCTTGAACAAGTGCTTAACGCACCAAAAGATAAAATTTGGTATGCAGCTTACCAAAGTGAGGAAGGCGGACGATTCTATAAGGAACAAAATCTCAATACCATTGTAGAGGTAGGTGATGAGTTCCCAGTAGATGTAGATGAAAACTATTGTTGGTTGACTCTCAACCAGATGCTCTCTTTTGTTTCTTATAACAATTACTTGAATATTGCTGCAAGGAGTCTGCTCTCTGCGGTAAGTTTTTATTAAAGAATAAGACCATTATGATTAGAATAGGTATAATTTGCCCTTCTGAAATAGCATACAGAAGGTTCTCACCTGCACTAAAAGAGAGTGCAGTTGATTTTCAGTTTGTTGGTATCGGCATTGCAAGTGCTGAGGAATGGTATGGCAAAGGAGCATCCTTCAACGAAGATGCTAACAAGGCCAGGGTAGACAAAGAACGTGACAAGGCGCAGACGTTCATCGATTTCTTTGGAAACGGCATGATTTATGACAGCTATGAAAGTCTCGTAACATCAGATGATGTTGATGCGGTTTACTTACCATTACCTCCTGCACTTCATTACAAGTGGGCTAAACTCTCATTAGAGCATGGCAAGCACGTATTCGTAGAGAAACCGTCAACAACGGCTGCAGCTGACACAGCGGAATTAATAAAGATAGCGAATAGCAAGGGCTTGGCTTTTCATGAAAACTATATGTTTATCTATCATGACCAGTTGAAAGCAGTTGACGATGTTGTAAAGAGTGGTGAACTTGGCGATGTGCGGTTATATCGAATATCTTTTGGCTTCCCTCGCCGAGCCCAAAACGACTTCCGTTATAACAAGGCTCTTGGTGGCGGCGCATTGATAGACGCAGGTGGGTACACGTTGAAGTATGCCTCATATCTACTTGGCGACACGGCTGATCTGAAGACTGCGCAACTTAATTATCTGCCAGAATTTGAAGTTGATATGTATGGGTCAGCAACTATGGTAAACAAAGAAGGAGTTACTGCGCAACTCGCTTTCGGCATGGATAACGACTATAAATGTGAGATTGAAATTTGGGGCAGTAAAGGAACGCTGACTTCAAATAGAATTCTTACTGCTCCAGCTGGTTTTGTTCCCGAGTATACAATCAAGAAGAACCAAGATTTTGAGACTAGAAAACTTCCTGCTGACGATGCTTTTGGCAAATCTATCACTCGTTTCAAGGAGTGCATAAACGATGAGCAAACTCGAAAGGAAGAATATAGTCTCGTACAAAGAGAAGCTGACCTAATGACGCAATTTAAAGAGATGGCAAAATGAAGAAGTGCGCAATTATAGGTTCAAAAGGGTATATTGGCAGACATCTGGAGTGGTATCTGTCCCAGATGGGCATAACAGCAGAATGTTATGATGTAGTTCCATCACAAGAAGAAAATTATACTCAGGTTGACTTGACAGACAAACAATCCGTTGCAAATATAAACCTCGATGTTGATTACATCTTTATGTTTGCAGGTTTAACAGGAACATGGGCGGGATTTGACAAGTTTGTTCCCTTTGTAAACATCAATGAGATTGGCTTGCTTAATCTTTTAGATGCCATACGCCTATCTGCTTATCGACCCAAGGTGGTATTTCCCTCAAGTAGGTTAGTTTACAAGGGCATTGACCATCCTTTGAAGGAATCTGACGAGAAAGATGCGAAAACAATTTATGCAGTAAACAAACTGGCTTGCGAGCATTATCTTGACATTTATCATCAATGCTTTGACATTCCATACACAGTTTTCCGCATCTGTGTGCCTTATGGAAATCTGCTTGGAACAGACTATTCCTTTGGTACAGTAGGTTTCTTCATTAAGATGGCTTCTACAGGAAAGGATATTACTCTTTATGGAGGTGGCTCTATAAAGAGAACCTTTACGCACATGGAAGATCTATGTTATCAAGTCATTAACGGTGCTTTTGCCGATGAATCCAATGGGGAGATATTTAATATTGGTGGAGAAACTTATTCTCTTTATGATGCAGCAAGTATTATTGCTAAAAAGTATGGAACTGGTGTTAAAGCTGTGGAATGGCCTGAAAGAGACATTAAGATAGAAAGTGGTGATACTTACTTTGATGATTGTAAGATTCAAGGCCTATTAGGCGGATTCGAATATAAAGAACTTAAAAAACTTCTTTGAAAAAATGCGAATACTCTTAGTTCATAAATGCTTTTACTATAAAGGAGGAGCCGAAGTTTTCTTCTTTGAAGTGGCAAGAGTCTTAAAGGAGAGAGGGCACAAGGTTGCTTTCTTCTCCGTCAATGACAAGCAGAATATAGAATCGGAATGGTCGAAGTATTTCGTTGACGCTCCTGATTTTAAGAATCCCAATCCATTAAACAAACTCGAAGCTCTTGCTGAGATACCTTATAATGTAAGGATTAAAAAGAAGTTTGAGAAGCTATTGGATTACTTCAAACCAGATATAGTACACTGCTTCAACATTATGACCCATATCTCACCCTCTATTATGGTGGCGGCACATGAGAGACATATCCCAGTCCTAATTTCGCATAATGATTACAAGCATATTTGTCCTAATTACAAACTGTACAACAATGGGCATGTGTGTGACTTATGTAAGGACGGTCATTACTACCATTGTATGATGACCAAGTGCTGTCATAATTCAATGACATTCAGCTTTGCCAGTACAGTAGAAGCTTATGTGCATAAATGGATGAAGGTCTATGAGAAGAATGTGACTGTACATCTCTTTGCCTGTGATTACATGGCAAAGGAAACGGAACTTTTCTGGAAAAGACCAATTGTCAGTGGTAAGGTCATGAATCCTTTTAAGGTTCCAGCCTTACTATCGAAGATACCCAAAGGAGAGTTTGGACTATATTTCGGAAGACTGATAGATGAGAAAGGCGTAAATGTTCTTTTAAAGGCATTGACATTTGTCAAAGACCTTCCGTTTGTAATAGTAGGAAATGGTCCAGAGGAGGACGAGCTTAGAAGAATAGCTTCAGACAACAATTTAAAGAATGTTAAGTTCGTCGGTCCAAAATGGGGTGAAGAACTTAACGAATATCTCTACAAAGCCAAGTATGTAGTTTGTCCGTCAACATGGCAAGAGAATTTCCCGTATGTTATTCTTCAAGCATTTGCTGCATGCAAACCTGTAATCGGCTCACGAAGAGGTGGCATTCCTGAGATGGTAACCAAAGACAGAGGACTTGTATATGAGGCTTTGGATTATAAAGAACTTGCTTCTAAAATGAGGGAACTGGACAATAATCCTCAAATGTGCAAAGAGATGGGGCAAGCAGGCAGAAAATGGGTTGAAGGCAATTTCAACGATGAAGTGTTTTATAAATCACTAATTGACAATTATAATAAAGCATTGAAAATAATGCAGCAAAAGTAAAAATTACAAGACATTATGGCAAATATAAAAATTCCGCGTCCAACTGACGCAAGTATTATTTTGACGTATCGCTGTCCTATGCGGTGCGTGATGTGCAACATTTGGAAGAACCCGACAAACCGTAAGGAGGAGTTGAAGGCAGAGGACTTGAAGTGCCTGCCCGACTTGAAGTTCATCAACCTGACAGGTGGTGAACCTTTCATCCGTGAGGACTTGGCCGACATCGTGGAGGAGTGCTACAAGCACACCAACCGTATCGTCATTTCAACTTCGGGTTGGTTTGAGGATCGTGTCGTCGCTCTGGCTAAGAAGTTCCCGAACATCGGTATTCGTATCTCCATTGAGGGCTTGAGCCAGAAGAACGACGAGTTGCGTGGCCATGCAGGTGGCTTCGACAAGGGTCTGCGCACGTTGCTGACCTTAAAGCACATGGGACTGAAAGATATTGGCTTTGGCTGTACCGTGAGCAACAACAACTCAAAGGATATGTTGTCACTCTATCAGTTGTCGTTGGCCATGGGTATGGAGTTCGCTACAGCCGCATTCCATAACTCTTTCTACTTCCATAAGTACGACAATCAGATTACGAACAAGGACGAGGTATGCAACAACTTCAAGCAGCTCATTGAGTGGCAGTTGAAAGAGAAGCATCCGAAGAGTTGGTTCCGAGCATGGTTCAACATGGGACTCATCAACTACATTGAGGGAGGCAAGCGCATGTTGCCTTGTGAGGCAGGTTCTGCCAACTTCTTCATCGACCCATGGGGTGAGGTGTTACCTTGCAATGGAATGGAGACGAAGTATTTCGAAGGCTCCATGGGTAACATCCATGAGAAACCGTTCATGGAGATCTGGGAGAGTGAGCAGGCACAGAAGGTACGAGACGCCGTGCGCAGTTGCCCGAAGAACTGCTGGATGGTTGGTACTGCCAGCCCAGTGATGCACAAATATATCAAATACCCTGCTAAGTGGGCATTGAAGAACAAGTGGCGCTCCATCTGTGGCAAGGAGGCATGCCTCGACTTCTCACAGTGCCCAGTAGGTCAGGATCCACGTCAAGGCGACCTGAGAGTGCTTCACCCGGATGCAGAAGAAGTGCAGCCAGCAGGAGAAGGCAAAGCCAAACTATAATCATGCAGAGATAATTTATTTGCACGCAGATCTCGCGGATTGCGCAGATACTTCTTTAAATTTTCTGCGTGATTTGCGAGATCAACGTGAAAAGGGATGCTATGACGGAGAATGAGATATCCTA
>Ga0256406_1005706_pt1 | contig 13083 bp, 12 predicted proteins | sample RumenRJG_03DNA_FD_185986 | JGI IMG/M metagenome (GOLD analysis project Ga0256406, IMG submission 185986) | Bovine rumen microbial communities from Lethbridge, Alberta, Canada - RJG_03 | ecosystem: Host-associated > Mammals > Digestive system > Stomach > Rumen | place: Canada: Alberta | collected...
GCCAGGGTGACGGCGGCCTTCAGGGCCTCCTCGGTGTAGTGGACGTGGTGGTGCTCCTCGTAGCGGCTCTGCAGGCCGTGCAGGATCTCGAGGGTGTCCTCGGGACTGGGCTCGCCGATGTTGACCGGCTGGAACCTACGCTCGAAGGCGGAGTCCTTCTCGATGTGCTTGCGGTACTCCTCGGCCGTAGTTGCGCCAATGACCTGGATCTCGCCACGCGAGAGGGGCGGCTTTAGGATGGAGGCGGCATCTATGGAGCCCTCGGCCGAGCCCGCGCCAATGATGGTGTGGATCTCATCGATGAAGAGGATGTCGTTGGGGTTGTCCTCGAGCTCAGCGACGACCTTCTTCATGCGCTCCTCGAACTCGCCACGGTACTTGGAGCCCGCCACGAGCGAAGCCACATCGAGCGTCCAGATCTGCTTGCCACGAAGGATGTCGGGCACGTTGCCGGCCGAGATGAGCTGTGCCAGCCCCTCTACGATGGCCGTCTTGCCAACGCCTGGGTCGCCCAGGATGAGCGGGTTGTTCTTCTGCCTGCGCGCAAGCACCTGCATGACGCGCTCGATCTCGCGGTCACGGTCGAGCACCGGGTCGAGCTTGCCGGACTCGGCGAGCTTGGTGAGGTTGCGACCGTACTTCTCGAGCATGGAGCCATCGTCGGCAGACGGCTGGCCGCCCATGCCCATGAAGGCGCCGGGGTCCATGCGCACCTCGGCGGCGGACTGGCTCTCCTCCTCGGTGTTCTTTGAGACAATCTCGTTCACCGCATTGCGAACCGCGTCCCCCGACACGCCCATGGCGCGCAGGGCATCCATGGCGCGGCCGTTGCCCTCGGACACGATGCCCAGAAGCAGGTGCTCGGTGGCAATATAGGTCTGGCCGTGCGTCATGGTCTCGCGATAGGCTGCCTCGAGCACGCGCTTGGTACGCGGCGTGAAGGGAATGTGACCGCCGGGAACGGGCTCGGTCTCGTCCTGGGAGAGCTGCTTTACCGTGGCGAGCGTCTCGTCGTACGTGACGTCGAGCTTTGCGAGCGCCTGAGCCGCAACGCCGTCTCCCTCCTTGATGAGGGCCAGGAGCAGGTGCTCCGTGCCCACGTACATCTGGCCGAGACTTCTCGCCTCGTCCTGTGCCAGGCTCATGACCTTCCTGGCCCTGTCAGTGAATTTCTCGAACATGCGCTGACGTCTCCTCAATGCCATGCGGGTCGACAAGAAACGCGCGGACCCGAAGGCCCGCGCGCAGGGTTGCGTGCCCCGCGCTGTCTGCTTGGGTCTCTGTTTACCCACGCGCGGGAGCGGGCAAACACGCGGACAAAACGTACGCTATTGCTCGGGATGGCTCTTGAGCCACTCCTCGCGGTCCGGCGCGATGGAGCGCATGGCCTCAATCATACTTGCGAACAGGTCATCAAGCTCCATATCGTTGAGCTCGGCACCGTGGCGGATAACGTCGCGGCTGCAACCGGCAGCAAAGTGCTTGTCCTTGAACTTCTTCTTGAGCGACTTGACCTCGAGGTCCATGACCGACTTGCTGGGACGCATGAGAATGGCCGCCTGGATGAGGCCGCTCAGCTCGTCAGCGGCATAGAGCACGCGCTCCATCTTGGCCTCGGGCTGGGGCAGCTCGGGGTTGTTGTCGGAGTTGTGCGTCTGGATGGCGTGCACCAGCTCGGGCGTGCCCCCCTCGGCCTCGATGAGCTCGCCCGCCTTCACCGTGTGCTGCACGGGATCCTGGAACTCCTCCCAGTCGAGGTCGTGGAGAAGCCCAACCTGGCCCCAGAAGTCGACGTTTGCGGGGTCGTACTTCTCAGCGTAGTAGCGCATGAGGCCCTCGAGGGTCTCGGCGTGCTGGATGTGGAAGGGGTCCTTGTTGTAGCGCTCGAGCAGGGCGAAGGCCTGGTCGCGCGTGAGGCCGGTGGAGAGGGCAGGCGCAGAGGCGTCGCGCGCGGCCTCGTTGGCAGCGCCGTTCTCGGCGTCATCCGCAATCACGTCCACGGACGCGGCGGCGTTATCGGTCTTCTCGGGGAGCTGCGACGCGATGTCCGCACGGGTAACGACCTCGGGCTTCATCTGCGGGAAGAGCAGCACGTCACGGATGGCGGGCTGGTCGCAGAAGAGCATGATCATGCGGTCGATGCCGTAGCCGATGCCACCTGCGGGAGGCATACCGTACTCGAGCGCGCGCACGTAGTCGTAGTCGTAGCCCATGGCCTCGTCGTCGCCCATGCCCTTGGCTGCGACCTGCTCGGCAAAGCGGCCGGCCTGGTCAACGGGGTCGTTGAGCTCGGAGAAGGCGTTGGCGTACTCGTGGCCGCAGATCACGAGCTCAAAGCGGTCCGTGAGACGCGGGTCGTCAGCCTTGCGCTTGGCAAGAGGGCTGACCTCCTCGGGGTAGTCGCACACGAACGTGGGGTCGACCAGCGTGGACTCGCCCAGCTCGTCGTAGAGCTCGAAGAGGAGCTTGCCGGCGCCCCAGCCGGCCTCGGTCTCGATGCCGTTGGCGCGGCAGAGCTCGCGCAGGTGCTCGATGGGCGTGTCCATGTCCACGTGCTCGCCCACCACCTGCGACGCGACCTCCGAGAGGGGCACCGAGCGCCACGTGCCGCTCATGTCCACCTGCTGGCCCTGGTACGTGATGACCTCGTGGCCCTCCTCGCAGCCGCAGACCTCGCGCGCGATGGCCTTGAAGAGGCCCTCGGTGAGACGCTTCATGCCGTCCAGGTCCGAGTAGGCGCAGTAGGCCTCCATCGAGGTGAACTCAGGGTTGTGCGTGAGGTCCATGCCCTCGTTGCGGAACTGGCGGCCAATCTCAAAGACGCGCTCCATGCCGCCCACGATGAGGCGCTTAAGCGGCAGCTCGGTGGCAATACGCAGGTAGAAGTCACGGTCGAGCGCGTTGAAGTGCGTGACGAAAGGCTTTGCGTTGGCGCCGCCGAGAATGGCGTGCATCATGGGGGTCTCGACCTCCATGTAGCCGTCGGCCTCCATGTAGCGGCGGATCAGGCTGATGATTGCGCTGCGCTTGCGGAATACGTCGCGGACCTCGGGGTTCATGATGAGGTCGACGTAGCGCTGGCGATAGCGGACCTCGCGGTCGGTGAGGCCGTGGAACTTCTCGGGCAGCGGTCGCAGCGACTTGGAGAGAAGCACGAGCTTGGTAGGCGCAATGGAGAGCTGGCCGCGGCGGGTGCGCAGCACGCGACCGGTGGCGTCGATGATGTCGCCGAGGTCGAGCTGGCGGAGAAACCCCCAGCCCTCCTCGCCAAGGTCGTTCACGCGGCAGAAGAGCTGGATCTGGCCGGTGACGTCCTCGAGGACGATAAAGGCGGCCTTGCCCTGGCGGCGGAGCGCGCGGATGCGGCCGGCAACGGAGACTACGTCCTGGGTGTCCTCGCCGTCGGGGAGATTCGCATAGTCCTTCTCGAGCTGAGCCGCGTGGGCCGTGACCTCGCTCGCAATGGGATAGGGGTTCACGCCCGCATCGATGAGCGCCTGGCGACGGGCACGACGCTGGGCCCTCTCGTCATTCGTGTTGTTCTCGCCCGTCTTGGTCTGGTCGGCCATTGCTGCTCCTCGTGCTCGCGCGCGCCCGTCGGCGCGCATGTTCTCTTCCATGCCTGGCCGGCCACGTGAGGCGGCCACAGCGCAAACCATTGTACTGTAGCGTTTTGGCGGGAACGTCGACGCGAGATGAGACAAAGGGACTGTCCCTTTGTCTCATAAAAAGGCCCCTCCGGAGAGGGGCCAAGGTTGCGTGGTGTGAGACCGGCCTAGCGGGTGATGCTCACGATCGTGTAGCTCTTGGTCTTGCCCGCGGGCGTGGTGAACTCCACTTGGTCGCCCTTGCCGCAGCCGATAAGGGCCTGGCCAGCGGGGGACTCGTTCGAGATCTTGTGCTCGAGCGAGTTGGTCTCGGTGGTGCCCACGATGGTGAACTTGGTCTTCTTGCCGCGCTCGTCCTCGAGCTCGACGGTGGTGCCAATGGAGACCCTGATGCCGCCGTGCTGGGCGTCCTCGACGACCCTAGCCACCGAGAGTGTCTGACGAATCTCGGCGATCTTGGACTCGTTCTGGGACTGCTCCTCCTTGGCGGCATCGTACTCGGAGTTCTCCGAGAGGTCGCCAAAGGAACGGGCCTCCTTCAGGCGCTCGACGATCTCGTCGCGAAGCTCGCCCTCGCGGTACGCAAGCTCGTCGACGAGCTTCTGGCGACCTTCGGCGGTAAGAGTGATTTCCTTGCTGTTATCCATGACTCTGCTTTCCTCGTAGTGCGTGGGAGGTACGTGCCCTGGGCGCCTGGGTTACTCGCCCAGCTTGGCGCCGCACTTCTTGCAGAAGGCAGCGTCGGCGGCGTTCTCGGCACCACACTTGGGGCAGAACTGGACGTCCTCCTTGGCCTTCTCGGCAGGAGCATCCTCGACGTCAGCGTCATCCTCGTCAGCGACGACATCCTCGGCCTCGTCTGCCTTGGGCTCCTCGACCTTCTTGGAGTCCTTGTCGTCACCCTCCTCCATGCCCTCGCGCACGTTCTTGACGGTCTTGCCAAGAGCGGAGCCGAGCTTGGGAAGGTTCTTGGGCCCAAAGATGATCAGCACAACGACAACGATGATGAGCAGCTCGGGAATGCCAAGTCCAAGAATCATGGTGAGGTCCTCCTAGATGTGGATGAATGAGGCGAGCACACGTCGCGTACTGCCGCATCCGCTAGTATAGCCGAGGATGTTTCCTACTCACAATATAAACTGGGAGTTTGGGTATAGGCACCTGTGCTGTCCGCCCCCGCCGCAATCACACCTCGTTAGGAGCGCACATGCCAACCTGGCTCATAGTCGTAATTGTTATCTCCTGGATTCTCTTTGCGATTGTCCTTGCGCTTCCGTGGCTGCTTAAGCGCCGCGGCGTCGAGATGCGCCGCACAAAGTTTGGTCCCGCGCTCATCTTTGAAGCGGCAGACGACGACGGCACGCCCGTGCGCCTGCTCAACGTGAACGGCACCTTCCAGAGCGTCTGCTATCTGCCCGATGACCTGCACTTTGAGCTGGCGTGCGTCTACCACCGCACCATGGCCGAGGTCTGCTACGACCTGCCGGACGCCACGCGCGCGCTGGTCATTGGCGGCGGCGGCTACTCCCTCCCCAAGTGGCTCGTTGCTCACCGCCCCAAGCTTCACGTCGATGCCGTAGAGATCGATCCGCGCGTCACGGTCATTGCACGCGAGCGCTTCTTTCTCGATGACCTCATCGAGAAGTACGGCGAGGACCGCATCTCGCTTGTGAACGATGATGGCTGGGACTACCTGCGCCGTGCCGAGAAGCCCTATGACGTCATTGTGAACGACGCGTTCTCGGGCAACCACCCGCTGGGGCAGCTGGGGACCGACGAGGGCGCGCGGCTCATCCGCGAGAAGCTCGCGCCCGGCGGGGTGTACCTCGCCAACCTGCGCTGCTCAACGCAGGGACGTCACGCGCGCATCCTCGAGGAGGTAGAGCAGGCCTTCTCGGCGCAGTTTGCGCACGTTGCCTACGTGCCCGAATGGCCGGACAAGCCCGAGGAGCGTGGCAACAATGTGCTCATAGCTACCGATGCCGCGCTGACGCTCCCCGAGGGCGCCATTGTCGTGAAGTAGCCCCGCCGGGGCACCGCCTTTCTTGGCGCTACCGCTCCGCGACCATCATCTTGTTTAAACAAATATTGCGTCTCGCCACGCGATGGTCCACCATGTGCATCGACCGCACTATCCGGCGTCTGCCGAGAAGGGAACCATATGGCACAGGACACCAACACCTCCATCCGCAACCTCGTCATCTACTCTGTCTTCGTGCGCAACCACACACCCGAGGGCACGTTTCGCGCCGTGATTCCCGACCTCCCGCGCATCCACGCGCTGGGAACCGACGTCGTGTGGCTCATGCCCATCCATCCCATTGGCGAGAAAAACCGCAAGGGAACGCTTGGCAGCCCCTACGCCAACCGCGACTACCGTACGGTCAACCCCGAGTACGGCACGATGAGCGACTTCCGCGCGCTGGTGGACGCCATCCACGCGGAGGGCATGAAGTGCATGATCGACGTGGTGTACAACCACACCTCCCCCGACTCCGTTCTCTTTGAGGAGCATCCGGAGTTCTTCTTCCGCAAGCCCAACGGCGAGCCGGGTAACCACGTGGGCGACTGGTCCGACGTCATCGACCTCGACTACAACGTCTCGGCGCTCTGGGACTACCAGATCGAGACCCTGTGCCAGTGGGCACGCATCGTCGACGGCTTCCGCTGCGACGTTGCCTCCTTTGTGCCCGTTGAGTTCTGGAAGCGCGCCCGCGCCGAAGTGGCAAAGGTGCATCCCGGCTGCCTGTGGCTGGCGGAGACGGTCCATCGCTCGTTTGGCGCTGCGTGCCGCGCCGCGGGCATGACCTGCGCACGCGATTCCGAGGCCTTCGAGGCCTTTGACATGGAGTATGAGTACGACGTCCAGGAGGCATTCGAGCGCTACCTCAAGGGCAGGATTCCCCTCTCGTGCTACCTCGACCTTCTCGACTTCCAGGAGAACATCTATCCCCAGAACTACGACAAGCTGCGCTTCCTCGAGAACCACGACGTGCCGCGCATTGCCTCGCACGTGAAGAGCGAGTCTGACCTGCGCAACTACACGGCGATGCTCTACTTCAAGAAGGGGACCACGCTCGTCTACGCGGGGCAGGAGGCCGCCTGCTCCCACCTGCCAAGCCTCTTTGACCGCGACACCGTTGATTGGAACACAGGGGTCGACCTTTCGGACCTCATGCGTCGTATGGCTAAGATCAAGCACGAGGAGCTAGACGCGGACGACGCCTTCTTTGTGGCGGCGGATGACGAGAACGACATTGCCATCCTGCGCCGCGAGCACGACGGAAGGCGCAAGGTTGGCGTCTTCTCGCTCAAGTCGCGCTCGGCCGAGGTCGAGGTGCCGCTTCCTGACGGCACATATGAGAACCTCGTCGACGGCTCGTCGGTCGCCGTACGGGACGGGAAGCTCGCATGCGCCGGAACCCCCATTGTGCTTGCGGCGGACGTGGAGCGCGCTTGGGGCGTGTAAGCCGCAGCGAATATCCGTAGTCGCGGTAGCATAGGGCCGGGCATCCCACTGCGGGTGCCCGGCCCCTATCGTAGAAAGGGAGCGCATTCGCCATGACCGAACCACTCAGGGACAAGAACGGCCTTACCGAGGAGGAGTTCCTGGCAGCTTACAGCCCCAAGGACTACCCACGCCCATCACTTACGGCAGACAACTGCATCTTTCGAGTTGGTCCAGACGGCACCCTCAAGCTGCTGCTCATTCGCCGCGGTGGCCACCCGTTCCTGGGATGCTGGGCCCTTCCGGGTGGCTTTGTGAGCCCTGGGGAGACGGCGCTTGAGGCCTCGCGGCGAGAGCTCCTCGAGGAGACCGGCGTGGAGGGGCTCGCACTCGAGCCGGTGGGACTCTACAGTACGCCCGGCCGAGACCCGCGTGGGTGGACCATCTCCCAGGCGCACATCGCCGTGGACAGCCATGGGGTAACTGCGCATGCAGGTGATGATGCCGCAGCTGCGGCATGGTTCGACGTTTCTAGCACGGAGAAGGACGGCCGCACGCAGCTCTCACTTACCTCCGGCGACACCACGCTGACCAGCAGCTTTGCCGTAGAGCCCGGAGCCGTGACGGGCACCCCGCGTTCGCGCGACGTACGCGGAGACGGACTTGCCTTCGATCACGCGCAGATCATCGCAGACGCCTGGCTGCTCCTAACCCACAGCAGATGAGACAAAGGGACAGTCCCTTTGTCTCATCTCAACAGGTAGTCGTAAACGGCCTCGGCGCAGCCGCCGTGGTTGTTGTCTGCAACCACGGCGGCTGCCACGTCCAAGACGTCTTGGGAGGCGTTGCCCATGGCAATACCAAGGCCCGCGGCGCGCAGCATCTCAAGATCATTGCCGGAGTCCCCCACCGCGATGCATCTCTCGATGGGAATACCGAGAAGCCCGCAGAGGTCCTCGAGGGCGGTGCCCTTGCTCACGCCCTTGGGCGAGATCTCAAGCGAGTTTGCCTGGCTGAAGGCGGCCTCCACCGGAATGTGCTGCTCCCTGATGCGGTCAAGGACGTCGCACGCGTCCTCGCCCACCACGGGGTGCACGATGTACTTCGCAATAACCGAGGCGTGGCTGAGGACCCAACCCTCGATGTCGTCGACTTCGTGACAGACGCGCACAAACGTGTCGTGGAACTCCTGGAGCCCATAGCGCTCGAGGTGGCCGAGACTGCCCGCGGGGTCGTACGCCTCCACACCCGAGAAGATCTCGAGCATCACGTCCTTGCCCTTGTGCGCCTGGAGGAGCTGGGGGATCACGGCGGGGTCAAAGGCGTGCTCGGCCAAAAGGCTGTCGTGTCGGAGGTCGAGAAGGTGCGCGCCACTCGTGCAGATGGCATAGGGGACATCGGGGAGCAGGTCGCGATAGGGCAGCGTCATGCTGGGACTGCGACCCGTGGCAATAGCCACCACCTTGCCGGCGCTTGTCGCGGCACGGATAGCCTCGATGGTCGAGGGCAGCACATGCTTCTCGTCATCGAGGAGCGTGCCGTCCATGTCAAAAGCTATGAGGTCAAAGGCCATGCTGTCCCTTCCGTGAAATCCCCGCAGTCTTCTTGCAGCCGCCGTCGAATGTACACCGAGATGGTCGAGCACCAGCCAATCTCCACTCATCTCGCCGCGCCGTTGTGTGGATGTACCGCCAGCTCTACTTCTTCCTGCGCGTACAGACGCTCCCAGAGGGGCAGGCGCCTGAGGGCGAGTAGGGCCGCTGCGCAACAGTTACACGCGCTCGTCTGGCCAGTGCGCAAAGTGGACGAGGTGAACGCCCAGCCCAAGGAGCTTCTCCCAGCTCGATTCCATCTGGACATCCCCATAGAGCTCTACCTGGTCGAACGGACAAAGGTCGCCGACAAACGCATCTCCGGAATCGAGAACGAGGCTGATGGAATCCGGGCTATGCCCAGGGGTTTGGACCACCTGACCATCAATGCCGCAATGAGCGCTCAGGAACTTCCGGGAGTCCTCCGGCTCAAGGCGACAGGCGTCCTCCTCGCGAATCGGCCGAAAGGCCCGATTGTGGTCACGTGCATACATGTGGTCCAGCTGATGAACAAAAGGCACCTGGCAACTGGGGAGGAGCAGTGTCACTCCCAGCTCGGCGAGGTCTCGTGCGATGCCCATGTGGTCTGGGTGGAAATGCGTGACCAAAAGGTAGTCTACGATCTGAAGATCAAGCGCATACATTTTGAGCTGGCTGCCCAGCTGCCCCAAAGATTCCGCAAAGCCGGTATCTATCAGCAGAGAGCCAGTAGGACCCTTTACCAGATAGCAGATGGTGTGGCCGCAGCGGAGCGGCATGATTTGTTCGTGCATGCAAGGCGCCTCCATAGCCGACCATCGCGTATGCTCTGAGGATAGCGGGTATCGAGCAGAACGGAGCATGCGATGGCAGACAAGGACTTCTTCCAGCGAGCATACGACATCGTGCGGCAGGTACCCGAGGGACGTGTTGCCACGTACGGGCAGGTCGCACGCATGATGGGCGAGCCGAGAAAGGCGCGCTACGTAGGGTTTGCCATGCACTCGAGCCCCGGCATGAAGGGCGGAGTTCCCTGCCACAGAATCGTATTTGCCGACGGCGGCTTAGCGCCCGGCTTTGCGTTTGGCGGCGCCGACGAGCAGCGTAGGATGCTCGAGGCCGAGGGCGTGGGATTTCTCCCCAACGGCAAGGTTGACCTGCGGCAATATCTCTGGGAAGCGTAATTGCGCGAGCGTTTGGAGACGGACCTCAACCGCCGGCCATGACCCACAGAAAAGCCCAGGAGCACACGCTCCTGGGCTGCAATTTAGATGGTCGGGACGACTGGATTTGAACCAGCGACCTCTCGGTCCCGAACCGAGCGCTCTACCAAGCTGAGCCACGTCCCGTTAGCAGACGACACTTTAGCAGACTTGGCCGTCCAAACCAACCGTAAACACAGCCTTTGCCCACCATCCGTGCTCATTTTCCGCAGCTGTCGCAATGCGCTCAGCCGCAGAGGCAGATTCGCACACGGCAAACGAGCAGGAACCCGAGCCTGTTATCTGCGATGCAATCACACCCGGCTGCTGCGCAAGCCAAGCCGCAGGCTCCCCCATCGCCGGCTTCAGGCGCAGCGCCGCCGGTGCGAGGTTGTTGTAGAGATGCGCCGCAACGCCTGGGATGTCGCCCTTCGCGAGCGCGTCACACAGCGCGTCGGGGCTCTCCGGCGAGGCGGGAACGCGGTCGAACTCCTCGTACACCTCACGCGTCGAGCTGGCGCATCCCGCGGGCATCACCAGCGCAAGGGGCACTCCCGCAAGCGCCGGAAACGTGCTTTCAAGCACGTCGCCCGCACCTCTCAGCAGCGACGGCGCGGGATTGAGGAAGAACGCGACGTCCGCGCCCACGCGTCGTGCGACACCAACAACGCGCTGGTCAAGCGGGTCAACGCCCCAACGTTCCGCGAGCGCGCGCAGGACGGAACCAGCGTCTGCCGAGGAACTGCCAAGGCCTCCCCCGCTGGGGATGCGCCGCTCGATGCGAACGGCGACGTGCTCCTCCACACCCAGCTCCTGCGAGAGAAGCTCGATTGCCCTCTGGGTGGCGTTCCCTCGCACAAGGCCATCGAGCGCAGGCTCAAAGGCGACGCTGGTCTCGGGCGCAGACTCAATGGAAATGGTGTTGCAGAGGACCACCGGTACCATGACCGAATCCACGCGGTGATAGCCGCGCGCGTCCTTCTCGGCATAGATGCCCAGGTGAAGGTTGACCTTGCAGGGCGCTTGTACGGTCTGTCGGCGTGAGCGCGGCATGCGGCCTCCGGCAGGACTACTCTTCGGGGAGGTCGGCCGTGTAGTCGAGCAGGCGCTCGCCCGTGTTCATGTCGTAGAGCTCGACGGTGCCGGTGAGCACGTCGACGTACTGGTAGGACTGGCGTGCCTTGCGGCCGCGACGCTCCTCGACCTCGATCACAAAGAGGGACGGATGCACGTGAACCAGGGTGCCCGCACGCTCGACGATACGCGAGCGGCCCATGTTGGCGCGGACCTTCACACGCTGGCCCTCGAGGGCCTTGAGCTCCTCGCGGATCTGGTCAATGCGGTTGACTGGCGGAATGTCGTTCTCCATGAGACTCCCAACAGGCCATAGTTGGCCCAAGTATCGAATACACAAAGTATGATGATACCCATACGTAACACTGTTCATGCAGTTAGGGAAGAAAACAGCACGACAAGACCACGGGCTGGCAGTCATGCGCCCAGCTGCCGCCCCGGCGCAGGTCCCAGGTGCTACACTTCCGGCGTCAACGACTAAGGAGGACTCAATGAACAAGACGAGAAGGGCACAGGTGGTCGAGAACCTGCGCGGTATGGGGCTTACGCAGGCACTCATTTCCGACCCCATGTCCATCTACTACCTTACGGGGTACTACACCGAGCCCTATGAGCGCTTCCTTGGGCTCTACCTCAACGCCAACGGTGCCTCGACCCTCTTTGCCAACCGGCTCTTCCCCGACGCCTCCGCAGCGTGCGACGACGTGCGGACCTTTGATGACACCGAGGATCCCGTGCCCCTGGTAGCCGCAGTTACGGACCACGGCGCGCCGCTCGGCGTCGACAAGAAGCTCGCCGCACGCTGGCTTGTGCCGCTTCAGGAGGCCGGCGCCGCGTCCACGTTCAAGCTGGGCTCCGCAGCCGTGGACGACGCCCGCTCTGTCAAGTCTCCGGAGGAGCAGGAGCTCATGCGCACTGCCTCGCGCACCAACGACAAGGCCATGGAGTGGCTTGCCGCCCAGGTCCACGAGGGCGTGACCGAGCAGGAGATTGCCGGCGGGCTTCTCGACGTCTACCGTTCGCTTGGTGCGCAGGACCACTCCTTTGCGCCCATCGTGAGCTTTGGGGCAAACGCGGCCGACCCGCACCACTCCCCCGACGGAACCGTCCTCGCCAAGGGCGACGTGGTGCTCTTTGACGTGGGCTGCCGCCAGGACATGTACTGCTCGGACATGACGCGCTCGTTCTTCTATGGCGAGCCCACCGAGCACCAGCGGGCGGTCTACGAGTGCGTCCGCCGCGCAAATGAGGCTGCCGAGGCCATCGTGCGGCCGGGTGTCACGTTTGCCGAGATAGACCGGGCTGCGCGCAAGGTCATTGAGGATGCCGGCTGGGGGCAGTACTTCACGCACCGGTTGGGACATCAGATTGGTCTTGAGGACCACGAGCCGGGCGACGTCTCCTCCGTGCACGACGAGCCCGTGCGCCCTGGCCAGTGCTTCTCCATCGAGCCGGGCATCTACCTCCCCGGCGACGTGGGCGTGCGCATCGAGGATCTGGTCATCGTGACCGAGGACGGCTGCGAGGTGCTCAACTCGTACCCCAAGGGGCTGACGGTGCTCAAGTAGGTTGGCCGCCGAGAAGAGCTGGCCCCTTCCGCCAAAACCTGCGGCTTAATAGCAGTCCCCAAAACAGACGCAAGCCGTTTACCAGCGATTTTGTCGAAAACGCCCCTCCCAAAACTGCAATTAAGCCGCAGTTTTGGGAGGGGCCATGTTACGAGAAGCAATTTTGGCCAGCCTCGTCCGAGAGACGCGAAGACCGCCTACCCGGAGGCAGGTCGTCCGGAGCCTACGCCTCCGGGCAGAGTGCCAGCGCCGCCTCGTCGGCAATCACGGTGCAGCTAGTGTGCAGCTGTAGGATGGACGCGGGGCACTGCGGGGTGACGGGTCCAAAGCACATGTCATAGACGGCCTGAGCCTTCTCCGGACCAGACGCCAGGATGAGGATGCTGCGCGCGTACATGATGGTCTGCACACCCATGGTGTAGGCCTGGCGCGGCACATCGTCGGCGTTGTCGAAGAGTCGGCTGTTCGCCTGGATGGTGCTCTCGGTGAGGTCCACGCAGTGCGTGCCCTTGGAGAAGTGGTCGTCGGGCTCGTTGAAGCCAATGTGACCGTTGCGGCCAATGCCAAGGAGCTGCAGGTCGGGATAGCCTGCCTCGCGCACCATGCGGTCAT
>Ga0256406_1005708_pt1 | contig 13080 bp, 12 predicted proteins | sample RumenRJG_03DNA_FD_185986 | JGI IMG/M metagenome (GOLD analysis project Ga0256406, IMG submission 185986) | Bovine rumen microbial communities from Lethbridge, Alberta, Canada - RJG_03 | ecosystem: Host-associated > Mammals > Digestive system > Stomach > Rumen | place: Canada: Alberta | collected...
CTTCATCCATCGCAATGTAGACGGTGGCACATTGCTCATCAACCATTCATTCAACAGCAATCTCACGCTCAGCTCCATCACAGGCGTCAGAGCTTTCAACAGCGACGAGAAGTTCGACGCCTACGGCACCTACGAGCTTTCACAGAAAGACTACGGACTGTGCAACTTCACCTTGGGATGGCGCTATCAGCCAAAGAAAGTCTATTATGAAATCGGCATGTTCGGCAAGAACATCTTCGATGAGAAATACATCATCGATGCCGGCAACTCCGGCCGCAACATCGGCTTCCCCACTTTCATCGGCGGTACCCGCTCAGTGATTGGTGTACAAGCCAAGATTGGTTTCTGATTACCTCTCTCATCATAAATGCAAACGCCGCTGTCAACCTGTTGGTCAGGCCTGACAGCGGCATTTTGTTTCTTCTGTTATAAAGCGTGTTTGTCGGCTTGCAATAAAGTGTCAAGCCGGTCGGTCCAGTCCTCATCGGGTCCCACAAGAAAGCCATGAAGACCAAGTGCCTCTGCAGCCTCCACATTTTTTCGGCTATCGTCAAGAAACAGGCACTCGTCAGCCTTCATATGGCCGTCTTTGAGGATATACTCAAAGAAATCGCTGCTTGGCTTACAGTGTTTCATCTCGTAGCTGCAATACAGTGCGTCGAAATAGTCTGAGATAGGTTTCCTCTCCGCACTGAAACGGGGACTCCGCATATAATCCATGATAAACGGATTGGTGTTGCTGGCCAGACATACCTGATAGTGCTCACGCAGACGGCCGAGAGCATGCAAGCGGTTCAAGGGCACCTCTTTCACATACCCCAGCCAGCAATATTGTGCCTCATCCCACGACACGGAAGGACGCTCTGTGGCTTTTGCCATTCTCAGGCAGAACTCATCGGCATCAATCTTGCCTTCTTCCAGTTCAAGAAAGAAATCCTTCTGCCCGTAGGCGCCCATATAGTAATCGGTATCAATGCCCATGGCACGAAAGCGACGGAAAGCCTCCGGCGTGTCCTGCACAAACACCACACCGCCCATGTCGAATAAGATATTCTTTATCATCGTCTCTGCATTTTTTTGTTAATGCTTTGTGAAAAAATGATGCTCCGGCGACACTTAGAACTTCCTGAAATACAATCGCAGTTCCGGTGACCGCAGCACCATGTGCGACCCACTTAAAGTCTCTTTTACGAAATGTTCCTCCAGGTTACGGATGCCATATTGATAGAGCACACCCACATCGGTCACCGGAATATCACCGCCTCCGACTACATCCTCATGCCAACCATCGAAATAAGGCGATGAAGTTATAAGGCTGTCTGATGTCTGACGGAACCGGAGGTAATAGCCATTACCACCGCCTTGCAGCCTCAGCAGCTTATGGTTGACACCCCAGAATATCTGCATGTCACTGAGGTCACAGCTGCCACCTGTAGTCAATGTGTCGACACGCTCCAGATGCCAGAAGCCATCGAAGTCGCCATTATCGCTGGCCTCAATTGTACACGACGAGGGCAGCAACAGTCCCATGACAGCAAAGGCCAGAAACATGATGATTAAGGATCGCTTCTTCCTGTTCACTGATTGTTTTCCTCCTTATTATATTTCTCCTTATACATCAACTGGCACAACTGCGTGCCGGTCTTGGTCTTGAAGATATGCTCCAACGCCGAGTCCACGCCATGTTCCGAGATCTGGTCCTCATAGAGGTTCACCAGGAAGTCGGCCTCAACGAGAATCTGATAGTCAAGACCATCAATGTGAGAATAGGTATGATGATGGCCGACGAGGTAGCAGACGCGGTCGATGTCGGTTTCTGCAACATGGAGTTGCTCGAGCAGCTTGCGTGCCTCCGCTGGCCCGAGTTCTTCCTGATATTTCCCATTGGACGAGCCATAGCGTGCCTCTGCCTGGTGAATGCCAATGTCGTGCACGACGGCAGCCATCTCGGTGATGAATTGTGTATGGTCGTCGAGTTGTTCCTGTCGGCCGATGAGCTGAGCGAAGCGATGCACCTTGAGAAAGTGCTGGATGCGCATGGCGTCGCCTTTGTCGTAAGCTATCATGGCGAGCGTGAGACGGTCAATAAGTGATGTATCCATAAGCCTGATGTATAATGTTATTTGCCGAGCAAACCAGTCTTGGCAATAGTCAACTGGAAGCCGGCGTTGTGTCCTAATATACTGCCAAAGTCCATGCCATAGGCACCTTTCACGTCCCATTGCCGTGGCAGGTGCCAGGTGGCCTCCGCCATGAAGCTGACGTTGTGACGCGGTTTGGTATAGGGCATGACATAGGTGCCATAGCCCCGTTGCCAGCTGGCCAGCACCCGGTAGTCTACGCTCTGTGAAGGCTGTCCGTCGAAGCCTAAATGCCAAGCCACGAAGCGGTTGTTCTCCACTCTGATCACACCGTTGTCGTTGTAGATAGGTGAGCGGTAGAGCGGGTTGCCGATGACCTGTCCCCAATGTTCCCAACCCGTGTAGTTGGAATGGTTGTAGTAGTCGTCACGTCCGGCCACGTGGTCGGGGATGTTACGTGTATGGTCATGGTTGATGGGACCGCTCTGGTACTTCGTATACAAGTATTCCACCACGATATTTCTCACCCAGCGGCCATGCTTGAGGTTGAGTTCTCCACCCAGCATGATATCCTTCAGCGCATAGAGGAAGAACTTGTGCTTGACGGTTTTCTGATAGTCGTCGCCCATCCCGTAGCCATCGAAGTCAAGAAAGAACATCTGTGAGTGGTCCTCAAAGTAATGGTCGGCATAGAGGGATGCTTTCCAGGCATCGGCCTCATAGCTCACGCGTGCCACCCAGCTACCCAACTGATTGCCTTCGATGTTGGGGTATTCGCCGTCGGTCTCATCGTAACCGCCAGGGATGAAAGCGTTGAAGAAATCCTTGAAGCGATGGGGCGAGCCGATGGTGGTAGCCTTTCCGCCCTCGTTGACGTGATAGCTCGTGCCGCCAAACTGCGCGCCCATCTCCAGTCCCATCTCCACTGTAAGCGGATAGAAAGCCTCAGGCTTGCCGATCATGATGTAGCCGGCCTTGCTATGGTACAGAGTATGGCGCACATACAAGCTTTGCTTTCGGGTGAACGAGCGCTGCCAGTCGTCGTCGGTATAGATGCCGTAACCTATATGTCCTTTCACGTGAACCCAACGCTTGAACAATGGCAGCGTCCAGTATTCAGGCAATGCGACTCTTACCTGTGGTATGGGCCGGGCATTGATGCCTAAGGTCTGCGAGCCACTGCTCAGACGGTTGTTCTTCAGTTCCATGGGATATTCCTTCTCACCTGCCGTCAGTACTCCGTGCAGCCATCTCAGCTCCACATAAGCCTGCTGCAACACCACGCGGCTCGTGAAGTGATGCGCCACGGCAGCGTCGATGCCATAGCCCACGCCCCAGCGACGCGCCGAGTCGGTGCGCAATGGTCGTTCGAGAGATGCCCGCAGATAGCCATTGCGGCTATCCAACGACGACAAGCCATAGCGGTTGGCATTGAGCCATAACGGCGTCTTATGGTTGGAAACGGATGCCTGCATCTCCAACCGGTAGTGAAGGCTGTCTTGCAAGCGAAGCTTACCGGGTTCCACATCCTCATACTGCCAGGCATACTGTGCACTGGCTACTGCCGAACATGCAACAGCAAACAATAAAGTCGGGATGCGAAAAGACATATTTCTAACCTGAATATATTTATAATGTGAAATGACTAATAAATACCTACTACATTGATATTGCTTGCAAAGTTACAACAAAATCAGTATATGCCCAAACAACCTTCTTAAAATCAATCAATTTTAATATTTGCGCCTCCCCACCAAAGATCAGATGTAGTCATTATGACCGAGCACTCTTCCAAGACATTACCCTTTCCATCCGCATGAATAGGGATTTTCCCCTCACGTAATAGGGAAAAGCCTTTTGACTACTTATTATTTATTAATAATTTTGCAGCGTGAAGAAGAGAAAATGGCAACAGCCACAAAAGCCTTCACAATAACATCAACAAGGAAATTCAAAACATTACAACTATGAAACGGTTCATATTAGCACTCGCAGCATTACTCACCATCACGGTAAGTGCTTCGGCAATGAGTTATCAGCAGGCTCGCGACCAGGCCCTGTTTCTCACTGACAAGATGGCCTACGAGCTCAACCTCACCGACGAGCAGTATGAGGCAGCTTATGAGATCAATCTCGACTACTTGATGAACATTGACGGCGACGCTGACCTCTACGGTGCTTACTGGCGGCAGCGCAACCTCGATCTCTACTACATAATGAGTGACCTGCAATACCGCTCCTACTGCGCAGCCAGCTACTTCTATCGCCCGCTGTACTGGGACGGCAGCTACTGGCACTTCAGCATCTACGCCCGTTATCCGTACCGTGACTTCTTCTACTTCGGTTGCCCAGACTTCGTCGTGACCTACCGTGGCGGACACAGCTGGTATCACAACGGCGGACGCAGCTGGTACTACGGACGTGACTGGCACGCTCCACGCGACGGAGGACGTTACTTAGGCATGCGCACACGCTTCGACCGTGGCAACTATGGCGACGGCTACCGCATCGACCGCAACGGCACACGCTCATGGGGCAACGGCAGCCAGCGCTACAACAATGGCAACAACAGCAGCAATGGCACACGCTCGTTTGGCAACATCAGAAACACACCGGGCAACGACAGTCCTCTGCGCAACCGCTCGTTCGGCTCCTCCAGCAGTTCGACCAACGGCTCACGCTCCTTCGGCATCCCACGCGAGAGCAGCACCCGGTCGACTGTGAACCGCAATAGCAGCTTCAGCACCGGCGGCAGCTTCGGCAACCACAGCGTAGGCACGCCCAGCAACACCTTCAGCCGGCCCAGCAACGGCACACGCTCCTACTCCGCTCCTTCCTCCAGCAGCTTCGGCAACCGCAGCTATTCAGCACCATCCAACAGCTCCAGCAGAAGCAGCTTCGGCAACCATAGCGCAGGCGGATCCAGCTTCGGTGGCGGCTCAATAAGCGCACCGTCCACACGCTCGTCTGGAAGCAGTAGCTCACACTCGTCAGGCTTCAGCGGAGGCGGACAGTTCGGCAGAAGATAAACAGTTGACGTAAAGTCAATCCTCCATCATCCTCAAAATAAGAGAAGTCCGGAAGTACAGAAGTTCAGAAGTCCAGTCAAATGCATAGGTATCTGACAAGCAGGTACCATTATAGTAATGACTGGACTTCTGTACTTCTGTACTTCCGGACTTCTCCTATTGTATCATTATAGTAATGACTGGACTTCTGTACTTCCGGACTTCTGTACTTCTCTAATTCTGATACATCCTCTTTTTTGTTCTCAGAGCATCAGCACACGCACTTCCGCATTGTTCATCTTCACAATCTCGTTCATCGGCTTATGGAAGTAGACGCTTTGAATGGCTTTGTTGATGATGCCATGTCCTACTGCCAGCACCGTCTTGCCAGGATAGGTCACCTTGAGCCACGTCAGGAAGTTCTGCGCACGGCTTTTCATGTGTTCCAGCGACTCTACGTCGTCAGGCCATTCGGCATGTTCAAGATCAGGAATAAACTTTCCCGTAAAGCTGCCCCAGTCGCGCTCTCTCAGAAGCGGTGTCGTGACGATATGCTCCTCGTCCACTCCATGCGGCGCAGCAATGATGGCGCACGTTTGTATGGCACGATGCAAGTCACTGGCCACAAACACGTCAATGGGGCTATCCTTCATCTTTTCAGCCACCTCACGGGCTTGATGCTTGCCAGTGTCATTGAGTTCACCACCTTGGTGGCCCTGCAGAATTTGTGCTTTGTTGGCCACGGTCTCACCATGGCGCACAAGATATAGTTTTGTCATTTTACAATGTGATTTATGATGCTTTAGAAGAGTACTTACAATGTCTTTACAATATCAGATAATGTGTTTATGAAGCGAAGATCATCGTTTTACCGAAATTTTTCTGTTGGATAGCAGACGGATTTGCCGAAAAAAGTCTATCTTTGTCGGAGAGATTATTAGCGACTCACTTTATGAAAATTATTCAAAGCTCTATTTTCCGTTCCATCTGCGCCATCGTCATTGGCGTATTGCTCATCAAGTACCGCGACCAGGCCGTCACCGGTATGACGATTGCCATTGGCATTCTGTTCTTCATCTCTGGCCTCATCAGCTGCATCGCCTATTTCTCAGCCAAGAAGAAAAGCTCTGGCGACGCCTATGACCTGTACGATGCCAACGGCCGTCTCATCAAGCACTCCACGCCCACCTTTCCCATCGTGGGCATCGGCAGTCTGTTGCTGGGTGCCATTCTGGCCCTGATGCCCAACACCTTTATCAGTGGCCTGGTTTATGTGTTAGGTGCCATCCTTATATTAGGCGCCATCAACCAGTTCTTCAACCTCACCATTGCCACCCGCTTTGCCCATATAGGCTTTTTCTGGTGGCTGTTTCCAGCCATCATCCTGCTCATAGGCCTGCTGTCGATTCTCAAGCCGGACCTCATCGCCTCCGCACCTCTGCTGGTACTGGGATGGTGCATGATGGTGTACGGCGTGGTTGAGATCATCAACAGTGTCAAGATTCACCAGTGCCGTAAGCGCTTTGTGAAGGTCAGCAGCGATCAGGATGCTGCCAACCAAACCGCAGAAGGCACCACTGATACCTCCGCCACGGCCGAAGATCCAAAGCCTAACAGCGACAGCACACAGCAATAAACCATCCCTCATCGCTTTCTGTCGGTCCCACAAAAGAAGAGACCGACAGAAGCCATGTGGAATTCATGCTGCCGGCTCACCTATAAGAAAGCGCCTACAGAGGCCGAAGAGGGTTACTCGGCAGGTACGAGTGTCTTGATGAAATTGGTAAGCATGCCGATACCTTTGACATTCTCACCGCCTTGCGGAATGATGACATCGGCATAGCGCTTCGTGGGCTCAATAAACTGCTCGTGCATCGGCTTGAGCACCTTCAGGTAACGGTCAACTACCATTGACACCGTACGGCCACGGTCGATGGTGTCGCGCTGGATGTTACGGATGAGCCGCTCGTCGGAGTCGCAGTCGACGAAGATTTTGAGGTCCATCATGTCACGCAACTTTTTGTTGAGGAGCGTCATGATGCCCTCGATGATGATAACCGGCTTGGGATCAACATGCACGGTCTCTGGCAGACGGTTGCTCAGAATATACGAGTAGGTGGGTTGCTCTATGGCCCTACCCTCTCTCAACTCATTGATTTGCTTGATGAGCAACTTCCAGTCGAAAGCATCGGGATGGTCAAAGTTGATGGCTTTGCGCTCCTCGTCGGTCAGGCCTGTCGTATCGTTGTAATAAGAGTCCAACGGCACCACAGCCACAAAATGGGGTGGCAGCGCCTCAACAATCTTCTTCACAACAGTGGTCTTGCCTGAGCCTGTTCCGCCGGCAATACCGATAATCGTCACTTTCTTGCTTTTATCGTTCTCCATTAGTCAATGTCTTTGGTGTATCAATAATATTGTTGAGAAGTACGGAAGTCCAGAAGTACCGAAGTCCCGTCATTAGCTTCATGACACCGATTACCAAATGCTTCTGCATATGACTGGACTTCGGGACTTCTGGACTTCTATAATCAGCCCCTTATTTAATGCCCAGCGCCTCAAACATCTGCAAGTAGTATTGTGCTTTCTGCTCTACGCGCATGGGAAAGGCACGGCTGCTGCTGGGTTCCCTAAACAGGCTGACCGTACGATGGTCAAAGGTAAAGTCGCAACACTCGCCGAGTTTCATCTTCTTCACGTCAAGCCCGTAATGACCCGCAAAGATGTTGCTGGCCAGTTGTCCTGCCGTAACCACGCCCCTGCACTGCGGCAGGGCACGCAGCATACCGTCGAGATCGGCCTGTTCCACCACCTCCAGGTCTTTGTCAGCCGCATTGCCCATAGTACGGCGTATGCGCAGGCAAGTGTCAAAGATAGCGATGCCCTTCTCACGCATCATCGCCTTGATGGCGTCGAGACGATAGGTCTTGTGAGCCTCATCGACGAAATACTGTTTGTCGCCGTAGAAAATCAGTCCCATGATGCGCCACATGTCGTTGGTGTAGTTAGGGTAGTACCATTCCATGCACCAGCGCTTGGGTGCCGGCGGAAAGGTGCCAAGCATCAGCAGCCTGGCATTGACCGGAAGAAAAGGCTCAAAGGGATGCTTCTCCACGGGATGTTCCTCGTTCATCGCCTTGACAGCCTTACTATTGGTATTTCTCATTTCGACGCTGCCTCTTTGGCAATATATCCTTTCAGCTCCTCGGCGCACTTGTCCATGAACTGCTGTTCAGCCTCGGTATACTCAGGCAGTTTGCCATCGATATTGACCTTGCCAGTGCGTCCGCTTTCCTTGGCCACATACACCACGACGGGCAGGTGGTCGCTATAGCCGTTGAGCCACACGCCACCGGCCGTAGTGCGCTTCATGTTGCCTTTATACTTACCTTCGGTCTGAAAGAGGTAAGGCATGCGCTGTATCTCTTTCTTGACGTATTTGAGCGAACTGAAGTTCTTTTCTTCATTTTTGTTGAGCAAGTTGGGTGAGAGCAGTATCTGGTCGAAGAGGTTCCACGAACCTTGATATTGCAGGGTGCCGGTGCCTTTCTTCACCAGAATGTTGTACCAAGGGTTGTACATGTCGCCCTTGCCCACCTCGCTGATCTCCGGTTTGCCGGCCAGTTTCTCGTGAATACTCTTGTCAGTGGGGTCGTCGTTCATATCACCCATCACGAACACCTTGCAGTTTTTGTCTTTTTCCAAGATACGGTTTTTCACGGCGGCAGCCTGTTCTGCCCCCACCTCGCGGTAGTAAGACCCGTTGAAGCGGCTGGGCAGGTGACACACAATGAAAGCCACATGCTCACCGGCCAGCACACCACTCACAGCCAGAAAGCCACGCGTGCGGAAACCCTCTCCTTCCTTTTCGGTGGGTACGTAGGGATAAAGCTTTACGTCGAGCACCTTAAAGAATACCGGGTTATAGAGCAGCCCACAGTCAACACCACGACGGTCGGGACCTTCCACGTGGCAGAATTTGAAGCCACGGGCCTTGAGCACCGGTTGGTCACACAGGTCGCTGAGCACTCGGTCGTTCTCCACCTCGCTCACGCCAATCACCGAGCAGCCAACGCCCTTGAGCACGTTGGTACCCATGTCGCTCAGCGCCTGCGCCATGTTATGGAGCTTACTTGAGTATTTCAAACCATTCCAACGATAAGAGCCAGAGGGCAGAAACTCATAATCGTTCTTGCCAGCATCATGACACGTATCGAAAAGATTTTCAAGATTGTAGAAGCCAATGCCATAGGCATTTAACCTCTTTTCCTGGGCTGCCGCTGTCAAACAGAACAGCAGGGCTACGAGAAATAATAATTGCTTTTTCATCAGATGAATGATATTGTCTGCAGATATTTTCTGCAAATGTCGCAATTAAATTTGAAATAAAGTGCATTTTCACAAAAAATTATTATTAAATCTTCCTCAAGATTAAAAGAAAAGACGTAAATTTGCATACTTTTCATTATTAATTAACCATCACACTATGCAGAAAAAGCTTATCATGGCCTTGGCCGCATTAAGCTCAGTCTCTGTTGCATTAGCGCAAGAAGACTCGCTGACCGTTGGCGAAGCAGCCTTCTCATTCACTGAGGCGCAATTGGGCGAAGACGATGACATGACGCAGAACGTATCCATCGTCCACTCCAATACCAACCTTTATGCTTCTGACGTGAGCTATCTTTTCTCGCCCACCCGTTTTCGCTATCGTGCTTTCAATCAGAAATACAATAGCGTTTACATCAACGGAGCACCACAAAACGACATGGAGTCGGGACAGTTCCGCTTCTCCTCCATCGGCGGTCTCAACCGCTTAACCCGCAATGTAGACTATACACTGCCCTTCGAAAGCAACACCTACGACATGCCCAACATGGGCGGCAGTAACAACTATGACTTCCGAGCCGGATCGATGCAGGCAGGCAACTACGTCTCTTTGGGCGCAGCCAACCGCAACTACACGTTACGCGGTATGTACACCTACTCCACCGGTTTCAACGCCCGTGGCTGGGCACTGGCCGGAGGACTCACCTACCGCTGGGCCGAAAGAGGCTACGTCGAAGGCACGTTCTACAACTCGCTGAGCTACTTCCTCGGCTTCGAGAAGCGATGGAAGAACGGACACGCCATCTCCTTCACCACATGGGGCAACCCGACAGAGCGCGCCTCGCAAGGTGCCTCGACCGACGAGGCTTACTGGCTCGCCAACGATTATTACTACAATCCTTACTGGGGTTATCAGAATGGCAAAAAGCGCAACTCGCGCGTAGTGAACGACTTCGCGCCCTCTGCCATCTTTACGTGGGACTGGGACATCTGCGACAAGCTGCAACTCACCACCACCGCCTACGGCAAGTACAGCATGTACAAGAGCACCAAGCTCAACTACAGCAACTCAGAGAACCCACAGCCTGACTACTGGAAAAACATGCCCAGCAGCTACTACGAGGTGTGGGATGGCGACGTGCGCAACAATGAGTTCACACTGGCTCAATGGCAAAGGGCCGTCGACTGGTGGCAAGCCTCCAAGGCCAACCGGCAGATCGACTTCGACGCTCTCTATGCAGCCAACCGTGCCCGCAATGGTGCCGGCGGAGACGCGCTCTATTACATTCAGGCGAAGTACAACAACAACCTGATGTTCAACCTCGCCTCCACTCTTAAGGCTCAACTCTCCGAAAAGCAAATCCTGACGGGTGGTATCATCCTCGGACAAAACCGCGGACGCCACTACCAGAAGATGGACGACCTGCTCGGAGGCTATTATTACCACAACATCAACACTTACGCCCTCGGCACTTACGGCATCACCGACCCACGTGTACAGTACGACCTCAATCACCCCAACGCTCTTGTGGCTGAAGGCGACAAGTTTGGCTACGACTACCAGATCGAGGTGCGTCAGGCTAACATCTGGTCCACCTACACGGAGGATTTCGGCAACGTGCATTACTTCCTCGCAGGACGACTCAACTACGATGACATGCGTCGTAAGGGCTACATGCGCAACGGTATGTTTGCTGACAACAGCTACGGACACAGCAAACTGGCTAAGTTCCTGACGGGTGGCATGAAGTTCGGTGCCAACATCGACCTCTCCAACGGCCAGGTGTTCACCATCGGACTTGGCTATGAGCACCGCGCACCACAAGCCAGCACGGCGTTTGTAGCACCAGAGATGAACAATGACTTCGTGGCCAACCTCACCAGCGAGCGCGTGTTCTCGTCTGAGCTCGGCTATCAGTATCAGAACAGCTGGCTGCACTTCAACCTGCAGGCTTACTACAGCAACATCAACCACGGCACAGAATGGCAGAACTTCTACTTCGACGACATCAACTCATTCTCCTACGTGTCGATGACTGGCATCAAGAAAAGCTACTACGGCCTTGAGGGTGCCGCCAGAGTGAAGCTCACCTCGTTCCTTGATTTCAAAGCACTGGGCACCATCAGTGATGCCAAGTACACCAACAACGCCAACCTCATCTACCTGAGCTCGACCAACGCCACCTACAACGACGCCACCAATGGTGCCGCCGACCAGGTGATGACGAAGGATATGCGAGAGAGCGGCACACCGCTCACGGCTACCAGTCTCGGACTGAGCTTCCATCAGAACGGATGGTATATTGACCTCAATGCCAACTGGTACGACCGCATCTACCTCAGCTTCTCACCCTGCACACGTTACGCCAGCACCCTTGTCACGGCTGGCAATGTCGACAACGACGGCAACTACATCGTGCCTGATCAGGCAAAGGGACACGGCGGATGGATGTTTGACGGAAGCATCGGCAAAACGGTCCGACTCAAAACCGGACAGCTCAGCTTCAACCTTATGGTGACCAATATCCTCAACAACCAGCACATCGTGACCGGTGGATACGAGCAGAGCCGCAGTGACTACACAACGACCAACACGGGCGACCGCAACAACAACCGTATCTACAAGTTCTCACGCAACCCGAAGAAATACTACATCTTCGGCACCAACGGCATGTTCCAGGTCTCCTATCGTTTCTAAACACACCTTATATATATAGCAACATCCTATAATAGCAATATGAAAAGACTATCTATATTCCTTTCGGCCATCGCGGCCCTGCTGCTTGCCTCATGCATGGACAGCGGCTACGACGATGTGCAGAAAGACAATACGGGCGCAAGTTTTGACACCACCAACATCGTGTCAATCCAGCAGCTCAAGGAGCGCTATCGCACCGTCATCAACAATAGTGGTATGACACAGATCACCGATGACATCCAGGTGAAAGGATGGGTGACCGGCAACGACGAAGGCGGCAACCTTTACAATGAGGTATCACTGCAGGACAACAGCGGCGCCATCATCGTCGCCATCAACAAAAGCGGACTCTACGGTCTGCTGCCAGTGGGTCAGCAGGTTGTCATCAACCTCAAGGACCTCTACATCGGTGGTTATGGCACACAAGCAGAGATCGGTGGCGTATATTCCAACGCACGCACCGGTGCCACAAGCATCGGCGGCATGGACCGCTTTGTTTTCGCCAACCACTACATGACCGTAGGCAGACCCAACACAGCAGCCGTGGCAGCGCTCATCGCCGAGTTTGACTACTCAAAGGCCTCCAACGCCGATTACATCTTTGCCAACCAGGGCAAGCTCATGCAGCTCAGCAACGTCACCTTCAAGAACGGTGACGGCAAGAGCGTCTTCGCTCCTAAGACGGGTGTCACGCTCACCAACAACAGCGCCAACCGCGGGTTCAAAGGCATGAGCGACTCACGTCTGGTGTTCCGCACCAGCACTTACGCCGACTTCGCCAACGACACCATCCCTCAAGGCACCACCAAGGTGCAGGGCATCTTCACCGTGTATCGTAGCACCTGGCAGATACTCGCACGCACCCGCAGCGACGCCTACGGCAAATCAACTTATTAATCCCAAACAGAAATAAAAGAAAAAACGATATGAAAAAGTCAATTCTTTCATTGATGGTCCTCGCCATTGC
>Ga0256406_1005711_pt1 | contig 13076 bp, 14 predicted proteins | sample RumenRJG_03DNA_FD_185986 | JGI IMG/M metagenome (GOLD analysis project Ga0256406, IMG submission 185986) | Bovine rumen microbial communities from Lethbridge, Alberta, Canada - RJG_03 | ecosystem: Host-associated > Mammals > Digestive system > Stomach > Rumen | place: Canada: Alberta | collected...
GTTGAGGAGAGACATGACACCAGTTATTCGTTTTTTAAGGACCTCTTCATCACTCATACCTCCATAATACGAAATGAGTGATGAAATGACAATATATTGCTTAAATTATTTACGCGCAATTCCTAAGCGAAATATCGCAACCTCCGTCCTAGTCGAAAACGGGGAGCTGCCCCTGGCAAGCTGCCGCCTGACAGGTCCGATTCCGAAGGAGCGGATCTTTGATGCCGTCCGGGAAATCCACAAGGTGCACCTGACGGCACCGGTGAAGGCAGGCAGTATCATTATCAAAGATCTCCTCGACCTTCAAGTCGACGTGATCCTTACAAGGAGCGTTGGGGCAAAGGAGACGAAGTAAAAAAAGACAGGAGCAGCAAAGCATCCATGGCAAAACCAACCCTTGCACAGACCGCAGCCGATCAGCTGATCGCATATATCAAAAAGGCGGGACTGACCCCGGGGAGCAAGCTCCCGACGGAGGCAGAGCTTTCCGAAAAGCTCTCGGTCGGCCGGAACACCGTGCGGGAAGCGCTTCGCATCCTGCTGTCCAGAAACATCGTGGAGACAAGACAGGGCTCCGGCACGTATCTTTCAAAGAAGAACGGGGTGAGCGATGATCCCTTCGGCTTTTCCATGGTGACCGATACCCGGGCACTGACAGAAGACCTGATGCAGGTCCGCCTGATTCTCGAGCCGAAGATTGCCGCAATCGCCGCGGATAAGAGGACCGATGAGGACCTGAAGAGTCTCGAAGAGATCCTGCTGCCGATGGAGGAGCAGATCGATAAAAGAGAGAACTTCTCCGCACTCGATGCCGCCTTCCATGAGGCGATCGCAAAGAGCACGCACAATGCCTTCATGGGACAGCTGATCCCCGTCATCACCCACGGCGTCGATCTCTATGCAAGAACCGTGGAGGAGACGGAATACCTCATGACCCGGAAGATGCACCGGAAGATCTTCGAGGCCATCAGAGAACAGAACGCGAACGAGGCCGAGCAGTCGATGTCCTACCATCTCCTGTTCAACCGCTATCGTTTTTAAGGAAATTCCGGCAGGAGAACTCTCATGCTCTCCTGCCGCCGTCCAACCTATCTTTCCCTTCCGGAAACGCCGGTCCGTAACGGACGGGCGCTTTTTGCAGTTCTGCTCTCCCACAGGTCCTCACACCGTCACCGGGCACCTCAGCAGTCAACGCAACCATCATCCCCTTCCGGGACATCATCTCTGGCACCTTTAACTTGCTGAGCTCGCTCACTTTTACCCCTGCGGGAAGAAAAAAGCCCGTATTTTCAACGTTTTCCGAGCATAATTTAACTTGCTTGTAACTTGCTAGTAATTTGCTTCTCATTTGCTTGTAACTTTCATTTAACTTGCTTACAATAGAGACATACGATGAACCCGCACGTGGAGGTAATGTCATGAATACAAACCAGGCCCTCATTCAGGAATTATGCAGACTTCCCCAGGAAACAGAATGGGTTGAATTTAAACACAATAATTACGATCCTGAGATGATCGGACATGATATCAGTGCTCTTGCCAACAGTGCTGCGCTGCATGAAAGAAACAAAGCGTACATGTTATGGGGCATCCGGGATACCGATCACGAAATCGTCGGCACAAAATACACCCTGCAATCATTGAAAAAAGGAAATGAGGAACTCGAAAACTGGTTACGGGGATTACTGTCGAATAATGCCGAATTCTCTTTTGAAACCGAGACCATCGGCGACAAAATGGTAGGCATCCTGATTATTTCCCGTGCTTTTGGTCACCCCGTCACGTTCGAGAAGGTGGAATACGTTCGTGTAGGCAGTTATACAAAAAAACTGAGTGCTTATCCTACACTTCAGGCACAATTATGGGATAAGATTCGCAGTATCCGCTTTGAGGAGAATGCCGCCATTGAGAATCTTACCCTTGCGGATGCGTTGCAAATGCTCCAAGTACAGTCCTATTTCGATCTTTCCGATCAGAAGAAGCCGTCGGATGACGATTCCGCTGCTCACTATCTGACAGAAGAAGGGATCCTCTCGCGTGAAGATAATGGTCTCTATTCCATCACAAATCTTGGAGCCATTCTGTTTGCAAAAGATCTGACTGCATTTCCTTCCCTGTCCAGAAAGGCGCTGAGAATTATTCAGTACCAGGATAACAATCGCATGGAAATGCTGAGGGAGCAGACGTACCCCTCGGGATATGCCGTAGGGTTTGAAACAGCCCTGCAGTACCTGTCTGCTCTCTTACCTTCCCGGGAGACCATACCGCAAAGCGGAATCCGGACCAAAATCACTGCATATCCGGAAATAGCTATCAGGGAAGCCGTTGCAAATGCCTTGATTCATCAGGACTTCAGCGTTAGAGGCAGCGGTCCCATGGTAGAAGTTTTTGCAAACAGAATTGAAATCACAAACCCCGGTGCACCGCTGGTTGACACCATACGAATACTCGACAATCCGCCACGCTCCAGAAATGAAAAGCTGGCTTCCCTGATGCGTCGTCTTCATATCTGTGAAGAGGCCGGAACCGGTTGGGACAAGATGGTGATGGCCTGCGAGTATGCGCAGCTGCCAGCTCCCCGGATGACAATCTACGCAAATGATACCAGAGTCACACTTTGCAGCATGATGAAGTATGCAGATATCCCGCTGGACGATCGAATCTGGGCATGCTATCTCCACGCCTGCATTCAGTTCATGCAGGGCGAACAGATGTCCAATGCTTCTCTGCGTGAACGATTTGGCCTGGGCAGTTCTGGCGCTGCAAGCATTTCCAGGTTAATCAAAGATACCATTCGCGAAAATCTCATCAAGCCCGCTGATCCGAATACCGCGCCTCGATATATGAGGTACATACCAATCTGGGCATGATAAAAGGTGTCAGGTGGAACGGCAATCCGTTCTCCTGGCACCTTTAACTTGCTGAGCTCGCTCACTTTTACCCCTGCGAAAAGAAAAAAGCCCATATTTTCAACGTTTCCCGGCTCCAATTTAACTTGCCGGTAACTTGCTCGCAACTTGCTTCTCATTTGCTTCCGGCCTGCCCGAGAGTCTCCTGTCATAAGGAACAGCACTTGTCAGGAGCCAGGCTCGGAGCCAGACCTGTGATGTATCAGCACCGGGAATGTATTTGTTCTTCTTTGGAACGTCGGTTCTGGCTCATTTAACTTGCTGAGCTCGCTCACTTTCACCCCTGCGGAAGGAAAAAAGCCTGTATTTTCAACGTTTCTCGGCATCAATTTAACTTGCCGGTAACTTGCTTCCAACTTGCTTCTCATTTGCTTCCGGCCTGCCCGAGAGTCTCCTGTCATAAGGAACAGCACTTGTCAGGAGCCAGGCTCGGAGCCAGACCTGTGATGTATCAGCACCGGGAATGTATCTTTTCTTCTTTGAAACGTCGGTACTGGCTCATTTAACTTGCTGAGCTCGCTCACTTTTACCCCTGTGGAAGGAAAAAAGCCCGTATTTTCAACGTTTTCCGGCCGCAGTTTAACTTGCTGGTAATTTGCTCGCAACTTGCTTCCAATTTGCTGAGGAGCATTGTCAGGGCCTTTGACTGTCTGGCATTTTGCCTGATGATGCTATATAATTAGTTTAATCTAATTGTCGAATGTTTATTCTAACTTTCTATAAGTGAGAAGATGCACCTCGTATGGGGCAGAAACCGAAACTGTTCTTAAGCTTCGGAAATACCTGGACCTTCGGAGGACTCCTTGCAGCCCCTCCCGGACGAAGAGATATTTGCAGCCGAAGCTGTTCGTACAGCTGATTTTCGGAATGATGAAAGGCAGCGGAAGACCCTGGTGGCCGAAGCTCTGCCTGAACCATCTGGAGAGGAAAGCCCCGGAGCAGGAGGAAAAATGGAATCCTTACTCGATTCCTTCCTCGATGTGCCCTATGTCCGGACTCTGAAAAAGGAGAGTCTCTTCAATCAGTTCTACTCCGACCTTGTGACAGAGCTTCCCGCCAGGATCGAGGTACCGGGAACACAGTTCCACGTATTCTACGCCCTCGGCATGGGAGCAAAGTATGAGAAGCACTATCTCCACTACTTCGCCCACCCGGATATCCGCCGCCGGAACATGAATCACGAGACCTTCTTCTTTTTCTGCCCGGAGGAATGGACTGCAGAGGTCCTCAGCTGCTGCGGAATGCGCCCGCAGGAACAGTCAGCAGAAACGGAGTGATCTGCAGGATGGCATGTCAGATCCGTCTTCCGCGCCCACGTCCTGACAGACGGCCTGCTCCTCACACTCTTTTAGAGAACACAAGATCAATCCGTTGGGACCTCAAAGTACTGCATGAGAGCCCTGACTGTATCCTGCCCCTCCCGGCAGGAAGTGGTCAGCGGCTCCCGGTCTGTATCCCACCGGGACAGTCCCTGATAATATGCGTCCGCTCTCCTCTCTTCGACGAGGAAGGGGACAATGTCCTGCTTCAGGCATTCCTTCAGGGCAAGAAGTCTTCCCACCCGTCCGTTCCCGTCCTGGAACGGGTGGATCTGCTCGAATCCGGCGTGGAATGCCACGATGTCCTCTATGGTAATCCTGTCTTTGCTGCGGTAATCGGCAAGAAGATCCCGAACCGCGCCTGCCACCTCCTGCGGCGTAGTCGTCTCCCGTCCTCCGACCGTATTGGGGAGTTTCTTATAGTCCCCGGCCGCAAGCCAGGGGCGCATCGAAGCCTTCGTGTCATGCAGAAGGACGAAGTGCAGGTGCCTGATAAACTCCTCCGACAGCGGCTCTTCTGCCGCATCGATGCAGGCATCAATCGCCCGGAAATGATGAACGGTCTGAAGGACATCGTCAACCAAGATGCCGTCCCCGGATATCATGCCCGTCTCAAAGATCTGCCGTGTCTGTTCCTCTGACAGCCTGTTTCCTTCCATATGGCTGGAGTTCCAGGTCATACGCATCTGAAGCTCCTCATAAATTCCGCCGGAAATCCCGGCGGTCTTTTCTTCGCGTAGTCTTAGCAGCAGCGGGTTGTCGGATTTTACTTCACAGAGGTCTTCAGGATTGCAATGCAGATACGTGCTGATCCTCCGGAGAATGCTCCCCGGGAGCTCCTCCCCTTTGGCGATCTTGGCGATCGTCCGGGAGGAAATGCCAAGCTTTTGTCCCAGTCCTGATTTTGTCTCTCCCAGTTCTATCAGCTTCTGATTCAGTCCCGAATAATCTACCATTCATCCCTCGAATCTTTACTTTCCCGCATTCTCTTCGTCCTGAAAGTAAAGATATTCTGGCAGATCGGGCGTAAAAGGTAAAGATCCCCTGTCCGCAGGTCACAAAAAGACCGGATCCTCCCATTCCCTGGAAAATCCGGTCCTGAATATTCACCCTCAGGATAAGTTCAGAAGGAGTACTGTCTGCCCCCTTAAAAGATGCACGAGATCAGGGTCAGAATCGCAAGGCCTCCCTGCATCAGGATGATCTTCGGGCTGCTCGTAAAGCTCCCGTAGAGAGCTACCGCAACGATGTAAACCATGAGGCAGATGAGTGCCGTCTTGCTCGCAAAGGCAAAGACGGCAAGCAGGATCAGCACCGAGAGCAGGCCGTTGTAGACACCCTGATTCTTGAACAGGACGTTTACGTTCTTCTGCGAGAGCTCCTCTGTCGTCATGCCGAAGACCTTCGAGGTCTTCGAAGACGCCGTTGCGATCGTCTCCAGATAGAAAATATACAGAAACTCCAGTGCCACCAGCACTGCAAGGACCTTTGTCACGATATTCATCTCTTTTACTCTCCTTTATTCTTTCTCCTCAATCAGAAGGCTGCCGCCGGAGGGTACCGCAAAGACCTTCAGCGCGCCGGCTTCTTCCTTTACGTCCTCTTCTGTCAGGCACTGTCCGAACGCGTCCAGGATCCGGGTGTGCCAGGTTCCTTCCCTGTCGCTCTCGACAAGGACTCTCCCCTCTGTCGTTCCGTTCAGGATCCGGTACCTTCTGCACTCTGCGGGCTTCTGTACGACGAGGTCCCTCTGATAGACTGCCCCGATCCCCTCGCTTCCAAGGACCGACTGCAGGAACGTATACCCGTGGAGCGGATCCCTTGCCGTAAAGGTCCCCTCCTGCAGCACCTTCCGGTACTTGACGGAGAATCTGAGGTAATGCCAGAGCACCAGCATCTGCTCCTCGCTCAGCCTGTCAAGCCGCATGGAGATCTGCAGGTTCCCGAAGATGCAGTCGATCAGCTGCCGTGCGATGTTCTCCGGACTTTCGTTCCTGGCCCACATGAGCATGTCGGAGTGCACCGCAGAGTTTCCTGCAAGAAGCCGGATATCCGCAATCCCCACACGGTTGGTGTAGCCGGACATCGGGCAGTCTCCGACACGGAAGAAGTTGCCGAAACGCCGCATCGAAGGTCCGATATAGTTCTGCCGAAACTCGATGAGAAGATCCGGCCGGATTTTCCGAAGGCTCGTTTCGATCTGAAGCATCAGCCGGTATGCGGCGTCCTGAATGCTTCGGATATCCATGCCGGTGTTCCAGTCCGGCGTATCCTCATAGTGCTGAAAGAGGTCGATGAAGTCGAGCTTCAGGCCGTCCAGGCCATAGCTCTGAACGGCAATCGCATAGAGTGCGGTAAGATACTCCCGGACCTCCGGATACCGGGGATCCAGGACGCCTGTCTGTTCCTTCGGGCTCCTGTGCAGAAGCCTCCCCTGAAACATCTGAAAGGCCGCGGATTTTTCTCCGATCGCTGCCACGTTGAACCAGACAATGCACTTCATGCCAAGCGTATGGATTTTTGACACATGATCCCTGAAATCCGGGAACTTGTCTCCCGCCGGCTTCCAGTCCCCGCAGAAGGCGTACCCCCGGTTGTTATCCGAGGTCTGCCAGCCGTCATCGATGATGACGCTCTTCATTCCGATCGCGGCAGCTCTTACATAGTCGGAAAGGAGCTCATCGGATTGCATGTCCTGATGCCAGGCATACCAGGTGGAATACATCGGAAGACGGGCTGAATCCGGGACCGGAAGAGCCGGGTCCTTCAGGATCTCATCCCACCAGGCGGCGGTATCCGCAAGTGCGCTCTCATAAGGGTCCCCGCGAAGATCCAGGCGGAAAGCGATCTTCCCGGAGACTTCGCCATCCGGCAGATCACAGGTAAAGGAATAGTGGAGCCTGCCGCTCTCCTCCTGAATCCCGCCCCGGATCCGGACATCTTCCCTGACCTCGCTCACCGCCAGCGTCACGACATTCCGGTCCCTGCCGTCAAAGCAGCAAAGGACCGGCGCCGAGTGACTGAGGTTGGTTACCGGGTACTCGTACCACTCCGTCTGCAGCTGCTTGTTCGGCGAGATCGGGGCATAGCACCCCTCTGCTCCGTCGGCATCCACAAGGACATCAAAGAGTACCTTCGCCTTCCCGGAATCCTGTCCTCTTTTCCAGACAAGACTCTGAACCACCACCGTATCGGCAGCGCCCGACAGGAAAGCTGTCCCCGCAGGAGCTCCCTCTCCCGAAAGTGTGACGCCGGTACCGTCGGCCTTCACCGTATAGTTTCTCATTCGTTCCCTCCCCGTTTCGCAAGTCAGGACTTCTGCCGGTCCCATTCCTTTTTGAGGATTGCATACTGGTACGTGTTCTCATAAACCGGATTCCCGTCCGTATCCTTTACAAAGGAGACAAATTCGAGGAACGGCCCTTCCCTTCGCATCCCCAGTTTTTCACAGAGTCTCTGGCTTGGCACGTTGTTATCCTCGACACAGGCATAGATCCTGCGTGCTCCCCCTTTCCGTAAAGATGTAGTCCAGGAAAGCCTTCGCCGCCTCAAAGGCGTACCCTTGATGAACGTAGTCCCGGTTCAGCAGCCAGCAGGGACTGAAGGTATCGGGTACTCCGTCCGCACTCAGCATCGCATCGTCCTCCGGCTCTGCCGTGAGCTCTCCGATGACCTTGCCGGTATCCTTCAGGGCGATGGCCAACGTGTATGCCGGATCCTCTGCCTTCCTGGCCGCCTCTTCCCTTGCCTTCGAAAGGGAGTTCAGCCGAAGGCTTTGAAAGCAGTGCACCATCGGCTGATGCAGGCATTCATACAGGTCTTGTGCGTCCTCTTCCCGGAAGGGTCGAAGGATCAGCCGCCTTGTCTCGATCATCGTCAGCGCCTTCTTTCCATCTGTCCCCGGCCTCTTTCCTCTGTCCCCTGATTTTAGTATACGGGTTCCGATCCTGCTACCACCCCTTTGGACATTTATTATGTTTCCTGTCACTTCGTCCGGTACAGATGAAAATCACAGCGGCTGCTCCCGGTACCGAGGGTGCCTTTCCTCTCAAAGACAATGCCAGGAAGTCCCGTGTAGGCATACACGTCGCTGTCGCAGAAGACATGGGTGATCTCCGGCGTCTTCAGCCTTTCGCAGTAGTCCACGTAGGGACAGCGCATCATGTCCATACGGTATTCAAAGCCCGTGTGCACCGTTATGACCGGGTGAAAGCCTGCATTCTCCCCGAACATCGCCGGGGTCATGACGCCCCAGAGGTTCAGGTACAGGTGCCGCATGAAGCGGGGTTTCAGGAATCCCCTCATCAGGCGGTTCATGGAAAGCGCATAGTTTTTGCACCCCTCCTCCACGATCTTCAGTGCCTGATCCGGCATGCGGTCTTTCAGGACCCTGTAGATTGCAGCCACCGGGAAGATCTCGTTCGTGTGCATCTTCTGTGCCTTCGGGACATCGGGAAACGCCTTCATGATTCCGGAAAGCTCGTCCCAGGCACGGTAGAAGATCTCTTCCGTCTCCTTCTTTCCGACACGCCCAAGGAGCACCCTCCGGATTGCCTTCATGAATCCGCCATTCATCATGGACGCAGGTTTTCTGTTCTCATTCTTCATGCTGACTTCTTCCCCTAATGAATTGTGTGACACAGTGTGTTATATCAGTCATCTTTAACCAATGTCAAGCAAATATGTCAAAAGATAGACTTCTATAACTGTCCTCCGTGCCTGCTTTCACAAAGCACCATTTTGTATCGCTAACCGCGGTACGGTTTCGTACAATGAAGGAGTCCGACGGGATAACGATCCCGCCGTCTTTGAGGGAACGATATGAGAATCAAATTCAATACGACCGGCAGGGGGAAGTGCTACTACATCATCCGGTCCGTCTACAGGAACGGCAAAAATACGTCCGAGATCGTTGAAAAACTCGGATACGAAGACGAAATCCGGGAACAGCATCACTGCGACGAGGCCATCGCCTGGATAAAGCAGCATCTGAAAGAACTGAACGCGAAGGAAGAAGCAAGCAGAAAGGTCCTGGTGCCCTTTGATGCGGCCGCTCTGATAACCCCAGGCGAGCAGCAGTCCTTCAACATCGGCTATCTGTTCCTGCAGCGCATCTGGTATCAGCTGAAACTGGACCTGATCTGCAGCGCTGTCCGGAAAAAATACAAACTGCCTTTCGATCTGAACGGGATCCTGTCCCGGTGTGTCTTCAGGCAGATCCTGTTCCCGTCATCCGCACTGTCGACGGCGCGTTTCACGAAAGACTTTCCGGAACAGACGGAATTTGAATACGCTGACGTTTCGCGTGCGCTGCCGGTCCTTAGCAGGGAAATGGATTTCATTGAGAAAGAGGTTTACAGGAACATCAGGCGAATCCTGACGCGTCCGACTTCCGTCCTCTTCCACTTCAGCATGCCTTCTTCTCCGGTACCGATGGATCTGATCCTCGATGAGGACGCTCTTCCGCTTGCAATGGACATTCACCCTGAAAACCAAAAAGAGCCGCAAACGCTCACTCCCTGGGCAGAAGAACTCCTCGCCAGCCTTCCGATCAGCAGATGCATCGACTGCACCGATGCAGATCGCACCGACACACCTGACCAAAAGCTCCACGATTCTGGCGGCCGCTTCTTTGTCAGAAGGATCCCGATCAACGGAAACATCGTCATAGACAGACAGTGGAAGGAAGCCCTGGATCCCGAAGGGTGGAGCGTGGCAATTGATGGAAAGGTGCAGACAGGGATCGACATCCGGCACCTTGCGGACGGGGACAGAAAAAAGAACTCAGACAGAGTTTTCTACAAGGCGATTCCCATCGAAGGAGATGGCACAGATCAGGACTCCGGAGAGAACCGCCTCCTTGTTGTGACCTTCTCCTTAAAGGATCAGGATGAGCAGCGGGACGGGGAAGATGCGGCAGATGCAGAACTCGATGGCTTCCATACCGTGATCACCAACCTTCCCGAAGATGAGATGGATACCGTTCTTGCAACCCTCAGAGAAGGAAGGGAAATCAGTGACTTCTTCGGTATCCGGAAACAGGCATTCCGGGAAGGATCGGCAGAGGTATCGCAGGAAGAGCGCACCAAAGCGCATTTCCTGGTGTGCTTTCTTGCCCTTCTCGTCCTCCGGATTCTGAAAAAAGAGCTTGGCGGGAACTGCACCGAAGAGGAGATCACGGACACCCTCCGCAAGATGCGGGTGACCAGGATAAAGGATGTGGGATATATCCCGGCCTACACCAGAACAAAGCTCACGGACCGTCTCCACGACCTTGCGGGGTTCCGCACGGATTATGAAATCATCCGCGAGAAGGCCATGCGGGGAATCCTTCGAAAATCCAGGCAAAGATAAGCCGGTCTACATGGCTGAGCAGGTGTTCTTCTTTTGCCGGGGTATGAACCGGGTGACCGGCACCTTTGTAATAGATTACGATTTCTGCCGGGAGCCATGCGAAATCAGAACCGTATAGAACATGCATTCGTTTTCATTGGGGCCTGCATTCCAACGCGCGCGCGTTAGAATTCAAATTTTAACACGCGGTGCGCGTTAAAACGCGCGTTAGAATCCGGAAATGCCGGAAAATCAAGGAAAACCGGGATCGCAGCCGCGTGTTAAACGCGTGTTGGAATGCGCGTTAAAACGATCATTGCCTCATGGCAGCCTTTGTTAACGGTTCCCATCCTGCATGACAGGCAGAATATCGTTCTTCTTCTGTGCTTCTCCCAGAATGAAACACCTCTGCCCACAAAAAAGAGATCTCCTTCCAGCATGTTTCGCCGAAGAAGATCTCTTTTGCGTCAACCCGGGAGTGTGTACGCTGCACCCCAGCGGGTTTCAGAAGAAGCTATGGTGTTTGTTTTAAGAGGTACGGATTGGATATAGTCTGCTCTCATCCGGCAAGATTTACCAGAATGCACCCCGCCAGGATGAGTCCCATACCAAGATACCCGGCAGCAGCATTCTCATACCGTTCCGCTGCCGGATTCCTCGCGCGCAAGATCAATTTCTCTGTTGATGTCAGCCGAACTCATACCGGAAACACCGTTCGCTCTGGCCTGTGCGCGCAAAGCCGTGAACGCCTGCATCGCTCCCTCTCTAGTTACATCTGTCTTCGAAGAAGATAATTCGTCATTCAGATTCTCTGAAATGATGTCCGGATACAATTCCTGAATTTTCATTTAGCTCCTCCCTTGTTCAGGTCCCGAAGAGACCGGGAAAGAACATGCCGTGCTATCCTTATTTTTTACAATGCAGATCTATCTTCCGTTAATCTGATCCGCGCAGTAGGAGAATTGGCTTTTCCATCTCGATAGATCACTCCGGATTGCAGCATCGGATTGATGACTTCCTTCAGGAACCTGGCTCTGTTTTGATATCCTGCAGCCATCTGCAAATCTTTCATAAGCTGAGGGCCCTCCTTTCTTAATGTTGCAAGAACCTTGTCTGCAGCTGTACCTTCATAAAGTTCTGTAACAGTTTGCTCTTCTGTATAAAGCCGGTCAAAAAGCCGTAGATTCAGGAATCCCGGATAGATCGAAACGACTGGCTGCATATCTTCCAGACTGTCCCGATAGCTTTCCATCATGGTCTGAAATCCGGTCCCCCCACGCTCCATCAGGTTTGCAACATCAAGGCATGCCGCAATGATCGAATTTCGCCGGATGGAAGGAATCGATCCAACCGGATATTCATAGTAATCTTTGGGAAGAAGCCAGGAGCCAGGCGACACAATCTCAATCCGGTCGGGATAGATATCCACATCAATCTGTGTCCCCGATATGGAGTAATCGCGATGTGCAATCGCATTTACCAAAGCCTCTCTGACCGCCTCTTTGGGATACGACCTTACCTCTTCACGCCCTCCATTTTCCGTTTTCCTCCACCCTGTTTTTGTGTTGCGCTCGATAAAGGTCAGGGCTTCCATAAAAACACGCGCCAGTGAGCCTTTCAGCCTGCTGCTGTCAAGGACTGTTCCCGTTTTGTTCTTCCGATTCCAGAGGCGGCAGCTGATCATCGTATCATCGCCCCTGTAGTCGTCGGAAAACATCAGAAAGCCGGATTTTGCATATCCATCCTTCGATACAATTTCTTCGTTTTGGAGCTCCTTGACGGAAGGAATAGAACCATCCTTCCGATATTCCCTGCAGAGTTCAAGATACTCTGACCAGTTTTCTTCCTGATACAAGTTTTCGCTCGTTTCGTTGTCTACGCCATATTTTCTCTTCGATAACGAAATGATCTCCTCCGGCGTAGCCGGAGTGGCATTCGCATCTCCCTTTACATATACCGTCTCGTTAAAATCTCCCTCTCTGTATCTGATGACAGATTCTGCGGGAGCCACTTGGACTGCCAGCACAAAGTGCTCCGCATTTGCATCGACACTTCGCATCATGTAGGAGATTTTGATATGCGGAAAGATATGTCTGTCGTTCACCTGCGCAATCAGGAGTTTTGTTCGGTCGATTTCTGTGAGGTCAATTCCGAATGCATCACCTTCATTAGACACTCCGACAAACAGTACTCCTCCCTCGCCATTTGCATACCCGATGAGCGATTTTGCCCACTTAATGGGCCGGTCCGGGTTCAGAACCGTCTTAAACTCATAATTCAAATCTTCCGAAATGACATCCGGATACAATTCCCGAATTTTCATCTGGCACCTCACTGCTTAATTTGTCGGACTGTATCATTTATTTCTTGCAATTATCTGAAATAATTTGGGCGCATCCGTACTCTTAGTGGGTAACTGAACCCCTTCCAGTCAGCCATTCATCAGGCCTTGGACCGCTTTGCTTCGGCACGCTGACGTTTCCTGGTATTCTGCAGTTCTCTGAGGCTCTGCATC
>Ga0256406_1005713_pt1 | contig 13070 bp, 9 predicted proteins | sample RumenRJG_03DNA_FD_185986 | JGI IMG/M metagenome (GOLD analysis project Ga0256406, IMG submission 185986) | Bovine rumen microbial communities from Lethbridge, Alberta, Canada - RJG_03 | ecosystem: Host-associated > Mammals > Digestive system > Stomach > Rumen | place: Canada: Alberta | collected...
AGAAGCCACGCAGGTTGTTGCTCAAGGAGATCTTAACATCCTGGTAAGTTCCGTCAGGATACTTCACGTTGTGAAGAGTCACGTAGTCGTTGTCCATCAAACCTGTGATGGAACCAGTGCCAATCCAGGAGATGTTGCTGGTGCCAGTGTCCTTGCCATCCTGATAGATGTGGAAGTAGCCATCAACATTAGGAACGTAAACAGCACCGTCTTTACCATTGGTACCGTTCGTACCATTGGTACCATCTTTACCAATAGCCTTGTAGGTGGTTTTTTCACCATCCTTTACCCAATAACCATCATCGCTAATGGTCCATGCAGTACCAGGGGCCCCGGGCTGACCATCCCTACCGTTTGTCAACTCATAGGACTGACCATTGCTCAGCGTCAGCTTCACACCATTGGAGGTGCTCTCCACTTTGGTGATTACGCTGCCGCTCTGAATTAAGGTCTGGATTTGATCAATCAACTTCTTGTTGGCGTCAATCTGAGCCTGCAGGTTGTTGATGTCATCATCGTAATCCTTACAAGATGTCAATGATGTCGTAGCGACCGTCAAGGCGCTGAGCATCATCACACTTAATAATGTCTTTCTCATACGACAAATTTAAATTAAACAATATTATTAATAAAATAACTCTCAATCTGTTTATAAAACCGTTTTACCGTTCATCAATTGGACTGCAATCTCCGCCGGGGAGATGCAATTCAGTGGCAAATATAGGGATAATTCTTAAGACACGCAAATAAAATCTTGTCTTTTTCAAGGATGGTGCTTAATTTTGTTGAAAATTAGCAGTCTTGTCCTCTCGTCTAAGGCAGATTTCTATGCTTGTCCTATTGAATCACTCCATAACATACCTCTTTTCAATCTGCAAAATTAAGGTTTATTCTTCATAAAACAAAACTTTTGGGCGACTTTTTATCAACAAACTGAAAAATAGGTTACATCAATGACTTTTTATCACTATGAAAGGGAACATTTTAACATTTGAAGTGCCTCGCTCGTACTTCTCTAACACCGATTCACTGTTTTTGAGACTACACTTGACCGACATCAAGACGGCGGTCATTGCCACGGATGATGCTCATGGCGATGCGCCATGGACTGTAGGTCGTATGACGGCGTGGATGGAGCGCGTCGCTGATGAAAAGGAGAGACAGGGGCATGTGCGCACGGCAGAGACTTACCGGGCTACAGTACGACGGATGAAGAGGACAGCTCGCAGGGATGACGGCGCACTCTTTGATGCTTCGTGGATAGAGAGCTTCGAAGCACAACTCCACAGCGACGGGCTGTCGACAAACACAATCGGCTTTTACATGAAACGGCTGCGGGCGGCCTGCAACATAGCGCGCGAGGCAGGGTCTTGCTTGTCCGACGGCCTCTTCGAAACTGTCTATACGGGAAACGCCCCGACGGCGAAACGGGCTCTCGACGCTGCGACGGTAGGCAGACTGGCAAAGCTCGAGCCCCAAAAGGCGACGCAGCGGTTGGCCCGCGACCTCTTCCTCTTCAGCTTCTACACACGCGGGATGTCGTTCGTCGATATGGCATATCTGCGGCGGAGCGATATCCAGCAGGGTATCCTTGCCTATAGGCGGCATAAGACGGGGCAACGGCTGAGCATGGCATGGCTGCCGGAGATGGAGGATATCATCGCACGGAACCATGAGGAAGGTCAGCCGTATTTGCTTCCTATTATTAAAAGAGGTGTAGAGGACGAGCGGCGGGCCTTCAAAACGATGCAGTATCGTGTGAACTATGCGCTGAAGTCGCTGGGCAATACCTTGGGACTTCCACGTCCGCTAACGATGTATGTGGCCCGCCATTCGTGGGCGAGCATCGCGCAGGCCAGTCATGTACCGCTGCCGGTGATCAGTGCTGCTTTAGGACATACCTCGGAGCGCACTACACGCATCTATCTTGAGGCCATAGCGGCACAGCGGGTGGATGAGGCAAACGAGCAGGTGATCGCACAGATTGCTGGGAATGCTCGTCACTAAAGTTCCTCAAGCCTTTCCCTAATCTGCTGATTACAGGCCATACCAAAGAAGCTATGCATATCTCTTCTCTGCGCACACCTATTTATATTATAATGTAAGGGGACAGAGTCCTTATTATTTAAGAGCAGAGAAAGGCATGTTAGAGCATGAGGGAACAAGAATGTGCTGACCAAGCCACCTGTACTTCTATAATGCGTGTCCTTGCAGACATGAATTTGTAAAGTATTTAATAAGAATTACAGGGCGTCGGTATCGTTTTTCCTCCCCTTGAGTAGGATTAGGGAAAGAATCATCGGTTCTGTTGTCTTGGCGGCTTTGCGAGAGAACATAAGAAACATACAAAATCACGACAACCCAATCAGGAATTATGGCCCCTCTATTGGCAACCTGTCTAGGAATAAGAAGAAAGAAGTGTAAACTAAGTTAGGAATAACAAACGAAACTGTCAACCAAAATCAGTACACAACAGGGTCAATGCGTGGAACTTGATTTTGCTGCCTGACAAACAATCGTTCGCTACTTAGGAAAAGATCATTCCCTACGTAGCGAACGATCTTTTTCTATAGCGTTACAATATTGGAAACAGTGTTTCAACCTCACAAGAACACAACTTCGCCCCCGTAAAAACACTGTTTTGATACCATAAGAATATAGCTTGTCATCAACGATCATGGGGGCTTGCGATAGCCTGTTTTCAAGGTTCCCCTTTGTGTCAGCGCCAATATTCGACATAGGAGAAACTGGCACAGCTGCTATTCTCTTTGGGTTGATGGTGAGAGGAAGCAGACATTCTCTGTATGTTGCTTGAAGCGAAAGAGTAATCCTTTCCAATGTGTGGTCATCAATCACCGAGAAGAAAGGAACATGGTCCTGGGCTATTTCCTATTCCTGCAAATTTCTGTAAACGATTCAGAGAAGATGACTCATAACCGCCCCACGGAAAAGGTCCTCTGTGCTGAAAGATTTCCGATGATTCGCTTGCGTCTTCCAACATTTTTCCTTATCTTTGTCAATAGAATAGTTGTAAACTTAAAACTGTGCCATATTATGATCATTCGTGTAGCAAATCCCATCTATGACTCCGTCTTCAAATATCTGATGGAGGACGAGCGCATCGCACGTACCGTTCTTTCCGCGTTGCTCAAGAAAGAAGTGGTGGAGGTGCAGATACGCCGCAACGAGTACACAAATGGCTTTCGTGACAACATCTCCATGTTTCGTATCGACTTCGGAGCACGTATCCGCGAGGACGACGGATCGCTGCGCCTGATTCTCATCGAATTGCAGAAGACATGGCTGGAGACCGAGACGCTGCGCTTCCGACAATATCTCGGTGCACAGTATGCTAACCCGGAGAATATGGTACATGAAGAGATGCGGGCGCCCTACGGAATACCGATGGTAGCTGTGTATATCCTTGGGCATAGAGTAGGGAAAATCAATGTTCCTGTACTCTATGTCAACCACAAGTCCTACGACTATGAGGGGCATGAAGTGACACAGGGACTTCCCGACCCGTTTGTCGACAGCCTCATCCATGAAAGTATCATCGTGCAGATACCTCTCTTGCATGGACAGATCAACAACAGACTGGAAAAAGTTCTCAGTGTATTTGACCAGACCTTCAAGGAGAAAGACAACCGACAAGTCATGGAGATAGACGATGCAAAGTATCAGAACGACGCTGATATGCAGTATATCCTCCATCGGCTCATCATGGCCTCCGGTAATGCACAGCTTCGTCAGGATATGAATGTTGAAGACGAGTATTTCCAGGCAATAGAAGATCGCGATACAGCCATCATGAGTCGCGATAAAGTGATCAAAGAGAAGGATGAGCAGATCTCGCAGAAGGATCAGCAGATCTCGCAGAAGGATGAGCAGATCTCGCATCAGAATCAGCAGATCTCGCATCAGAATCAGCAGCTGGATCGGATACGAGAGAAGTTGCGTCAACAGGGATTGAGCGAAGACGAGATTGAAGAGTGGATAGGGAAATAGTTGTCTCTTTGCTTTTGCCGATGAGGTGAGGGGATATGACACGTCAGCAGCAAAGCTCAAGAGGGTGAAAATCAGCGCCAAGAAACGGGGGCTGAAGCTCTACTTGATTGTGGCGAATATGACAACGTCACCAACAGTATACAGAATATCAAGAGGCAACATACTTATCACAACCCCACCCATGGCACAGAATTCTGCCGTGACGTGTTTAATCTCTCCAAAGTCGATGTTCGGCCGCATCATCATGTTCGGTATGTCAACGATAACGCCCGATGATCTCATCAGTGGCTACGACATCGTGTTGAACAGGCTCATGGATGCACGCTTCAATCAGATGCTCGACTTCTCTGAGAACGAGACGCGCAGGATGATCCGCTACTACAAACAGATGGAAGTTAATGATCAAGCTAACTAACTCAACATACATAATTATAAAACAAAAAATCTTCTTTATGTAACAAGAGGTGCTGACACATGGAAATGGCTCCAAGTCCTCGCCTGTCTTCTAACGCACCATCTTCGATGGTATGAAGAATATTGCCGAATATCGTGATTATTGTATTCATGATATTCGGCAATATTCGTTATTCCGCATAGCGAAGCGTTAACGATAAAGACGACCTTCATGTTTTCTCTTCTCGCAAAGCCGCAAAGGGCACAAATGGCGTCCACCGGTAGACATTGCTTTGCAGACTAATTAAGGATAGTGTTTTCCTCCCTATAGGGGGAGTATTGGGAAGAGTCCTTCCCTATTTTTGCAATCTCCCCGGCGGAGATTGCAGTTATTCGTTTGACGCGAAAGCGGCGGCGAAGATCAAATTGAGAGTTAGTTTTTAATAATTATATTGTTTAATTTAAATTTGTCGTATGAACAAAAAATTATTGAGCACTTTGATGGTGAGCGCGCTGATTGCTTCCGCTACAACATCATTGACCTCCTGTAAGGACTACGACGACGACATCAACAACCTGCAATCGCAGATCGATGAGTTGAAGACCCTTCAGGAGAAAATTCAAAAAGAGATTGACAATGGTGCTATCCTCACCAGTGTCACTCCGACGACCGACGGCGTTGAGCTGGCTCTGAGCAATGGTCAGAAGTACACCATCAAGAATGGTATCAACGGTACTAATGGTACTAATGGTATCAATGGTAAGGACGGCAAGGACGGTGTCAATGGCAAAGACGGTAAGGACGGCTCTGTCGTAACTATCGTTGACGGCTATTGGTATATTGACGGTGTCAATACCGGACTTGCTGCTAAGGGCGACAAAGGTGACAAGGGCGATACCGGTGCCACTGGAGCTCAGGGTCAGAAAGGTGACAAGGGCGACAAGGGTGACAAGGGCGATACCGGTGCCACTGGAGCTCAGGGTCAGAAAGGTGACAAGGGCGACAAAGGTGACAAGGGTGATACCGGTGCCACTGGTGACAAGGGCGAAAAGGGCGAGACAGGAGCTGCTGGCCAGGACGGCTTGAACGGCGACTACTATGTACCTAACGCAAAAACCGGCAAGTTCGACAAGTACACCTACAACGCAGCCACGAAGAAGTACGACGTGACGGCTACCAACATCAGCTTCCTGGCTCCTGGCACCATCACCGCTGTCAAGGATGCAAACACGCTGACGCTCTACGGAGTGAAAGACGCACAGGGCAACGCCGTACCGTTCGTCATCGACCTGAGCCACAAGATTGCTTCGGCCGACCTCTTCCTCAACAACCATGAGAGCGGTGCCGATGCCTTCGACCATGTCCTGACATTCACCTCTGTGGCTGAGAAGAGCAACAAGTTCGGCGACCTGAAGATTACCGACAAGGTGTTCAACTTCGCCGAGGGCCAGCACACTGTCACGGGCGATAGCGTTCTGATCCGTGTCAACCCGACCGCTGTCACACTCGACAAGGCTAACATCCATCTGATGAACTCTCAGAAGAAGGAGCTCGACTTCGTAGAGTGCACCGATGTACACCGCTACACAGGTCTGGCTACGACTACACGTGCAGCCGAGAGTGGTCTGTGGGTGGTGAAGTTCAACCTGAAGTCCGACTTCAACGAGGACGCTTTGAAGGCTGCTACAGAGACAGACAATGGCAAGATCCTTTACAGCGTGTCTATCAAGGACAGCAAGGACAACGATCCAGACGCTCGTATCGTGACCGACTACGACCTGACGCTCAATGAGCAGGGTGGGCAGTATGCCGGCGACTTCAAGGTCAACGACAAGCCTATCGCTCAGATTCACAACCGCTACCATTTCTGTGACGACTGGACAAATACGGATAAAGTTAAGGAGTTGGTATGGTTGGACAACAGCAAGCCGGCTACAACTGTCATCACTGAGGGTGACAAGCAGAACGCTGCTGACCGTTACAACAACTATGATAACCGTCAGAATGCTTCTCTCCTGCCTGTTGAGTTGGGCAAGGACATCACCATCACATATCCTTCCGACAAGCCTATCAAGGGCTTCTATGTGACGCTTGACAACAACTTCGCATTGGAGTCTGCTCCTTCTGAGCTGAACGCTTGGAGTGCAGGTACTTACGACAATGTCGGTGTGACCAATGTTGAGGGCAAAGTAGTGACCAAGGCTCACATGTTCGCTGGCAATACAGGTACCATCCGTATCAAATCTTCTAAGGATGTTGGCGATATCATCGGTTTCCGTGTCTATGCAGTCAACCTCGACGGTACACTCGTCGATCCTGATGGACGTGCCTTCTATGTCACATTGGGCAAGGAAGCACAGAGCAAGAACCTGGGTACTCAGGAAGTTGTTGCTTCTGCAAAGTATAACAGCAGGAGTGCTATCTTCGCTGTTGACGGACTGGTCGACGGTAACCTGAGCGCATGGACACCTGCTACTTCAAACCAGAAGTATGGCTTCAATGGCAGCGAGAATGCCGACCAGACTTCTCCCGCATTCACTGTGAACTTCTTCGAGGATGAGAAGGGTGAGAAGCCCGTTTCTACATCTGAGCTTTCCAAGGCTAAGTACGCTCAGGTTGTCTTTAACGACGCCGCTCAATATGTCGACGGTGAGACCTACACTCAGACCGCTCAGATCAAGAACCGGGCTGGCAACGTTCTGATGAACGTCACCATCTCCGCAACGAAGAAGTTGCCTGAGGCTCGTAAGGACTACTCCGTGAAGGACAACCAGATTGTGAATGGCGTTTATACCTGCTATCTGTTGCCGAACGGCGTGGCTGATCCTGCACAGTGGGATGCTTCTACACCAGCTTCCGTAGGCACAATGAATATGGCAAATGTCATCAACTTCAATGATGGCAGCATCTTTAACTATGCTGTGAATTTCGCCAAAACTACAGGCGACAAGTTCGAGGATACTTACTTTGCTTATCCTAAGGACTTCACACTGCGGGTTGCTTCCAAGTTGATCGACAACTCTACCAAGCATGCTACTTCCATCACATACAACTATGGTGGCATCAGCACAAGCAAGAGCAAGGTGGATGGCAAGTGGGCCTATGGCAAGTACTATGCGCCGACAGCCGATGCATTCTACACTGTCTACTGCGATGTTCTCGCTGCTCCTATCATGACTTGGAGTGCTAATAAGCTTGAGCTGACTTATGAGAAGGCTAATCAGAAGATCGGTCTCGACAAGTTCGCAGGTAAGAACACCTACAATGCAACGAAGCTGAGCAAGAAGCTCTCTGATCTGAAGAACTGCTACAAGTTCGAGTCTGTCGAACTGCTGTCTAACGGCAGCAAGCACGCTGACTACTTCACCGCCAAGTTCAATGGCAACGACATCGTGTTCACTCCGCAGAGCGGCACCACCAACCCGACCGCTGACGTGGCATCTACGCTGACCATCAAGGCCAAGGATGTATTCGGCCAGCCCGTTACCATCTCTGTTCCTGTGACCGTGAAGAAGCAGTAATAAATTGTTGAGAGTCTAAACTCTCTTTGATAAAACATTTCAGGGGACGTTCATATATGCATGACCGTCCCCTCTTTTATATCTACTTTATATATGAGAAAGACATTTTTCTTTTGTTTGATGGCCCTCTTTGCACTTATGTTAGGCAGTTGTTCCAAAAAAGAGCAAATGACACATGCATTGGTCAAAGACATCAATGACTCTGTGATGAAAATCGAGAAAGACGGAAACAGAGTTGACGTAGATGTACGAAAGGCTATCTACACGGCTGGCGCTGTTCAGGGGGGCGATTCTATTGTCCTCAACTACTTTGGTTCCCTGAATACGGGCGACTGCCAAGCTGTGAGTGTACAGCTTTTACCTCGTGCAGGCCGGCATGTAGAGGCTGTCTTTGATCCCAAAGCTCCTTTGAAGACTGATAATAAGCCAGTCACAAAAGAAGAAAAGAAAGAGCAAGACGAGTTCTACAAGAACTTACATAAGTAGATTCATTAACCATCAAGAAGGATTTCATCTATCCAATATCCATCGCGCCGGGGGCCCCACACCCCGGCGCGTTTTTCGTTATGACTGTTGGATAAAAAGCCCAGCATAAAAGTGTGACTTAGTCAAAAAAGTACTGCTACATAGACTTTTGCAGGCAAAAAAGAGGGACGAAATGCAAAAAAAAGGAGAAAAAACACCAACATAAGAAAAAATTTATTAACTTTGCAAACACAGCGTGTGTAAGCTAATGAAGAAGTATCGAGAGATCATTCATTTATAATCAATTATTAATAGGTAAAGTTATGAGAAAGTTATTCATTGCATTGGCTTTTGCCGGTTTCGCCCTGGGCACACAGGCTCAGGAGGCAACTCCCGTACAGAAGTACAGCGTGGCCACTAACTCTTTCTGGAGCAACTGGTTTATTCAGGGTGGCGTTGACTGGAGTGCTTGGTACAGCAACGAGGAGCACGGACTGGGTCTGTCACACAGCCCGTTCAAGAAGTTCCGTAGCAACCCGGGCGCTTCTGTCGCTATCGGTAAATGGTTCACACCGGGCATCGGACTCCGCACCAAGCTGCAGGGTATCTGGGGCAAGGCTGTCACCGACGACAACAACGCTGGCAACGGCATGAAGTACTGGACACTGAACGAGCATGTGATGTTCAACATGAGCAACCTGCTCTTCGGCTACAACCCCAACCGTGTGTGGAACGTGATTCCCTTCGCTGGTGGTGGTTTCTCCCGCAACTGCAAGACCAACCTCTACGCTATGCAGCTGAGCGTCGGTTTGCAGTCTTCTTGGCGTCTGAGCAACAAGATGAATGTCTACGTCGAGGGTGGTTGGAACCGTATGGAGGAAGACTTCGACGGCTACAGCGCAAGCAGTAACTTCAAAGGTGACACGCACACTCTGCGTGGATGGGAGGATAAGGACAATCACCTCTATGCTGAGGTGGGTCTGACCTTCAACCTGGGCAAGGCTACATGGAACAAAGTGCCTGACGTAGACGCGCTGAAGGCTATGTATCAGAATCAGCTCGACGCTCTCCAGGGTCAGCTCGACGATGCTAACGCAGAGAACGCACGTCTGAAGAAGCTCCTCAGCGAGCAGCCTAAAGAGGCTCCGAAGGCTGTCAAGGACTTCGTCACCACTCCGGTATCTGTCTTCTTCAACATCAACCACACCGACATCGCTTCTCAGAAGGACCTTGTCAACGTGAAGGCTATCGCTCAGTATGCTAAGGAGAACGGCAGCAAGCTGAACGTCACTGGCTATGCTGACAGCGCAACAGGTACTCCTGAAATCAACCAGAAGCTCTCTGAGGGCCGTGCAGCTACTGTTGCTGACGAGCTCGTGAAGATGGGTGTAGACCGCGCTAACATCAACACTGTCGGTAAGGGTGGTGTTGACGAGCTGTCTCCTGTCTCCTTCAACCGTCGCGCTACTGTGCAGGTGGCTGAGTAACGCCCTACCCTAACCCTCCCCAAAGGGAGGGAATGGAGAAAACCTCAAGGATGGGCAATAAGCTTTTAAAGACTATTGAAAGGCTTTAGGACAAAGCTAAGGTCTTAGTAAAAACAAAAAAAAACCGAATATCGGGAATGCTCCTGATATTCGGTTTATTGTTTATAGACTTCATATATATTCTTTATATTCGGTTATCTTCTTCCTGTTTTCGTCATTGGGACACCCACATTGCAGTACACCGACATTGATTATCAATTACTTATAGAACTTTCTCAAAAAGGAGACGAAAACAGGAAATAGTAAGACTTCACAGCTATACCATTCCAACATTACCGTCAACAGGTATTGCCATTCCCTCCCCTCGGGGAGGGTTAGGGAAGGGCTTGAGTTAGGTGAAGGGCTACTTCCCTTATTCCCCCAGCATCTGTTCGATCTCCTGCTGCTTGAGGATACAGAGGATCTTATGACCGTCGGGCGTGTAGTTGACATTACCACAGAGGAAGAGGCTGTTGACGATATTCTCCATCTCGTCGTTCTGAAGCACCTGACCGTAAGGAATCGCGGCGGCACGCGCCATTGTCAAAGCCAGTTGTTCATTGACCTTCTGCAAAGCCTCATCACCCGTAGCGTGAACACCGTCAAGCATGTCGTGGAGAAGATCCATCACGTTGATGCCGTCAAGACCTTCCGGCATGGCATTGACCGACCACGTACTGCCGCCTAAACTTGTAAGTTCAAAGCCCATCATCTGCAACTCCGGCATAATCTGTCCCAAGGTCACCTGCTGCTGCGCCGTGAGCTGCAACGACTCAGGGAAGAGCACCTTCTGCGCCCGCATTTTCTTTGCCTCCAGCTGCTTCTGATACTGTTCGAAGAGAATTCGGATATGCGCCCTGTGCTGATCCACAATCATCAGCCCCGACTTCACGGCTGTCATGATATATTTCCCCTTATACTGATAGTGCGAGGGTGCCTTTTCCTCCAGCACCTGCTTTGTACCTGCTGTCGCACTCTTCTCCTGGGGGAAGAGATCCTCAGGCTCGGAAGACGGTACATGATTGAAAGACGCTGACGAGGCACCACCCATCAACGCGTCAAAGTCAGCAAATGCTGATGCTGTGCTGCCCATGCGGGAGACGTGAAAGCCTTCTGAGCCCATCTGAGAGGCTTGGAAGCCTTCTGACCCCATACGTGAAGGATGACCGGTCCCACCGGACGATGGTGCCGGAGCAGTGAAAGGATTGTATTGCGGATCGAAGTCCACCTTGGGCATAGAAGCCCCATTGTCGGGATCGAAGACAGGAATATCAGGCTTACCCTCCGTGTCGAAATCCAGCGTAGTGGCATTGCTGAAGATACCCACAGCGTCCTTGACGGCCGCGTTGAGGATCTGCCACACCGCCTGCTCGTTTTCAAACTTAATCTCCGTCTTGGTAGGATGGATATTGACGTCGATATCTTTTGGCGAGACATCGAAATAGAGGAAGAAGGGCACCTGTTCGCCCTGAGGTATCAGCCGGTCAAAAGCCGACATCACCGCCTTGGCAAAATAAGGATGGCGCATATAGCGGCCATTGACAAAGAAATACTGATGGGCATTCTTTTTCTTTGCCGACTCCGGCTTGCCCACAAAGCCATGGATGCCACAGAGCGAGGTCTCCACCTTCACGGGCAGGAGGTCCTGGTTGAGACGGTTGCCAAAGACGTCAACGATACGCTGACGCAAGCCACAGGCCCGAAGGTTGAGCAGTTCCGCATCGTTGCTGTGCAGACGGAAGACGATATCGGGATAGACCAACACGATGCGCTGGAATGCCGTCAGAATGTTGTTGAGCTCGGTATTGTTGGACTTGAGGAACTTGCGGCGGGCGGGGACATTGAAGAAGAGGTTCTCCACCATGAAGTTGGAGCCTTCGGGACATGCACACGGCTCTTGCCCTGTCACCTTACCACCGGCGATGGACAGATGCGTGCCGATGTCTTCGCCTTGTTGCCGCGTCTTCAGTTCCACCTGTGCTACGGCAGCGATCGACGGCAGAGCTTCGCCACGGAACCCCATGGTATGGAGGTCGAAGAGGTCGTCGGCCTTGCGGATCTTCGACGTGGCATGTCGCTCAAAGGCCAGTCGTGCGTCGGTCTCGGACATGCCCTTACCGTCGTCAATGACCTGAATGGACGTGCGCCCGGCATCGACTACAGCGACGTCGATGTGCTTGGCGCCGGCGTCGACAGCATTCTCTACGAGTTCCTTTATGACCGAGGCGGGGCGCTGGATGACCTCACCGGCCGCGATTTGGTTGGCTACTGAGTCTGGAAGAAGTTGAATAATATCACTCATAACGTCATAACATCAAAACAAACAAAACAACACACAGGAGGATGAGCACGATGAGCAGTAGATTACCGGAAAGCAAGCCGGGCCGTCGACGACGCACACGACTGTCAGCAGACAGAAAAGTGCCGCGCAGAACCTCCGGACGGAAACGGCGCAAGGTCTCGGTGTCGTCAGTCCGTGAGTGCTCTCCCTCCCTACCCTCTTTGGAGGTCTGTCCTTCTGCGGTGAGCTCCTCGCGCGCGTGCTCCTCCAGTTGGCGCAGTCGTTCCTTCCGCTCATCGTAGTAGATGAACGTATGATGGAAGGGACGAGGACGACGGGAAGTGAAGAACATAAGCTGAGATGATTAGACCGATCGTTTACTTTATTTTTTAATGCTCACACAGAGACACGGAGTCACGGAGATGCTGATCATTCCTCAACATAGCGAAGCCACCTTTGTGTGCTCTATATATAATAAGGTGTCCTTGTCTTTCTCTGTGACTCCGCGTCTCTGTGTGAGGGAAATTACCGGCAAGAGGGTTAGGGCGGCCACGGAGGGCCGCCCCTACACCGTCTCCCTTGCGCACGAATGGGTTTCGCCTTTCCCTCCCCTTGGGGGGGGCTAAGGAAGGGCTGAGTGGCTCCCCCTTCTATCTCTTATGCGAGCGAGCTGCCCTCTTTTGCGGCGGGACCTGATGTCCTTTCGCTTCTGTCGTGGCCGAAGCAGGCTCTGCCGCCTTCTGCGCACCGGCCTGACTGCCGATCTGCTGAATTGGTGCGGCATGGCGCTTGATATGTTTCAACTCTGTTCCCGAAGCTTTCGCTTTCCAGTTAAACACATCATCCTTGTCCTTGGGTCGGATATAATCAAACCA
>Ga0256406_1005714_pt1 | contig 13070 bp, 6 predicted proteins | sample RumenRJG_03DNA_FD_185986 | JGI IMG/M metagenome (GOLD analysis project Ga0256406, IMG submission 185986) | Bovine rumen microbial communities from Lethbridge, Alberta, Canada - RJG_03 | ecosystem: Host-associated > Mammals > Digestive system > Stomach > Rumen | place: Canada: Alberta | collected...
AGATTAAGGGACTGCGTGCTCAGGTGCATGGGGTCAGTGACCTTCCCTTCTTCATGTTCCGCTGTTTCACGATATTTGGTTAGGCGAGTGCAGGGGGCATCCACGGAAAAATCCCCCTGCGCCGGAAAAAAGGATAAAAATATATTAACTTTGTTGCGAAATCATTACTTTTAATACGCATTATTGAAATTATCCTTATTGCTTATGAACACGAACATTTACACACTTATCGCACTGGGACTCGCCGCCGTGGCCGGCACCGGTCAAGCTACGGCACAGCAGCTCACAAAGCGTGTCGTGAAGACGACAGCCACGGAACAACGCATGGACTTCACGAAGGCAAAGACTACGATGAAGAATGTCATGCGCGTAGAGAATCCGTTAGCTTACGGCGACTCGACGACAGTGCTCTATGAGGACTTCTCAAATATGTACGAGGGAAGTATCGGCAATCCAGACACATCGGTGGAGCTCACCTCCGACACGGTGTCGTCGTATCCGTTCTGGATAAACATGATTCCAGTTTACACCCACGTACCGGGCTGGGGAGGCCACAACATCTATCCCGCCGGTGAGGTGGTATCGACAGCCGACAACGATGGCGGCAACCTCAACACGCCGATGCTCGACTGCTCAAAACAGCAGGGTGTGGTATTCCTCGAGTTCAAGGCCCGCACCGACGACGGTGTTGCCGACCAGCCGATCATCGTCGAAGCTGCCGAGACATACAATATGTCGCCGACGTGGGATATGCTCGGTTCGGGAACCGTCACCGTTACACCTGAGTGGCAGACCTACACAGTGTCGTTCTACGGTGCCGGCAACTACACCTTATTTAATATAGTGCGCCAGCAGATGAGTCAGGACGACGAGGTTCACCGCGTGTACATCGACGACGTGAGGGTTTACACCATCAAACCGCATATCAAGATGCCGACGGCAATGCCCTACACCGACTACAAAGGCTCGAGTTTCGTGGCTCACTGGACAAAGGTGGACGGCGCTACGGGCTACAAGCTGAACGTATACTCGAAGGAGATGTCCGACGACGGCACCCAGACGACAAAGGACTACCTGAAGCAGGACATGGATGTCAGCGACACCTTAGCCACCGTCAGCGGTACTACATCGGGGCAGACATACTACTACACCGTGCGCGCCGTCAACGCCGAGGGTCAGGAGTCGTTTGAGAGTCCGGAATATGAGGTCTTCGACCTTGAGGCTCCGGTATTGGAGAAGTCGGCAATCGAGGACACGACATACGTTGCCAAGTGGAGCGACGTGCCTACCGCCGAACGCTATAACTACTGGGCTTACTTCACCCGCACGGCCGACAGCGACGGCGAGTTCACACTGACCAACGAGTCGCTCGACGGTCTACAGATGAAGGATGGATCAGAGGTGACATGGTCGTTCGACGATCCTACCTACTACTCTTACGACGATTATTTCATCACACCTTCGTCGCAGGCCGGATGGGACGCAAAGAACGGTATTCCGTATCCGGGATGCGTGTGCGTCGACGGATGGCAGTATATCTTCAACCACAAAGACGCAGGTCTCGTATCGCCCGACCTCGACCTCTCGAAAGATGGCGGAAAGGTGAAAGTGAAGGTACAGCTGCGCGGCGACAAGGGCGACGTATGGTATAACGACGGAACGAAGGAGACACGCTACACACGTTGTGCCGTGGCACTCTTCAACTGGGACGACAATATCGGCGACTACCGTCAGGCTGAGTTGCAGTACACCGACAGCATCTCGCCGGAGGCTTTCGGCGACTACACCATCAACCTCACAAAGGGTTCGGCACGCTCGAAGATCGGCATCTACGCTGTATGGGCACCAGCTCATCTGTATATGAAGAACCTCGTTGTCAGTCAGAACTACAAAGCCGGTGAGACATTCGTCGACCCATTCGTCTACGGACGCTGGCTCGAGACTACCGACGACAGCATCACCGTACCGGCAAAGGCTTACGGCTGCCCGATAACCCACAAGGTTAGCGCAGTGAAGACGAATCCAAGCACATACCAGATCAAGGAGAGCAGATTCTCTGACACCGAGGAGGTGGGCATCGTCAGCGGCATCGAGAGTGTCGGTCTGAGCCGGGCATCCGTACTCGTGGAGAACGGTAAGCTGAAGGTCAACGGCAGCGGACCGGTGAGCGTTTACACCATCGACGGAAAGATGGTCTACAACGGACGCACCGTCGACGGCACCATGGCCCTCCCGCTGAAGAGCGGTACATACATCGTGAAGACTAAGGACAACAGCGTGAAAGTGGTATTTTAGACTCTATAGCACTGTCGGCCGGACAACACGCTGCCGTCCGGCAGTGCTCATCATAACATCAGGAGGCTTTGCGCCACAAGGACAGAATCCAATCGGACGGCAAGCAAGAAACAACAATCCAACAACCACGAACATTTATGAGAAACTATTTACACCTTATTATATATAGCTTAGGATTTTTCATAATCAGTCAGACGGCTATGGCTCAGGTGCACCGCAACCAGCTGCCGCCGGAAACGAAAAAAGACGCCCCCGCCGGAAAAACCGTGCTGAAGAGCGTCAATCTCAACGAGGACAAAGGAGTGCTGATGTATGGAGCCACAGGGCAGGACGCCTATGGACCGCTCCACTATGTCTCGTTCTACAGCAAGAATGCTGACAAGATTCACTGGATAGCCGATGTCGACTCTGCCGACGACGGTGCACACATCAACCGGCTGCGCTGCGGAGCTTTCTGCGGCGACAAGTATTATGGCTACAAGGTGAAGATGTACACCTATATCGTCCGACCGTTGGCCTTCGTCACCATCGACTTCAAGACGGGAAAGGTGACGACGATAACCGATGACTCCGGTTCGACCGACGATTTCCTCATCTACGACATGACCTACGACTACAGTCGTCATACATGCTGGGCTCTGGCATCGAATCCCGACGACAACAACCTGTCGGATGTCTACAAGGTGAACCTCACCGACGGATCATCGGAGAAGGTGGCATCGCTCGACTTCTATGCCTGGTGTATGGCCGCCGACTACGACGGCAACGTGTATGTCATCAAGAGCAATAGCGACAACACCGGGTCGTATCTCACACAACTCGACCCCAACGACTCTTTCAGCGAGGTTGAGAGCAAGGAACTGAAACTCGACGGACAGCCGGTATCATCAAACTATGTACACACCATGGAGTTCGACCATAACTCCAATACCCTCTACTGGCTCGGCACAAGCAACGACGCCTACCAGCGCGTCTACGCCATCAACCCCGTGACGGGCTCGATAACGAAGGAGAGCACGCTGCCCAACGATATCGTCGTGGGACTGTACATTCCTTTCGAGGGTGCCGACAGCCGTGACGCGGCAGGAAAGGTGACCGACCTGAAGGCCGTGGCTCCCGACGATGACGAGCAGACGGTGAGCCTGTCATGGACGAACCCGAGCGTGAACTGGCGCGGCGACAGTCTCGAAGAGTTCAAGGAGGTGGCCGTCAGCCGCGACCGCCGCGACAATGTCGTGAAGACGATAGAGAGCAAGGCGGGAGAGAAATGCACTTGGACCGACAACAATCCAGAGAAAGGCGTTGTCACCTATTATCTCACTCCTTACCGCCAGAGCGGTGAGAAGGGTCTCGTCGACAGCGTGAAAGTGTTCGTAGGCAGCGACGTTCCGGGTAATGTCGGCAACCTCACGGCATCAGTGCAGGACAAGAATGTTGCTCTGTCGTGGGACGAGCCGACGGCCAGTCACACGGGAAAGGGCTACGACAAGGCCTCGCTGAAATACGACATCATCCGTAATCCGGGCAATGAGACAATAAAATCCGACCTCACCGGCAACAGCTACGTTGACGACAACCTCGGTTTCTTCGACAAATACAGCTACACCGTGGTGGCAAAGAACAAAGCCGGTGTCGGCGACAGCACAACATCGGCACAGTTCCTCGCCGGAAAGGGCTATGAGCCAACATTCTTTGAGGATTTCGACAATGCTGCCAAAGCTGCAAAATGGCAGACCATCGACAACAATTACGACGGAAAGACATTCGCTTATTCTGGCGGTGGATACGAGTATTTCAAGGACTTCCGCGTTTACCTCTCCTACTATGACGATCTCGACGATTACCTTGTCAGTCCACCGGTGCATCTTCTCGGTGGTCATGCATACCGTGTCTCGGCACTCACGAAGCTCGGCAGCGACAAGGAGACTCACAAGTTTGCCTTCACCATGGGCACCGCTGCCACTGCTGACGCCCAGAAGACGGTGATAGCTACCCACGACGACATCATCCCGACTCAGAACGACGATCTCCAGGAGTTCGCCGATGTATTCACACCGGCTGCTGACGGCGACTATTATCTTTCAGTCCATTGTATGAGTCCCAAGACTCAGTACGGCTCTTATTTCGCCGTGCGCAACTTCAAGGTTGAGAAAGTCTACGACAACGACCTGACTGTGACGGCCATCACACCGCCGTCTGAGATTGTCAGCGGTAAGGAAGCTGCTGTCACCGTGAAGGTTATGAACGCCGGATCGAAGGTGCAGAACAAGTATAAAGTGACTGTTGCCGATGCCGACGGCGATGTCCTCAGCTCGAAGGATGTCGACGAGACAATAGAGTCGCAGGCATACAAGGATGTCGAGGTCCCGGTAGTCATCGACAAGGTCGGCACCGTGCGCCTCTACGCTAAGGTCACCCTCGACGGCGATGAGGACAGCAGCAACGACATCAGCGATACAGTGACGGTAAAGGTTAAGGAGACCGGTCTCGACTACAATGTGACATGCAAGAACAACGACCTCAGCCAGTCGACGACGGAGCCGATGACGTTCTTCAAGACCTGCTCGACGATACAGACGGTATACACCTCTGCTGAACTCGGACAGGACGACGGAGTGATCAACGGAATGGCTTTCCAGTATACTCCTAACGACCTCTATGCCGAGACGGAGCCGGTCAACGTGAAGATCTACATGGGTACAACCGACAGCGAGGACCTCTATACCACCTCCGACGGATGGGTCAACGCCGACAACCTCACACTTGTCTACGACGGACAGCAGACCGTGAAGACCGGAGGCACACAGCTCATGGACTTCATCTTCACCACACCGTTCAACTACGACCACACGAAGAATCTGCTCGTGCAGGTATGGAAGGAAGGCACAACGACCGAGATGTTCCCGGCTCTCTTCGACATCTATGGCGGCGAGAACTGGCAGAAGCTCAGAATGCTGAGATACAACGGTGCTGATCCGTTCGACTATACTCAGAGCTCTTACCCCGTCAACGGAAAGCCGGTGGCATTGTTCTCCATCAACTTCGCCAACGGCATCGCAAAGGTGGCAACAGGAAAAGACCGAAAGTTCGTCGTTGTTCCTGGAGGACTCGTTCTCAACGAGAAGATGCAGACCGTCGAAGTATACGATGCAAGCGGTCGCAAGGTGGCTGCGATGAGCAACGTCAGCGGAATGGTTGGCATCAACGTGAACCGCGGACTCTACCTCGTAAGAATGAAGAATGAAAATGGTGCTGTCTCAACAGCTAAAATAGTTCTTGGTAAATGAACAAAACTCTTTTAAACATTATCTCGCTCTGTGCGGCGGCAGTCCTCTCAACGGCTGGACTGTCGGCACAGACGCAGGATGTGAGACTCGGATTCTGCAACGGCGACAAGCTCGGGGCGTCGATACGTGCTCAGGGCACTGAGACCGACGACAACGAGCTTGGCGCGGCAATATACATCTCGAAAGACATCCTGAAGAAATATGTCGGCGACACCATCTATCAGGTGAGCTATGCCAATACCGACAAGGTGGGTTCGTCGATGACCGTATTCATCAAAAACGACCTCTACAGCAAGCAGGGCATCGTTCAGACGGTGAGGGACCATCACGCAGGATGGAACAATATCACACTGAAAAAGCCGTATGTCATAACCGGTGAGGAGGGAATCTATGTCGGCTACGTGGCTTATCCTAACCATATCGAGGCCGACAACAGTGAGATTCTCACCATGGAGTTCAACTCCGGAGGCACACCCGATGTCGACTGGTATGGGATGAACGGACAGTGGTGGAAGACGAAAGTCGACCTCATTAACTACGATTTCTGCATCCGTGCCTATGCCAAGGGCAATAACAAGCCGCCGCACGACCTCGGTCTCGACCGCATCGACAATTATAATATGGTGAGGCAGAACACGCCGACGACGATGAGCGTGCAGATAACGAACTACGGTCTCGACACCGTCGACGGCTTCACTATTGAGGCTCGGAAAGACGGACAGACCTTCGCAACAAAACAAGTCTCCGGTGTGGCTTTGGCCCACAACGAGATGAAGAAGGTCGACATCGACGGATTCACTTTCCCCCTCGAAGGTAACAACGACTTCACGGTGAATATCACCGGCATCAACGGAGGTGCCGACGCCGACACGTCCGACAATGTGCGCAGCTCCTATGCATACGTCGTGCCGGAGAATGCTGAGGCGCAGGAACGGAAGATTCTTCTTGAGGAGTTCACGACAACAAAGAACGGTGAGTCGCTCTTAGCCGACAGCGTCTACAACATTGCCGTCAGCGACCGCGACGACGTTATCTGGGTGAAATACCACATGGAGAAGAAAGTGCCGGGAGTATCATCTTATTCGTGGTTCTTCGACAACGATGGCACTTTCACTCCGGCAATGATGATTGACCGGGAGGAGTTTACCGACATGGAGAACCGTGGTCCGGCATACTTCGTAAAGTACAACGAACTGCTCACCTATCTGCTCGACCAGTGCTCCGGCATCCCGACTTTCGCCACGGTCGATGTCAGTGCCACTCTCAACGACGCGCACACCGTGGCAAACATCAAGGCGAAGGTGGAGAGTCAGGTTAAGGAGATGCCACATCAGAAGTCGCTGCGTATGACGTTGCTCGCCGTCGAGGACTCCGTGGAACTAACCCCCGGACTCGACAAGGAGAATGGCATCGTGCGGAAGTTCATCAACGGAGCGTGGGGCGACCAAGTCGATGTCAGCAACCATGCCGACTCGATAACGGCCAACCTCGACATTGATCCGTCATGGAATGTCAACAACATGCGCATCGTTGCCTTCTTGAGCAACTACGACAGCAGTCAACCGCTCAATTGTTCGGTGTTCAACTCAGCACAGTGCCAGCTTGGCATCACCGACGGCATCTATCAGACGACCGTCCAAAAGCTGCGCCCGACAGTGTTCTGCGACGGCAAGGCATTCTCCACTGCCAACGGATTCAAGGTCGTAGCCGTATACAATCAGGCCGGCCAAGAGGTGGACAACCAAGGTTTGCAGCGGGGGCTCTATCTCGTGAAAGTCACCGACGGTGTGAGAACGACAACCGTCAAGTACGTCGTCAGATAGACAGTATTAATCCTCTTATAAGACAACAGAAATAGAATTAACAACCAATCAACGTAACTAAACACTGTGGAATATGAAGAAGAAATTACTTATCGCCCTTGGCATAGCGGCCCTGTTGCCGCTGTCAACACATGCCCAGGAGGTGATGGTGGTCTACGGCCATAGCGGACAGCATCTGTTGGAGAGCGACGTAGAGAGCATCTCATCGCTGACACCCTCCGACGATGTGCTCAACGTGAAGTCACGGCTCGGCAAGGTGTCGGCCATCAGTCTCTCCGACATCCGGAGCATCAAATTCATCCCGGCCACAACAGCCATCGGGATGTTGCGGTCGGCCGACGGAAAGCTGTCGTTCGCGAACAACGGTGACCAGATAACCGTCAGCGGATGGAATGGCAGGGAAGGGCGTTTCGCGGTTTACTCCGCCGACGGCTCGCTCGTCATAAGTGGCAGCCGCTGGACAGGAACACCTATAAGCACCACGCAGCTGACACCGGGACTGTATATTCTTAAAGTCAACAACCAATCATTCAAATTCATAAAATGAAAGTCATGAAAACCATCACTACCCTACTCCTCGCTCTTGTCTCCGTGGCAGGAGCCAGTGCCCAGAATATCGACCGACTGATAGTACAGCCGAAGTCGGGCAACCCACAGGGCTACGCAATAGATAATGTCGACAGCATATACTTCGATCATGTCGGTGACGATGTCGCTGCCACAGTGACTGTCAATAAGGTAAGCACATCATCAACGGGCGACACCCTCTGGGTGGCCGTCACCCCCACTGCCGACTGTGCCTCCTACCGCATAACCTGCATGCCTACAGTAAGGGCTAACGCCATCACATCGTCGGCAGCCCTCGATGCTTATCTCAACAATATCAATGCAGCACGCTATTATCAGGGATTCACCAATGCACAGATGACCGGTTTCGACCAGCCCTTTGAGGCTGAATCACAGTATTCGCTCGTCACGCTGGCCTACGACAAGTACAACACAGCGTGCAAGATTTTCAAGACCGACTTCACCACTCCTGCGGCAGCACTCATTGGCAGTCCTACCGTGGCATGCCAGACCACCGATTCGACAACGACGACACTGTCGATGAAGTTCACGCCTAACGCCGACTGTAAGGGTTACGCCATCTGCCTTTTCGAGGCCGGACAGGCTCAGCAGCAGTTCGACCAGTGGGCACCGATGTTCGGTTTCGTCAATATGGGTGATATGATCAAGCAGTTCAGCGGAACAACATATACCACTGAATACACCAACACTTGGACCCAGCTCGCACCGGGTACGGAATACGAGGTGTACGTCCTGCCTATGGATGCCAACGGCAACTATGCGCCAATGGTCATCGCCCACGCCTCGACAGCCAAGCAGGGAGGCACCGGCACAGCCATGGTGACTATCACCATCGGCAACTATGTCACAACCGAATACGGCAACTACCAGGAGGTCACCTACACTCCTAACGACCAGACATCGTTGCACCGCGACATGCTCATCACCGCCGAGGCTTACGCACAGTGGGGCGAGCAGGGTGTCATCGATTATCTGAAGGCCGACAACAGCATGGATCCTTACTGGAATCAGTATGGTGTCGACAACGCAACATGGAATGCCGATCCCAACACGCAGTATGTGGCATGTTCCATCGCCCGCAACATCAACGACGAATGGGGTCCGCTCGCCAAGGTTGAATTCACCACTACATCGGGCAGCTCAACATCGGCAAAGGCTCCGCGCATAGCTACGAGAAAGGGGCAGACTACAATGACATTCAACGGAAAGGCTCCAACGATGAACACCCGCTGGGCACACCGCGGTCTGACCATCACCGAAAGCGCAAAATAAATCATAATCATACCGCGGGGATTGCCGGCATCGGCTTTCCCCGCTTTTATTTTATCAACACAGAACAAAAACAATGAGAAGAAAAACATCAATCATGTTCTTGTCAGCAGCCGTAATCCTTGGCACCGCACAGATGCATGCCCAGGAGGGAAATACAGCTCGGCAAGGTAAGGCTCTGCCCTACGCTACGGCTGCGGCCGACCTCCCGGCGGTATGCCAGAATCCTCTGCTGAAGTCGGGAACCGTAAAGTTCGCTCCGGCATCAGCACCCACCATGCTCTTCGACCAAGCCGACGGACAAGCGAAGGTGTGGGGATTCCTGCAGTTCGACTACCGCTACCGCACTAACGCCGTTGTCGATTTCACCACCGACAACCCCGATGCCTACTCCATGCTCAACGACTACCGCCAGGAACTCGGTGTGTCGAAGGTCATCACGGCAGCAACCTTCGCCGGCAACACGCTCTACGGCTATGCCTGCACCTATTACGGTCCGGGAGCCCTCGTACCTTATGCCGTCGGCACCATCGACCCACTCACCGGTGCCTTCAGTCCGATAAGATCGGTGAATGTAGCCTCCGGTCTGCTCATCAACGATATGACCTACGACCCGGTGACGAGAAAAATCTATGGCGTACAGTTCAATGAGAATACCGAGTCGCCCGCCGACAGCTATTCCAATCTGTACCGCATAGACCCTGGAACGGGCGAGACCGACAGCATCGGACAGGTCGGCTATCTGCTCTACACCATCGCCTCCGATGTCGACGGCAACCTCTATGGCATTGCACGCGACATGAATGTGGAGAGTACCGACAACAACAACTCCTTCCTCGTGAAGATTCCCGCCGACACCATCGCAGCAGGCCGGACAACGGCAACACCCGTAGCTGCGAACACCAAACTCGGGGTGAACGTCTACTACCAGCAGAGCATGGAGTTCGACCGCACGAACCATCGCTTATGGTGGCTGTCGCAGAGCAGCAGCGGCAATCCTTATCTCGCCGAGGTCGACTGCAAGACAGGAAAGCTGAAGTCGAAATATCTCTTCAACTCGCAGGCACAGATTACGTCACTTGCCATCCCCTACCAGCAGGTAGAGGCCACGGCACCGTCATATCCGCGGTCGTTCACGGCCACCGCGGCTCCCAAGGGCGGCAACGAGGCTACCCTCGCATGGGTCAACCCTTCGACCGACTATATGGGCGATGCCCTCACCGAGCTCTCGGGAGTACGCGTCTACCGCGACGGCAACCTCATCCACACCGCTGACGGAACGGTGGCAGAGACTGCTCAGACCTACACCGACAACACTATCAGCGAACCCGGCTACTACACCTACCGCGTACAGGGCTACAACACTGCCGGTGACGGTGTATACAAGGAAGCCCGCATCTTCGTGGGCAAGGACAAACCGGGAAAGGTGCGCAACATTGCGTTAGCCACTAATGGCAACACAGCCACACTGTCGTGGAACAGTCCGGAGAAGGGCCTGAACGACGGATGGTACGACAAGGCATCGCTGCGCTATAAGGTCGTCCGTCAGCCCGACGGAAAAGTAGTCAGCGAGGCTACTGCCGACAGCACCGTAACCGATAATGTGTCGAAGTATGCAGGATATTATTATCAGGTCATACCGTCCAACGCACAGGGCACCGGCGACACCGTCAGCTCGAAGGTCGAGCAGTTCGGTCCTTCGGTGGAGATCCCGTACACCGACTCGCTGAACACGAAGCCGGCATTCAACGAATGGAAGACCATCGACGTCAACAACGACGGCACGACATGGTTCTTCGATGAGAGCAACAAGGTAACAAACTATTACTACTCCCTCAGCGCGGCCAACGACTTCCTCGTTTCACCGCCGATGACCTTCGACGGCAACAAGCAGTATCAAGTGCGCTACACCTACTACTCGTCCAACTGGGTGACCGCCGACGACCATACGCCGATAATGGAGAAGATGAAAGTCTACTATGGCCAGCAAGCTACGGCAGCCGGTCTGAACACAATGATCGACGACCTCGGAGAGTTCCACACAGCCAGCGGCAACTACCTCTATGGCAAGAGCACCTTCAAGCCGAAAAGCGGCGACGGATACGTCGGATTCCTCGCCTGCTCCGATGCCGACTGCGGCGTGATATATCTTAAAGATGTAAACATCCGTGAATACAGTGCCACCGACGTCAGTCTGAAGAACGTCCAGGGCAGTGCCACAGCAAATGTCAACACGCCCTACTCCTTCGGTGTCGACGTCACCAACGAGGGCAACAAGGCCGTCAGCGGATTCGCCATCGAAATTATTGATGCTCAGAGCGGTGACGTGGTGGCTCAGAAAGTCGTTGACGAGCCCCTCGGTGTCGACGAGACAAAGAACTACTCCGTAGAATGGACACCGGATGCAACCGGAAAGCGAGCATTCAAGGCACGGGTCGTCCTCGACGGCGATACCTATCCTCTCGACAATGAGAACAGTCAGGAGGTGTATGTCACCATCAGCAGCGCAGCCGCCCAGACCTGGCTCACCGTCAACAAGGATAATTCAGCCGATGGCATGGGCGGATGGTATATACCGTTCAACTTCGGATCAGCATTCACGCAGATCGATGTCATCTATCTCGCCAAGGAGATGCAACTGAAGAATATCACGCTCACAGGACTCCAGTTCGTCTACGACACACCGGCAGCAACACCAGCCAGCGAGGCCAATGTGGAGGTAAACATCGGATCTACGACGCAGGACTATATTATCTGCGACCCCAACGATAGCTATAACGTCCATTTCGTCGATGCCGACTTCACAAAAGTGTACACCGGGACAGTGGCTATCGACGGTGGAGAAGTTAAAAACTGCCCACTCGTCATCAACTTCACAACACCGTACAACTACAGCGACGGCAACATCGTCGTAAGGTATCAGACGAATGTCGAGGCCGACCATATCCTCTCAGGCGATAATGAGCCGTGGTGGCACTACTGCAATAATTACGACGACGGTGACCCACAGCGCTATCGCACAGCCATTTATAGAGGTAAGACAAGCGACATCAACCCCGACCGCGTGGGATGGAACTACTGGACGCCATTCACAATGTTCGCTTACACCACTGCCAACGGCATGAACGGTGTCGTAGAACCGGGACAGAATGGTTTAGACATCCACCAGGATGGCACATCACTCGTTGCCAACAAGACCCTCGACTCGGCAGAGCTCATCGCTGCATCGGGTGCTATCGTCAGCCGTACCGCTTCGAACCACCGCATCAACGTCGCAGGACTCCACGGCGCTTACCTGCTCCGCTATACTGTCGGCGGTAAGACATCAGTGGTGAAGATCGTAATCAAATAAACAACGCTCCCCGGCATTCAATTCTGCATGCCGGTGGATACACACTCTAATGGAGGTGAGCGCAAACCCGCGTTCACCTCTATTTTTTATTTATAAATGTCCAGAAAAGATTCTATAGCTCCTATAGATTCTATAGTTTCTATAGTTTCTATAGCTTCTATAGTTTCTATGGCTTCTATAGTTCCTATAGCTTCTATAGTTTCTATAATTTCTATAGCTTCTATAGTTTCTATAGCTCCTAATGTTTCCTATAGCTTCCTATAAAAGCCTATCGCTCCCTATCCTATAAACACCAAAAAGAAGCCCCGAGTGCATTGCTGCTCTCAGGACTTCCTGGAAAAAAGGCGGCTTCCTACTCTCCCGCATTGCATTGCAGTACCATCGGCGTAAGTGGGCTTAACTTCTCTGTTCGGAATGGGAAGAGGTGGGACCCCACCACAATAACCACCTGATAAT
>Ga0256406_1005715_pt1 | contig 13068 bp, 17 predicted proteins | sample RumenRJG_03DNA_FD_185986 | JGI IMG/M metagenome (GOLD analysis project Ga0256406, IMG submission 185986) | Bovine rumen microbial communities from Lethbridge, Alberta, Canada - RJG_03 | ecosystem: Host-associated > Mammals > Digestive system > Stomach > Rumen | place: Canada: Alberta | collected...
GTGAAGAGACCGATGCCTCTGGTATCCTTGAGATATTCGAGGCGGCTGGTCATCTCTTTGAAGTCGTGGCTTATAAAGCAGTCCTTCTCTTTGATCTGCTGCTTGTCAAACGGATTAAATGCGAGACAGTAATAATCGTTATACATCGCTGTCTCCTTTCAGTTTTGAGTAATCTATGGCAGGCAGGTTATTTCGTTTTGTATGGCAGTTGGCATTCTTGTCAGTCTTTCTGATCGGGAAATGCTCTCCGTCATACAGGATGAAGGCATGATCCAGATCATCAGGAAGGTATCGTATCTCTACTTTTTGAGAGATGAACTGCATCGGGACATCAAACGAGACTTTGTCTATTGATACTGTCGAATCTTTTCTGACGCGCCTTTCTACACGGTTCAGAAAGGATTCCTCAAGCCATTCCATGGATTCAGGCTTTCTGATATTTCCCTGGTCTTCTCATAACGGTCGAGAGGAGTGCAGCCTATCCCGGAATGCATCGTGGTATTGTAGGCCCTGATGTATTCGGTAAGATTCCTTGCACCCTTCAGGTCATCCTTTTTGATGAACCTTTGGACAGCTGAGACATTTACAGTGGCCGGGATAAAGCCGCCATAGATAAGCTGGTTGTAGATCTGGGTTGCATTGAGCCTCGGGAACTCTTTCTTCAGACGATAGATCTCCTCAATGGCTGCATCATTCAGGGCTCTGGTTGAGCCCTTGTCATCCCGGCTCCGGGGTGTAATGCCGTCAATGCCAAAGCGACTGTAAAGTGAGACCCATTTTTCAACTGTCCTGTAGCTGATCTTCTTTACAGAACCATCCGGGAAAGTAAGCGGATCCTTTGTTATCCGTTTATAGTAGGCAGTCCTTGAGCTGTCGGTATAGAGATTGTGTATTACAGATGCTATCAGGGCAAACCTGAACTGAGCCATCTCTGCTGCATCTGCCATCTGTTTGTTGTTATCGATCATAGTGATCACCTCCGTCCTAGATAATAAATATAAGCGGCGCCGGTTTGAATTCCCATGTCGTGTGGTCTGGGTCAGGTGAAATGAAATCCGGGCGGCCTCAGCTGGCAATTCGCCGGATTCTTATGTGACTGCATGAATGAGATGAAGGTGAGTTCCAGGAATCTGATGCTTAAATCGCAGAAGTGATCGAAGCCGAGGATGATGTGGAAAAGTTCCTTGATGAGATGCGCAAGTCTCTGATGGAGCAGCTGGATGATGATACGACGATAAATCTGAGCTGACGATGAATAAAGAAGTATGGAAGCTTTCCGATGAGAAATATGAATTTATCAAAGGGGAGGTCGTGCATATATTTGAGATGTATGAGATCAGATGCATACCTGTATCAGGCTTTGAGATTGCCATAAAGATGGGGATAACTCTGATCCCTTATTCAGGATTATCCAGGAAAAAATTAAAAGCGGCACGGACGATAAGTGAAGACGGTTTCTTTTGTGAGAATGGTGGTAAGGAGATCATTTATTATAATGATATGGACTATAAATATGACAGGCAGAACTTTACGATTCTGCATGAAATAGGTCATTACGGGATAGAATATCACATCGTGAAGACCTATCCGAACGGAGTGAGAGTTGGAAATGTTCCAAATCACAGAAATCCCCGGAAACGGAAAGGAACAGGCCAGGCATGGTTTCCAAGAAATTGGACAAGCAGAGATATACGGCACGCAGGAGAGCATGTTGCCAATTTGCGAGGGAATCGACACAGTAAGAATGGAGAAGCCGTATACGGAATCTGGAAAGGAGTCCGTGTCGGTGTTATCAGGACAAATGGCAAGATTGCTACCATTTTTCCAGATTCAAAACAACCATACAGGAAAGGGAAAAAATAATGGATATAAAGAAATTTAGAGAAGTAATCGCCAGGAGAGAGTATGCAGAGAAAATAAGTCAGGGTGAGTGGTATGATGAGATTGCCAGGTGTAATAAACTGGAAACGGATATCCTTTCAGAAGATATTCCTTCTACCATTGATTTTCTCAGAAATGACTGTACCCCAGATGAATATTCATGGATTAGTGAGGTTATAGATGACATCGCGGAGAAAACTAACAGTCGTGAGCTGGTTGACTGCTATAAAAATCTTATGAGCAAATTCCCGGAAGAATGTGAAAAGTATAATATAGCAGGAAGTATTAAATTTGCAGATGAAATTCTTGATTGGAGGGAGAAGCATGGCACGAACTGAAAATCTTGTTGATTAGGGTTTCAGAGTGTCGCTAGTAGAGACTGCGTTCTTTGATGGGGATCTCGAAATTCCTCATATTGATGGCCCGGAGAAAATTATAATTCCATCAGGAATTGTCCCTTTTTCCAAAAGAAATAGAGGCGCTTCATCAGATTTTGTGTGTTTTTATGAAAATGATATCAATTTTGACCTCGATGACGGCGTGAAGCACAACTACGCCCTGTTCCAGGGAGTCGAGGTGTCATCAGAAGGCAAGAAGCCAAAGAAGATAGACCTGCCAGCAAAGATATGATCTGCTGTAAAATAAGTTGCAATATTATGCTGCAAATTTTATAATAAATAAAACAGCAAGTGATGAACGGAGGTACATTATGCCAAATATAAAACCTGTATCAGATCTAAGAAATTACACATCTGTCATCAATGAGGTGACATATGGAAACAGGGTTTACCTGACAAAGAATGGTCATGGACAGTTTGCGATAATAGATATGAAGGAACTTGATGATCTTGATAAGCAGAAGGCTCTAAACCATTTCCTGTCAGAAATGAACAAGGCAGAGAAATCCATCAGAACAGATGGAACAATATCTGCTGCGGATCTACGCAAAGAGTTGGGGGTAGATGATTGAAAATCGTAGAGTATTCGGAAGTTTCCAGACAGAAAATCACTGATCTAAGACAGTATTTGACCGAAGAATTTGGGGATAAGACCTCAAAGAAGATCGTTCGTAAACTCCTTGATACAATAGATAATCTTTCTCTGAACGAAAAGATGGGTGTTTCAGTGGCTGATGCGCTGGGGATAGACAGTGATTACAGGTATCTGGTTGCTGTACATAATTATGTGTTTTACAGAATAGAAGAGAGCAGTATAGTTATCGTTAATATTTTTAATGATAGAGAAGATTTTATGCATCAGCTGTTTGGAATAAAGACCATTTCTGATGATACTATTGATTATTGGGGAGAATAATACAAAGTTCAGTCAGACAGATAGTCTTCTGGTATGATGAAGACGGCGGATATATGGAATCTGGAGATGTTGGTAGAGACCGGCATCTTTTTTTATATGGCCTGTTCTGTTAAAATAGACTCATTGAAAAGTTTATGAAATGAGGCATGTGATATGACTATACAGGAACGAGCAGATAAAGCAGCAGAACTGAAAGCTACGGGACAGTGCAACTGCACCCAGTCGGTACTGAAGGTTTTTGAAGATGTGCTGCCGGTTGATGATGAGACACTTATGAAGATGTCAGCAGGATTTGCTGCAGGTATGGGTGGAATGCAGTCTACCTGTGGAGCTCTGATCGGAGCGGTGATGGTAGCAGGAATTTTATCTGATGGCAATGCTACAGCAGGTCATTCGAGAAAAATGGTTGCTGATTTTGAAAAGAACTGTGGGGCGACGGTATGTAAGGATCTGAAAGGACTTGATACAGGAAAGCCTCTTTGTGAATGCCCGGAATGTGTCAGAAACGCAGTAATGGCACTGGGCAGAGAGATGGGATTGTAACATTGGAATCGGAGCAGTGGAAGAAAGCACAGGTGACTGACCACGGAGCATATCAGAGGCGTTGTTGAACGAATTACATATCAGAACGAAGAGAACGGTTACTCCGTGATCAAATGCCGGGTGAAGAACTATTCTGATCTGGTGACAGTGGTTGGGAGCATGCCAGAGGTACATGTGGGATCTGTCCTGTATATGGGCGGCAACTGGAAGGTTGATCCGAAGTATGGCAGGCAGTTCTCAATGGAGACTTTTGAGGAGACACTTCCTGCAACGGTTTATGGCATAGAGAAATACCTGGGATCTGGTCTTGTAAAAGGTATCGGACCGAAGTTTGCCGGGAAAATTGTAAAGCAGTTCGGTAAGGACACTCTTGACGTGATCGAAGAAGATCCCGATAAGCTGCTTGAGATACCCGGGATTGGAAAAACCCGTGTAGAGCGCATCAGGAAAAGCTGGGTGGAACAGAAGGAGATCAAGAACATCATGCTGTTCCTTCAGGGACATGATGTGTCCACTTCCCATGCGACCAGGATATACAAGACTTACGGCAATGACAGCATCAAAGTGGTGCAGGAGAATCCATACAGACTGGCTGATGATATCTGGGGAATCGGGTTTAAGACAGCTGATACCATTGCTGAAAAAATGGGATTTGGCCATGAGAAGTACGAGAGACTACGCAGCGGCATACTTTATACGCTAAATCGACTTTCAGAGGAAGGACACTGTTACGCAACAAGGGAAATGCTTCTGAAATCAGGCTCAGAGATGCTTTCGGTAGATGAATCACTTATCTCGATGACGCTTGATGAGATGATCCATGCGAATGATGTCATCACTGACGATATACCGCAGGAGCCAGGCTCTACAGAACCACAGGAGAAGGCGATCTATCTGCCGCCGTTCTACTACTCAGAGATAGGTACTGTGAAGCGTCTTAAGGCTATCCTTACCAATACAGATGGTATTCATATCAGCACAAAAGGTCTGCCTGATAAGATAGGTCAGAAGACCGGAATGCAGTATGATGATGTGCAGATGAAGGCAATTCTGTCTGCAGTACAGAGTAAAATCCTGATCCTCACTGGTGGACCGGGGACCGGAAAGACTACCACAACGCTTGGCATAATCACGGCATTCCGCACAGCAGGAGCAAAAATCCTTCTTGCTGCGCCTACAGGAAGAGCTGCAAAGAGACTGTCCGAAGCAACAGGAATGGAAGCAAAGACCATTCACAGACTGCTTGAAGTCAAGCCTCCGGAAGGTTATCAGAAGAATGAAGAAAATCCACTTGAGGGAGATGTGCTGATCGTAGATGAATGCTCGATGATCGACATAATGCTCATGTACAATCTGCTGAAAGCTATCCCTGACAGGATGACCCTTATTCTTGTGGGAGATGTGGATCAGCTGCCGTCTGTAGGAGCCGGGAATGTGCTGCGGGATATAATTGATTCCGGCAGATTCCCGGTTGCACGTCTGACGCGTATTTTCAGACAGGCACAGCAGAGCCGTATCATCATGAACGCCCACCGCATCAATGAAGGAAAGACGCCTGATATCAGTAATGGTAAGAATACAGACTTTTTCTTTATGGATATGGACAAACAGGCTGAGAAAGACGGTATTACCGATGCAGATTCATCGGTGCTTGGAGATATAGCGGCAAAGACCATTGTGAGGCTGGTAAAGACGAATCTGGCGACCTATTACCATACGGAGCCTAAGGATATACAGGTGCTTACTCCTATGCAAAGAGGTGTGGTTGGAGCTGCTAATCTGAATCTGCTGCTTCAGAATGAGATAAATCCTGATGGCATAGGGCTTAGGCGTGGTGGTGTGCAGTACCGCAATGGCGATAAGGTCATGCAGATTCGCAACAACTATGACAAGGAAGTCTTCAATGGTGACATCGGGACGATAAGCTATGTAGATCTGGATGAACGTACTCTCACAGTTGATTTTGATGGAAAAAATGTGCCGTATGATATCTCAGAACTTGATGAGCTTGTACTTGCCTATGCAACGACAATCCACAAGTCACAGGGGTCGGAGTACCCGATTGTCGTGATGCCTGTACTTATGAATCACTATGTGATGCTGCAGAGAAATCTCATCTATACCGGTATCACCAGGGCTAAGAAGATTCTGGTGATTGTCGGGACGAAGAAGGCTCTGTCATATTCCATCAGGAATGTAACGGTCACAAAGCGTAACACTATGCTGAAAGAACGCCTGCAGAGCGCTCTGCCTGAGAGTGCAAGCCGTATGGCTCCGTACAATAAGGCTGTATCGACTACGAAAGCGGCTGAAGATCTTTTTACACGTTTGTCGAGATCCGCATTCAGAAGCAGATTTCATCTGTCAGAGAAGTATAACGAGCTGATCTGGAATGGTCTGGAAAGTGAGGATGATGACAATGATTAAATGCCTGATAGTCGGAGCTGGTGGTGCAATAGGAGCAATTGGCAGATATCTTATAGGACTACTTCCTATGAATCCGGAGAACGGATTTCCTGTGAAGACTTTTCTTATAAATGTGACAGGCTGCTTTATCATAGGGATTATAGCTGCCCTGGCAGATAAGAATGCAGTAAATCCGAACCTGGTTCTGCTGATCAAGGTGGGAATCTGCGGCGGATTCACTACTTTTTCTTCATTTGCGCTTGAGACAGAAGGGCTGATAGCAAAAGGCTCTACAGGAGTTGCATTGATGTATGTGATCCTGAGTCTCGTCTGTGGAGTGCTGGCAGTATTTGCATCTGAGAAGATGATAGGAAATATATGAAAAATGTATAGAATGGAGGCAGACACAATGAATGAGATTATTCAGAACATGGTAGACCGCAGGAGCATAAGGAAGTTTGATCCTGACAGGATGCCGTCAAAGGAGGACATCGAGCAGATCATTACAGCGGGGCTTTATGCACCGAATGGCAGAGGAAAACAGTCATCAATCATAGTGGCAGTGACTGATAAAAAGACGAGAGATGCAATATCAGAAGCCAATCGCAAGATAGGCGGATGGGATGAAGGCTTTGATCCTTTCTATGGCGCGCCGGTAATCCTTATCGTGCTTTCAGACAGGACTGTTCCAACACACATATATGATGGCAGCCTGACAATCGGGAATATGCTCAATGCTGCACCATCACTTGGACTGGGAGGTATCTGGATCCATCGTGCAAAGGAAGAATTTGATTCTGATGAAGGGAAAAAGTTCCTGGCAGATCATGGTATCACAGGTGAATGGGAAGGAATAGGGCATGTAGCCATCGGATATGCAGCCGGAGAGGCTGCACCGGCAGCAGACCGCAAGGATGACAGAGTGATCTGGGTGGAATAAATACGATTTTATTACTTTTTTATCAGATGGTCACAATTTCATCACAATAGAGTAGTAAAGTATAATCATCGAAAGGAACAAAGCCTTTCGGTGAAAATTGTTTTCGTTTTTCATACTCCCCCTCTTTTAGGGCCGCTTCGGCGGCTCTTTTGTTTTGCCCGGATTTCTGATAGAATTGTTCTGTTGGAGGTTGTACAGATGGTAAGAGAGATAAATCACGATACATTTGTGAAATAACCTACACGATAATGATGACTTTCAGTGTAAAAATGAGTATAATAGGAACGAGAGGAAACTTATGACAGACGGAAAGATAATACGATAGCAAACATGGGAGACTGGATGGCAAACGTGACCCACACCATGTAAGGCAGGAAAAAAGCAGCAAATGCAACAACACATATAAACGCAGTTTCATAGAAGGAGGATATCATGGAAGAAAAAGTAAAGGCTACCGGCAACAGGAAGGGGTCTCTCAGGACAAAGTTAACACTGTTCATACTCCTGGCAGTGCTTGTCCCAAGCGTAGCCCTTACAGGCATATCTGCATTCTCTACTACAGACTTAGGGAAGAAGCAGGTAAAGGAGTACAAGGACCAGCTGACAGAAGAGAAAAAGTCAGAACTTAAGAACGAGACTCAGATAGCGGTATCAGTCATTGAACAGTACCACAAGCTCCAGGAAGACGGAAAGATGACGGAGGACGAGGCAAAGAAAGCCGCAGCCGACACAGTGCGTGAGATGCGCTACGACGATGGAAACGGATATTTCTGGATCGACACATCAAAAGGCGTAAATGTCGTTCTCTTAGGACGAGACACGGAAGGTAAATCCCGCTGGGACGCACAGGACAAGACCGGAAGGTACTACATCCAGGAGATGATAAAGAACGGACAGAAAGAAGGCGGCGGTTATACCAACCTTAACTTCCCGAAGCCTAACGAGACAGAAGAGCTTCCAAAGATAAACTATACTGTAACATATAAGCCTTATGACTGGGTACTCGGCACTGGCGTATGGGTAGATGACATCGACAAGCTCGCTGTCACATATCAGCAGGATACTGACAGGCAGATAAGGTCAGCGTTTCTCGGGATGACAGCCGCAGCGCTTATCCTTGCAGTAATTCTTATCATTGCCTTCTCTTTTCCGGTAAAGAAGATCTGCGATGTGATAATGAACGTGTCAATTGCCATGAAGCATATCGCAAGTGGCGACCTTACAGTCCTGGAACAGGCATCGGAGGACATAAAGAAGCAGCAGGCGGTGTATTCTGAAAGAAATGATGAACTCGGAACTCTCGCAAGTGGAATGGGGAACCTGCTTTCAGAACTGAGAAAGCTCTTAAAGAAGATACACGAGATGACAGACTATCTTGCCACATCATCTCAGCAATTAAAAGACTCGGCACGGCAGTCGGCAGACGCATCAGACCTTGTAGCAAACTCGATTACAAACGTGGCACAGTCATGTTCATCGCAGTCTGATGTGGTAAACAGCGCAGGAAACCAGACGGACGAGTTCTCACAGGATATGCAGGACTTTACTGACAAGCTGTCCGCATCATCTGAGCAGATAGACGAGACAACACAGGCTGCTGACGAAGGAAGGGCACAGGTAAAGGAAGCTGTCGCAAAGATACAGGAGATACAGGAAGCAGTAGAGAATACTTCTCAGGCTGTATCAGAATTAGGCGTACAGATCGGAGATATCGGGGATATCGTAACAGATATCCAGGACATCGCCTCACAGACAAACCTTCTTTCCCTTAACGCATCGATCGAGGCAGCAAGGGCAGGAGAAGCCGGAAAGGGCTTTGCCGTGGTTGCAGGCGAGATACAGTCGCTCTCACAGCAGTCATCTGACAGTGCAGGACGCATCTCAGATAAGATCTCAGCCATCCAGGAGCAGTCCGATAGGGCGGTAGCAGCCATGCAGGCAGGCCTCGACAGCGTAAAGGGCGGAGCCGGAGCCGTGAAAGGCGCAGGAAAAGCCTTTGAAGGCATTGCTGACATGATAGAGAAGGTAAACTCAGCTTCGCAGCAGATGAAGACAATCGTAGATTCTCTTTCGGAAGGCACAGAGCAGATAAAGAACGCTTTTGCAAATATCAAGTCGTCAAGCGACTCGGTAGGTACGGAGACAGAAAACGTATCGGCTGCATCAGAAGAGCAGTCGGCATCCATGCAGGAGATTGCAGAGGCGGCATCAAAGCTGTCCGAAGCGGCAACTGAGCTTGAGAGCGCTGTGGCGATATTCAAGCTGTAACATAGCATTACTCATCACGGGCTCGTGCAAAAACGCGCGGGCTCTTTTCTTTGTCAATATTTGATTTCATGTTGTGCGGGCGTGACACCAGAGATGCATGAGGCGGCACTTGAGACCATGAGATCATGCCAGATACAGGGAATATAAGGAGATGTCAGATACGAAAACTGTATATGATGGCATGGATATGCTTGAAATCACAGATTTTAATGATACCCGTCTCGACGTTTATGCAAGGCTTAGCGAGACACAGCTGTTTCATTACTATGAACCGGACGAGGGTCTGTTTGTGGCGGAGAGTCCGAAGGTGATATCGAGGGCTCTGCTGGCCGGGTATGAGCCGGTATCCATGCTCATAGAGAAAAAGGAACTGGAACAGAATCTGGTCGAACTGCAGCACGAGATGGGTGACAGGACTGCTATACTGCAAAGTGTTCCGGTTTATGTGGCTGATACTGAGACACTGCATCATCTGCCGGGCTATAGCCTCATCCGTGGGATGTTGTGTGCTTTTCGCAGGAAAAAACGGCAGCCGGTTGAAAAGATGTTAGATAAAATAGGAGTGACCGGCAGACTTGCTGTTCTTGAGAGTGTAGTGAATCCTACAAATGTCGGAGCCATATTCCGCTCGGCGGCTGCCATGGGGATGGATGCGGTGATAGTCACATCTGATTCGAGTGACCCGCTGTACAGGAGAGCGGCAAGAGTCAGCATGGGAACTGTTTTTCAGATACCTTGGACGTATATCAATATAGATGACTGGGCTGAGAATGGTATAGAAACTCTGCACAGACATGGATTTTCTGTTGTGACGATGGCATTGAGAGATGATGCGATTCCTATAAATGATCCTGCACTTAAAGCGGCGAACAGGCTCGCTGTAGTCCTGGGTTCAGAAGGCCCCGGATTACGAGAAGAGACGATCGTCGAGAGCGATTATAAGGTGATCATCCCTATGTCAAATGGTGTAGATTCCCTCAATGTCGCGGCGGCAAGTGCAGTAGCGTTTTGGGAATTAAGAAAGAGATGAGCATACTATGAAGAATACAACGCTTTTGGACGATGAACCATTCTTTCATCTGCAGCTGAAATATGAAGGGGACAGTCTTGTCTCGCATCGACTTTTGCCACACGTGGTGTTGGCTTCTAAGTCTCCGCGTAGAAAAGACCTTCTGGAACAGATTGGGATATTTGCAGACATTGTACCTAGTGAAGTGACTGAGTTCACACTGGAGACAGAACCGGCAGCTGTTGTCGAAGACCTTTCATCACAGAAGGCCAACGGCACATTGCTTAACGTGCTGAAGTCAGATAAATATCACAGCATAGATGAGCTCATAGTGATCGCGGCAGATACTGTTGTGGTAAATGACGGACAGGTCCTTGGAAAACCGTCGTCTCACGATGATGCTTTTCAGATGATAAAGGCTCTGCAGGGAAAGACACATCAGGTCTATACCGGAGTCACGCTCGTCTTTCTTGAAAGAGCAGATGGAAAATTTGCGGTAAGGAAGAAGAAAATTTTTTCCGAGGAAACAGATGTCACTGTCAGTGCAATGACTGATGAGGAGATCAGGGATTATGCAGACTCTGATGAACCTATGGATAAGGCTGGATCATACGGGATACAGGGGACGTTTGCCAGATTCATAGAGAGAATCAATGGAGATTACAACAATGTGGTCGGCCTGCCGGTGAGCCGTGTGTATAGAGAGTTAAGGGAAAGCTGACATATACAGCTTCGGGACGAGCGGCGGTCTGCTTTTATTGCATCGGCTATGTTAGTTACTGTTCAAACCCCATGTAGACAAAAAAGACCAATAGTGTAGACTCAGATTAGAATTTACAGAGTATTGTGAAAGCGTAAATGTGACACAAAGTATGAGCAAAGCGGGATATCCGTATGATAATGCTCCAATGGAGCGTTATGTACGGGGCAGTGGACCTTCTGGTGGTCGGGCGCTTCGGTACCACCGCCGGCCTCTCCGGCGTCTCCACTGGCAGCAATGTCCTCAATGTTGTCACCTTCACCGTGACAGGCTGCTCGATGGCCGTCACGATCCTGATTGGCCGGTACCTGTGGGAAAAGTGCAATAACAAGATTATGCCACTTACGTCCCAAATACGTAATTTTATGTTGAACCGCAGGACTCAATGGGTTATACTTTTATTACGATCTTAAGACAATTACGTCCTAAGTGCGTAATATCAGGAGGTGCCAATGATACAACGTGATCTTTATCTTCACCAACTTGTTTCCTATATGTGGGATGGCCAGATCAAAGTTATTACCGGGATCCGGCGATGTGGAAAGTCCGTTCTTTTATTCGAACTGTTTCGTGACTATCTGCTGTCGCAGGGGACGAGTGCCGAGAACATCATCACAATCGAACTTGATAAACGCAAAGATGTAAAATACCGCAGCCCGATTGCTCTCAGCAGTATGGTCGAGGCAAAGATACGAAACAGCGCACAACAGTACTATCTCTTTATCGATGAAATTCAGCTGTCTGTTTCCGTTCTAGATCCGGATCTGCCCGGCGAAAAGGTAACAATCTATGACATGCTGAATGAGCTGCGAGGATACAAAAATCTTGATGTGTATGTCACAGGAAGCAATTCCAGGATGCTGTCAAGCGACATCGTGACAGAATTTCGCGGCCGCTCTTCGCAGATCCATGTATATCCTCTTTCTTTCCGGGAGTTCTTTACCGCTGTGGGGGGAGATAAAAGAGATGCATTTGACCGCTATATGCTTTATGGCGGGATGCCATACCTTCTGAATCTGAAGGAAGACCGACAGCAAAAAGACTATCTGGCGCAGCTGTTTAATGAGGTATATATCAAGGATATCGTTGAGCGCGAGGGAATTGAACGCCCTGATGTACTTTCTGATATCCTGGACTTTCTTGCGTCATCTGTCAGTTCGCTGACAAATCCCACCAATATTGCAAACACACTGAACAGTACAAAAAAAGCGAATATCAGCCCCAAAACCGTTTCAAGTTACCTGGAATACCTGAAGAATGCCTTTCTGATCAGCGAAGCAAAGCGCTGGGATATCAAGGGAAAACGATATTTTCAGTATCCAAACAAATATTATTACACAGATATCGGGCTCCGTAATGCGCGAGTTAATTTCCGGCAATTTGATCCTGGTCATATCATGGAAAACATCCTGTACAATGAACTGATTATACAGGGATATTCCGTTGATGTTGGTGTCGTCCTCGACAGGCGAAAAAATCAGAAGGTGCAAAAGGAAATTGATTTTGTTGTCAATCAAGGAGACAAAAAGGTATATATCCAATCCGCCTATGAAATGTCTCATACAGAAAAGACAACCAGTGAACTGGACTCTCTGCGACTGACGAATGATTTCTTTGAGAAAATCGTTATGCGTCGTGATATTCCGGCGTCGTTTACGGATGAAAACGGCATTCGTCATATCAATGTACTGGATTTCCTGCTTGGCAAAGAAACTATATGAGGAAGCTAAAGGGTGAAATGACCGGGATTCTGTTTATCTACCTTATTGTTATTAATGTTATTGCCTTTGTTACCTACGGTGCGGACAAGCGAAGGGCTATGAGGCTTCGGGATAGATTGTGGGTAAGATCCCGAGTACATTAAACAAATAGATGTTGAAAGGTCACCTCATTTCGGTTACCATTATTGCGACCAAACAACGTGATAAAGGAGAAACGAGATGACCT
>Ga0256406_1005716_pt1 | contig 13066 bp, 12 predicted proteins | sample RumenRJG_03DNA_FD_185986 | JGI IMG/M metagenome (GOLD analysis project Ga0256406, IMG submission 185986) | Bovine rumen microbial communities from Lethbridge, Alberta, Canada - RJG_03 | ecosystem: Host-associated > Mammals > Digestive system > Stomach > Rumen | place: Canada: Alberta | collected...
ACCCGAGCTTGGCGGTGCCCGGTCATCATTCCGGCACCGCCCCGTCAACGTGGCTCAGTTCTCGTGACGGTACCGGCTCAAATATCGGTGACGGGGTGGTCCACTTCTAAGTGAAGCAATACAGCTCGGCGGCCTCGACCTCGCGGAACACCGTCTCGCGGCTGCCCTCGCGCTTCTGGAACGGGTGCGCGTTGTACTCTTCGAGGCACCGCCTGACTGCCGCGCGGGCGTCCTCGACGGTCGTGAAGGCCTCGTTCCTGAGCTCGGCGATCACCCAGGTGGCCGCGTCTCGGACCGTGCCCTCGGCCGACGCCTTCTGCTTGGGCTTGCGCACCTGGGCGGGCATTATCGCCGTCATGTAGTGCTCGCCGAGCGCCTCGTAGGCGTCGTTGAGCACGACCTCTCCCTCTCTGGGGTGCCTCACGACGCCGGTCTTGAGGTTGTCGCAGACGGTGCGCTCGGGCACCACTCCCCAGTACTTGTTTGCTCTCCTTTCGTGTAGACGGCATGGCAAGCAGAGTCTACGGGGGCGATACGGATGGCGCGGAACTGGCGATACGGATTCGGCGAAACGTTCGGGCGGAGGGGTGATACGGAAGATGCGAAACTGGGGATATTGAGAGCGTACAATACTAAAACTTCTTAAATTTTAGATGTGAAATCAGTCACTTTTCTGGTAATACATATCTGTTATAGGAAGTATGCGCTTGTCGGAAATTCTACCGCTTGTCGGTAGAAACGCATTGTTTGCTGCATCATAGATGCATGATGGCCAGCGGTCTCCATTTCGGTATGTTACGAGCCACAGCGAATAGCTGCCGACACCATTCGCCGTAATGGTGAAACTCTCCCTGTCGATGCTTACGTCGCAGGGCGCTTCAATGCTATAAACTGCATTGCCGCTTGCTGCTTCCGTCTCGCGAAATACCATCATTTGTGAAATGAGTCCGTTGTAATCGACGCCTCTCGCAGACACTCCGGCAGAGGCATTGGCTGTGATTATAAAGTCGCACTCGTCCGTTTCTATGGTCGCTCTGCAGAGAGAAAACTCGGATGACCCAGCCTCGTTAGCTGCCTTTCCAATTTTCCTAATAAGTATTTTGATGGCACCGATAATGAGGTCAGCAGCAATCCCAGAAACTACCGAGACGGCAATGTCCACCACGAGACCTGCTCCCGCTGCAGGCGCAGCCTGACCTCTGATAACAGGGTTAAACCCATCGCTCATTAGCGCACGTTTTACTTTGTCATCGAGCGAAACGTTATATTCATATCCCCTGAAATCAAGACGAAGGTGTCGAATAATCTCGGATGAGGAGGAAGGGGCCTCATGGTCGCTTCTTGTTGCTGCTTCGGAATATGCATTCATGTCTGAATCCATGCCCACTCTTTCGCAGTTTTACTCTTACTCTGATGGCAATTCTACATTCCTGGCCTAATTCACTTTCCGGCACGCTGCTTATAACGTATGGCGGCCCCTTTTCTTAAGGGGGCTGATGGGACGATAGCGGAAAAGGCTGTGAGGGGGGCGAGGAAGAGTGAATTGTTGCTATGTAGTCCTCGAATAGGGGTGCGAGATGGGAGATGGCCGTTCGGCTATACGATATGCGTGCACGCGAATGGTTGGGTGGGGCGAGCCCCTGAAACCCCCATACCGAGAAGCATGAGTGTGGTCTGACTATGACGTTCAATTCCTCTTGGGTATGGCGTTAAAAACTTCCGGTTGCCTCCTGTGTCACTTGTTCGGCTGCCGTCAACTTGTGGGAGGCGTATGTTCTGCTTGGTTGGTTTCGTGGTAAGTTGGAGAAAACATTATGATGTCAAAATCTAGCGCACTTTTTTGCAAATAACGTTAAAAAATGTAGAATTACAAGGAAAGGAGGAACTTATCATGCTCATTGGCTTCTCTGTTAAAAACTTCCGTAGCATTCGAGATGAGGCATTCCTCTCCCTTGAAGCCAGTAATTACTACAAGGAGAATAGGCAGTCTCTGATTGGAAGTAAGATTCTGGGTTTGAGCGGAACCAATATTTTGCCTACGGCAGCTATTTACGGTGCTAACGCTTCAGGAAAGACAACTCTACTGGCTGCACTTCAACAAATGCGTGCTGCCGTTCTCTCCCTTGCTGGACCTGACAACAACCCCATAGCGCGGTACCAGCCTTTCCTTCTAGACAACAAGGCGCTTTCAATGCCCACGGTGTTCTCGATAGAGTTTGCAATTCCGCAAGACTTTGATGAGGGGAGCGATGCTAGCAACGCCGATTCGGATGCCCCGCTTGCACGATATACATATACATTTTCCTACTCTGCTACCGAGGGGATAGTCGATGAAAAGCTTGTGGGTTATCTCACTCGACTTCCTCGAACTTTTTTCTTACGGCATAAGAATGAAGACGGGTCGACCAGGCTGGAGGGTTCGAGTTCTTTTCCCATCAGTTCTACTGCTCGCGAGCTTATCGGATCTGACACGCTTGTCCTGTCTTTCTATAGGCAGGCGGGCTCGGCAAAGGCGACTCAAGTAGCAAGACGTATCTGTGACTGGTTCCAAAGCGGCCTGTTTGTTATGGACAATAGTACTGGGGCTTTTGAGCCATATTCGGCGGAGATTCTTGATGGGGAGAGGGGTAGCGACTACCAGCGCGCTTTTATCAAAAACCTCATGCGTCATGCTGACACGGGAATATCCGATGTTGATGTAAGGCATGTTAAGAATGACATACCTCCTGAGCTTGCGGGTCTACTCTCTGAGGACTTCAAACGAGCGGCAGTCACGTCGGACTTGCGCCAGGTGCGTTTCGTTCATCAAGGAATGGGCGAACAGACCAATATTCCGGAATCTACGGGAACTCAGCGTCTATTCGTGCTATCCGGCCATATCGCTAATGCGCTTGAGTCTGGGGCAACCCTTGCTGTCGACGAGATTGACTCGTCGCTTCACCCTGACCTTGCCAATGAAATCATCTCGCTATTCCTAAGAAAGGAGACGAATCCCAGAGGGGCCCAGCTGATCTTCACCGCCCAAAATACGGCGCTCATGGATAATGATTTGATGCGTCGAGATGAGTTCTGGTTTACGAGAAAAGATGAGATGGGGGCCACGGAGCTATACCCACTTAGCGATTTCAAGGTACAAGGCCGAGAATCAATTCAGGCTGGGTATCGTGCTGGTAAGTATGCTGGCATCCCCAATGTCACTCCCGGCTTTGGTCTGTCCGCCGATTAGCCCGATGGTTGGTGATTGCAGATGACATCGAGGTCAAATCGATACGGACGCAGGTCTCCAATGAGACGAGCGCTACCGACTGCGGCCTATGCGGCAGAGGGTAGGGTATCTGAGCCTGAATATATAGCTGCACTTGCTCACAATCTTGGAGTTGGAAATAGGTTAAAGTACGTTCCTTCAGGCTCCGACCCCAAGAGTGTCGTGAAGGCTCTGATTGCAAAGAAGAAGAGTGATGCAGTTTCCCGTGATTACTGGTTTGCAGTCTTTGACCACGAGTTTGATGAGTCTCGTTCAAAAAGTGTGGCTGAGGCAAGAAGACTCGCTGGGAACAATGGCATTACATGCATTGAGAGCAATCCGGCATTTGAGCTGTGGCTCATTCTGCACTTTACGGGAAACGATCGGCCGTATGGATCCATAGATGACTTGCTCAATACGCTTCGACAATTTATGCCTGAGTACGCAAAGACTTCTGGATGTCTCGGGAAAGGGATGTCCATGTTTCTACAACATATAGATGATGCGATAAATCATGCTAACGCGTTGGCCGAAAATAGTGTCTACGGCAATAGTACGGAAATGCCCCAAATGGTAGAAGTGCTGAGAACGATGGCGAAAGCTTCGATAAGTCGTTCTTCTCGTGACGGATATGACTCCTAGGGCCGCGAGGCCGGCCAAGGTGCATTCTTCCTGGAGCCGCATGTCATGCGAGTATTTCAAGATATGATGTTGAGCGGGCAGGCGTCTACCCATTGATCCACCGGTTTCATGGGCTGTAGAGTGACTCACCAGTGAAACGCGTGCAGTCTCGATCCGAGCTGCAGGCAAGATGGCCGTCAGGTTGCCATTTGGCTTCCTGACGGCTTCTCTGTATGCGGGGTGCCGGGTAGTGTCGGAAAAGATGGTGTAAGGGCCACTTCGAAGCGGGAGTGACAGCCGTCACCAGAACCTGAGATTGCCGATACCTTAAGCTGCCTCCATCCTGTCCGCAAGCTCCAGGCTCGCCTCTATCGCCCTCCTCGCGACGTCGTCGAGCTCCGCCGCCTGCTCCGGCGTGGGAGGCTCCGGCGCGGGCCTATCCTCGTAGAGCTCGGAGATCCTCCGTTCGGAGAAGTAGCGGGCGTCAGACCACGCGTCGTCCTGCTCGCACATCACCGCGCCCACCAGCCTCTCCAGCGACTGCACCGACGGGAACACCTGCACCACCCGTGACCTGCGCTTGATCTCCCTGTTGGTCCTCTCCTGCAGGTTGTTGGTGCGGAGCCTCCTCCAGTGCGACGCCGGGAGGTCGAGGTAGGCCAGGGCGTCCGCCTCGGCGTCGTCCCAGACGTCCGCCGCCCTCGGGCAGCACTCTCTAGGACGGCGGCCGTTACTCATCTCGGCGGCGGCCATGCGCTATTTGCGCTTACACCAACATTTACGACACGATTACATGAAACGCATCTGGCCAGGCCACAGTGGTCGATGAGCCACTCGTCGATGACCAGCACGTCATAGTGCGTGTATCCTTGTATTACCAGCCGTGGCTTCGTCGGAATAGCTGGCGTAATCAGCCAGTGTGTGAGCGCTGGGCCTGATAACTTCACACCTATCAAGCATGATGGGTCTATCTGCCGCAACAGCGTTTGAACTTCTTGCCACTTCCGCAAGGGCAAGGTTCATTCCTGCCTATTTTTCTACCAACGTATTTTGTTGCTCCATTCTTCCTCATTGTCCTTATGCCAACATTGAATCTGACGGAAGCGCTTCGCTCCTGTTCGGTAAGATTGGAGCGTTTCAGAAGTTCGATCTTGCAGCTAGTTATTTTATTGGCATCGGACCACTTACAGAGCATGGCAATACGCTCATCCTCTTGTCTAGTGAGCATTGCAGAGATGGCTTTTTCTCGGCAGATGGTCCAATCGCATGCTGAAAAGACTGAACTGATGAAGAGACTTATCGCGACATCATCGTCTGCTGCTGCAGGAATCTCAATCATTGAATTACCTGGTATAGCCTTAGGTCCTGAGATTCGAGCTGAAATCGAAACGTCGATGTCCTCTCGAGTATCAGACCCCAAATCAAGAAGCGAACAAGCCGCAAGACGCCGGCCGGTTGAATGGCTCTCCTTGAAGAGGGCTGAAATGATCTTATCGAAAGCCACGGGACTTTTCTGGACTGGCTTTGTGGAATCCATACCTATGTAGAGGCTCTGAAACCAATCGTTGAGACTGTCTCGGAGACCATCTGCCACGATTTCAACGCGTTCATCATTACCGGACTCTTCGGCCGCCAATCTTGAGATATGTTCGGGATAGCAGTTGACTGATATGTAGTAGCCCAAGTGATCAAGCTCGTCATTGAGCTTCACTAACGGATTTCTCGTTGCCAATTTTCTCTGGACAAGGTAGTGAAGGAATATAAGAGGGTTATCGAAGTAGCTCTCATAAACAAGCAGGTCATCTATTGACAGCGCGATGGTATCCTCTGGCACATCGAGGAGGCCAATCTTTTCTATCTTGGTTGCGAACTCGTTTATATCGTCAACCGTGACGCAGATTTTGAAGAACTGCCTGATATCGGCGGCATTGAACTCATAGAGAGTCTCACCATTATTATTGTAGAGACGGCAAGTACTTCCGGAGCAGCGCTCTACATAGTCGATGGTGGCTTGTGCTTGGGCGGCGGCTTTTTCAATGAGTGTCTTGAGTGACCTTACGTGTCCCTCTAGATCGTTGATGGGATCGGTCGGGCAATATGATCCTCCTTTAACCTCTATGGATATCAACACGTCTTCATAGAGGACGACAACATCGCTTTCCTCGTAGTGTTTCTTGTTAAAAGCAGTTCCAGTGAGCGGATGGTAGGAATTGGATACCACAACAGATCCTGGCAAAATTTTCTTGAAGAGATCGGTGACAGCATTCTCCGAGGCCCTTGCCTGTGCGTTGTTCCAAAGCTCGCGAAAGGAGTTGGCATCCAGTGGATGCTGCCGCTCGTAGCGGCTTTTCGATGCGGCGTACAGTGCCCGATAGAAATTATCGAGGTAGTTTGCGTAACAAAAGCAATATGCTATTCCATTGATCCGGATGAATGGCTTATTCCTGATTGGTAGTGTCTCGACAGGATCAAGGTCCTCGAATTTAATGCCGGTCTTCCCTGGTCCCGAAAAGGCTTCAAGGGTAAGGTCATCAATGAGCGCGTCGGGCCATTCAGTGATTTTCTTTACATCGAACAGAGCACATTCCCACAGGCGCTCGGATACGCCTGACTCCGCAACGTCGACTTTGAGCCGTTCTAAGGCTTCTGCATCATCTTGATCTATGGCGCCGAACTCATCCATGAAATTAGAAATATCTTGCAGGGTGGTTTGCCAGCCTTTGATTAGTGAGTCCATGAGCGCTATGGCGCCATTCACGACCGCATCGCCGCTAATGCCATAAATGTCAGTGATTAGATCGCCCTGTCCGCCGATGAGATATCTGAGGTACGGCTCTTCAAGCACCTGATATCTTTTTCCGCGCAGGTCCTCGTAGAGTTTGGATTCGAGTTGAAAACGTCCAGCAGTGTCTTCATAGCCAATTTCTCCAACTGCAGTGATAGCACGCATCATCTTGAGGGGTCGGCTTATTACAATCAGCTGTTCGCAGTCGTCGAAAAGCTCGGCACAAGCTTTCTGCATGTCTTCCTCGGTGATTTGTACGGCCATTTCGGGCTTGTCGAGAACTACGAGCGAAGACTGCAGGTATTCCGGCACTAGAAGCGCATTGTTGTCATGCAGCTCATCGAGGAGATTTCGCTCGTTATTGAGGGGCCTAGATGAGTGTCGATGCATGCAAATCATGCGCATGTAAAACATTGCGGACTTCATCACGTTGAGGGCATTGAGCTTATAGATGTTTGACCTAATGCGCTCCTTGAGTTCGCTTTCCTCCTTCTCGAGGCTTGGTATTTTCTCGGTAAGGTCAATGGTGCCATGGCTTGCCGTAGAACCCTCTTCTCTTGGCATGGAGTCCCCTGTTTCATCCGTTGTCGTGACTTGTCGGATGATGATTTCTCGAGGGCTAGTGTGGCTCGATTCAGTATCTATGTGTTCATCCATAGGACTCCGTCTTTCATTTGTCGCTTATTTACGCTGTGAGTTCGCGGTGACATTAAGTGCGGATAGTCGAAACAATAAGCTAATCCCAGCTACCGGAAAACAGCCATGACGTTTGTCTGTATAACTCTAACCTGATAGGGACCCCGGACGCTTTTCCGGGCCTAAGCTGCCAGCGTGTTGCCGTAGCTCAGGCCCCTCCTGTATTCCTCTATCGCCCTCCAGCCAAGCACCTCTTCGGCTTTCCTCCAAGGTCCCACTTTGATGTACGCGTCGAACCTGTCCCTGAACTTCTCGAATCCGACCTCGGTCCAGTCGATCCCCCTCGAAGAAGTTACTCCTGAGCATTCCGAAGAAGCCCTCGCACCTCGCGTTGTCAGGGCGCCTGGCCTTGCGCGACACCGAGCGGGCGACGCGGCCCATCTCGCACGCTGCTGATTCCACCGGATTTCGGGCCTCCGGCGACGAGCTTCTTGTCGGGGATGGCGCAAGGCCCTCCGGCAGTGTTTTGCCAACCCGGTGTGAGCAGGATGGTCATCGCTTTCTGAGTGCCCGGCCTACTGCATGATGGCATGCATCACGTGGTGGGACTTGCCCTTGAACTGCAGCGGCCTCCCGTGACGCGCGACGCGTTCAATCGCCGAAAAGGCGAGGGAACGAGGGGAGTTGGGACTAAGGGGACGTCCCTCATCTCATCTCTACGATGATGACTGGACGTCAGTAACCGGTTACCCAACCTTTCTTGGCGTCAAGACGTTTTGCCTAGGCCAGCATGTACCGGATGTCTTTTCGCAACGCTAGTCACAGCTGGACAAGGGATATTACCTTGAGCTTTGCCTGGTGATTCTCTGTACGGAAAACCGCCCGTCGGATTGCGGCGCGCAAGCGTTTCTCCTACAAACAATCTTGGATATGATTTTTATCGAACGTTGTTGCTTATCGGTGCTCTTGTGGTTGGAGAAGAATAGGAGACTCCCATGTCCTTTACCATGAGACAGCTCGCCATTGAGGGGTCGCGAGAGATTACCGCGCAACTCGGCGGGCTGCAGGTCCTCGAATACCTGCATGACCCGACCGTCGCCCCCGACAACGCCGCGACGGAGTTCTTCATGGCGAAGATGAATGTCCGCAAGCGCCAGGTGGTGGCGAACCTCTCCTCCGGGAACCTCATCACGCAGGCGGGCGCCATGCAGATGATGATTGGCGACGTGCGCGCCGCCACCAACGTGAAGGGCGTCGGCGGCTTCGCAAAGAGCCTCGTACGCGGCGCCGTCACGGGGGAGTCCGCCATCAAGCCCATGTACCAGGGAACCGGCGTCGTCTTGCTCGAGCCCACCTACAAGTACATCATCCTGCAGGACCTGCAGCAGGGTTGGGGCGGGAGCGTCGTTGTCGAGGACGGCATGTTTCTCGCAAGCATGGGCGACGTCAGCCAGAAGGCGGTCATGCGCAAGAGCGTCTCGGGTGCCGTCGCCGGCAACGAGGGGCTCTTCTCGCTTGGGCTTTCCGGAACCGGCGTCGTTGCGCTCGAGAGCAACGTGCCCCTGGAGGAGACGATCGTGGTTGACCTCCAGAACGACGAGATAAAGATTGATGGCAACAATGCGATGGCATGGAGCGAGAGCCTCCAGCTGACGGTTGAGCGCACAACCAAGACCCTCGTGGGTTCGGCGGCCTCCGGCGAAGGGCTCGTGAACGTCTATCGTGGCACTGGCCGCATCATGATTTGTCCTACGGCAAGAACGCGCTCGCTCGCCGCGTCGACCCACAGCTAGACAGAGAACGTAGCGAGTCAGCGAGTCTAAGCCCCTACGTGGCTGCCTTGTTCGATGGACTGGTGATGGCTATTGCGAAACCCTCGGGCGCGGACGATTCTCTAGCTCGGCCGGACGCAATGTCCGGCCGTGTGACTGAGGAGGCATTCAGCTAAGCATCGATTGACATTTTCCTGAGCGCACCGAGGCCTGGGCGAGCGGTTCTGTCGTCCCCCCCTGCCTGCGACGTGGCAAGTCCACAGGCGATGCCCTATGCGTCGAACGGTCGCCAGTCACGCTTGGAGGCGAGGCATCGTCGGCATCCAAACGTCTTTCATACGCGATGTCTTCGAATTGACGTCTTCAGTTCAGCAGAGAATTTGTTCATGACTCAGGTAATGAGTGAACTTGTGATCTCGAGCCATGTATCTTCTTGAAATGGAAGATTGGGCAAGACTCTCCTTCACGCCAAGCGCTTGCGTAAGCATACGTAAATCGGACATACTCGCATAGGCTTTTGACCTGCGATAACAAGTTTCCTAGCTACTTTTGTCACGTAAATTGGTCGCGTAGACCTGCGTAAATCAGCCAGGTTTTACGTGAGGTTCCAGCGTAACTGCGAACGGTCGAAGGTGACAATCCCATTCTTTCGCATCTCCTTCTCATTTTCGCTGAATGACTCGTTGCACTCTTCGAAAAGTCCTTCTGAGTGAGCTGGGCTCTGGTATATCATGCAACTTGAACAGAATTTCTGTTTAAACGAAGCGGAGAGGCTATGAAACTGCTAAAGGTGGAATTTGCTGGCGAAGAACTTTTCAACAATTCGAATTTCAGCTTCGATTTATTTGCATCAGATAGAGTAATGAAGCCTGAGGACGGAGAGCCGCTTGCTAATGTGCATAAAATCAAGGATACGCGTAACATTTACTCTCAAAATGTAATTGGCATCTCTGGAGTCAACGCATCAGGAAAGACAACGGTCGTCACTCTTCTCCAGTTTGCTGCTCAGTACCTCACCATGTCCTATCTCGTGCGCTCTAACCGGTTTGCGAGTGTGGCCCCAGCGAAACTTGGCCCTCGTTTCATATTTCGTGCCATTTTCTCAGACCACAACAACGTATATGCAATAGTTTCGACAATTGACCGCCGGGCAGGCAAGGATGACTCGAACTGGTATCGCATTGCGGATGAGCAACTGTATGAGCTGCGTCCTCAGAAAGTTACAAAGAGTTTGTTGGAGAGCGTAGAAGCTTTTACCAAACAAGCGACTTTGATAATCGATCGTAACGCTCTGCCTGGCGAGAACGGTGCACTAACCAAGGATCAGAGAACATTCCTTCGTGATGACATGAGCGTTGTCATGGCGGTGACTCGAAGGCGTCTCGTCGATCACATTGAGGTGACGGAGGGCCTTGAGCAGACATCGTATTCAACTCAACTCGTAAATGCGTTTGATCCAAGCGTTGAATACCTGCGTTGGAATCCTGAGAGCGAGGTCTATCACCTCAAGTTCTATGGCGAGCCGGAGCGTTCGCTGAGCCGTGACGCCGCGGAGACGCAGCTTTCCTTTGGCACGCTTGTCGGGTCGGAGATGGTTTTGAAGGCAGTCGGAATTCTGCAGGAAGGAGGGCTCATGATAATCGATGAAATAGAAAGTGGTCTCAATAAGTCGTTAGTGAAGGTTATCATCGACCTCTTTCTCTCCGAGAGTACGAATCCAAACGGCGCGCAGCTAGTCTTTACCACGCACTATCCCGAGATTCTCGATTTCCTCCCGCGCAAGGATGACGTATACCTTCTCGTGCGCGATGCGGACCATAGGACCAAGGCCGTTAAGTATTCGAGCGAAGTCAAGCGTATAGAGAACAAGAAGAGCGAGGTTGTCCTCTCTAACTACATCAAGGGCACCATGCCAAACTATCCTGACATCAGAGGTCTCCGAAACTATGTCCGGAACAGCGTGAGAGGGACTCGCGATGAGTAATAACTGGAAGAAGGAGCGCGCTGAATTCAGAGACCTTCTCCAAAGTCGAGACGTTCTTTTCTCCTGCGAGGGCACGGCGGAGACCGTAATTATTGAGCGTCTTGTCAAAGAGGGCAGGACGCTCGTGCCCCATTCACATGTGGTGGAAAACCGCGACGGGAGGCCTTATACCACGCTGAGAAAAATCAGCAAGCTGCAAGATGAGTTCTTCGGGGTCGATTATCCGAACGGTTTGATGATTGTTCGAGTAAAAGACCAGAGCCCCGAGGCTTTCAAAATCCCGAAGCTGTACAGGGACAGCATCATCTATCGAGACGTGATTACTCGACCGGAAATCGAGTCTCTTGTCTTGGTACGCGAGGGCGAATATCAAAACTGGTATCAGCACGGGAAGACGCAATACATGCCTAGCGCTTGGTGTGAACAGAAGCTGAGTTTTGGGAAGCAGCTCAAGACATATCAGTTTCTAAAGAAGTATTGGGACTCAGCTGACGTGATCGTCGATGCCATCGAAAAATACGACAGCGCAATCGGAGGTCACAAACATGACCAGCTGAACCTTAGCGACTTGCTTTAAGACTAAGGAACGCAAGCGAGGCCAGCTTCCCGTCCATGCCATCCGCTGCGATTATCTCAGCCGTCACTTTCTGCGATGCCCCCTCGAACTTCCCACGGCACTTCTCTCCCTTTGATAGACTCGGAAGCTGCGAACGTTAAGGATTTCCAAAAGGCTGAAGATGAATTCTCGGCAGGTGCGCCTCTCCAAGGGACAGCTCGTTGTTTGCGCCATTCTCGGCGTCTCGTTCGGGTTGGGCAGAAACTATCTGGCCACTTCCACCCGTGCCCTCAATCTCACCGTGGTGGGCTGCTCGGTCATCGCGTTTCTGTACTTCTCGCTCCTGTTCGTGGTCTTCGACGCGCTCGGGGAATCCCGCCGGAATCTTCGCTTGGGGCCTTTCTCCGCGGTTCTTTTGGGCTTCGCCTCCCCAATCCGGATGGCATTGCAAGTCGCGGGGCTGCTTCTTGCCTGCTGGCTACCGTACCTCCTCCTTATGTAGCCGGGGAACCTCAGCAACGACACCACGGGCCAGCTCACGATGTTCTACACGCTCATGGGGCATGGCGAGAGGTGGATAACCGCGCAGCATCCCGTTTTCGACACGCTGGTGTTTGGGGCCATCACGTATCCGTTCTACGCGGCTGGCCACTTTAGGCTGGGCGTTTTTGTCTGCATCTTCCTGCAGGAGCTGCTCACCGCGGCTTCGTTTGGGGTCGCCTTCGTGTGGATCAAGAGGCGCCTGAATGTCCCAGGCAGCCTGGTCGCCTTGGTCTGGGCTTCATGGCGCTTTGCCCCATCGTCCCCATCATGGTCTGCAGCCTCTCCAAGGACACCTTCTTCTCCTGGGTGTACCTCATCTGGCTGGTCTTCTTCTCCGACTGCGTCGTTTGCGGTCACGTGGACAAGCGCCACTTTATCGTCTTGGCGGTTTCCGGTGCGCTGATGGTCCTCACCAAGAAGTACGGCTTCTTTGTGGCCGTCCTCTCGTTGATTGTCCTTGCGATCTCGTTCGCCTTGAAGAAGGGGCGTCGCTCTGCCCCGGCGTCCCTCTTGCTCGTGGCGGTGGTCGGTTTTGCGTATGGGGTCTGTCTCCCGCTCTTGAGCGCGGTGACCGACGCCAGCCCTGCGTATAGGGCCGACACGCTGATTGTTCCCGTGCAGCAGGTCGCGATGGCCTACTCGAGATACCCCGAGGACTTTTCGAGCGAGGACTTGGAGACGGTGTCGCAGTTTGTCGGCATCGCCACGATTGACTCGGGTAACTGGTACCAGACGAATTCCGATACCATCAAGATCATCGGCGACCTGTCGATTCCCGGCGGATTTACCGACGAGCAGGGGGACCCCGGACGTTCCTCTGGACCACCGCTACGCCGCGTAGCCCAGCGCCGCGCGGTGTTCCCTCAGCGTCCTCCATCCTAGCGCCTTCTTGGGCTTGCCGCCCCTGTACCACTCGATGTAGGCG